>Ga0265293_10008525_pt1 | contig 15143 bp, 15 predicted proteins | sample Munlanlewell138R_FD_192505 | JGI IMG/M metagenome (GOLD analysis project Ga0265293, IMG submission 192505) | Leachate microbial communities from a municipal landfill in Southern Ontario, Canada - Leachate well 138R | ecosystem: Engineered > Solid waste > Landfill > Unclassified | place: Canada...
ATTTTGAGAGGCTTCCTCTAAAATCTTAACCTTTTCTTCGTTTGTGAAGTTTCTTCGTTTCATATCTGACAAAATTATTATATTTATTTAACTATAATCCTGTCCGACTTTTTAGGGGGCTAAAACAGCCCATTTGCCTCTTACATTTTTTATAATCTGTATTTCTCTGCTTAATATTCTTAATTGCGAAACACCCCACCTACCTGACAGTCAACATCTTAACTGCTATCGCAATTCTGGGTTACATACAGTATAGAAATAATTTTTCATGTACGCTGTTTTTCAACACTTTAGTGATTTTTAAAGCTAACAAATTATTATCAATAAGTTAATTGCCATAAAAATACAATTTTATCAGTATAATTTTTCTTTTAAATCCACCAAAATCCTTCAGGGGGTCAATATCACCGGAATAGTAAAAATAATAATTCTGAAGCAAACAAACCCATAACACAATGACAAACAGTGGCTTTTCTGCATGAACGTGACATCGTTTTCATATCTAAGCCTCTGGGTAAGATGAAAACTTAGGTATTATCTGATGTTTTATTTTTTATTAAATTGTTGATATAAACTTTGCAAGTCCGACTCTAAGTTTTCCGAATATTTAAAATATTCAGGTTTTGAAAGTATTGATTTGAAGTATAAATTGATTGCATCGTCATATTTATCCTTTTCTCCTAATGCAATCATATTACTTAATAAAGATTCAAAGAGATTTTTAATGTGCCTTGTCTTGTAAGATTCTGTCTTTTCATAACCAATCCATTCAAAATCTTCAAAATCAAATGAATTATATTCAAAATATGGTTTGTTATTGAACTTCGGTAATCTTGCCTCAAACTCCAATAACTTATCATAGTTTTTCATTGCGTTTAATACTTTAAAACGTTGAATAAAAGAGTTTGATAGATTAAAGTACAAAATTGCCTTTTCAACTTCATTTTTTAGACCATATTCATCTAAATTGAAATTCAAACTACTTAAATCACCGTCATTAAAAATTTTGGCAAAACCTCCATGTAGCATATAATAGTAATTAGCCAATAACCATTTTTCATTAATCTTTTCATTTAAAACTTTATTAGCAATTTCTTCACTTGTGAATTTTTTATTTTCAGAATTGTTATTATAATGAATTTCCCTTATCACATACCAATATTTTAATTCCGTAGAATCAGGTTTAGTTAAAAACTCAGGACTAAGAATTTTCATATCTCCTTTGGATATCAAAATCAAAGCATCAATAATATGGTTCAGTTTTTTTGTTCTTAGTTTTTCAATAGAAGGCACAAAATCTTTGTTAAGACCATTATCGTCATTAGAGTATATCTCAGCTAATTGAACTAATTTATTTATGTCTTCCTTTGAATGTTGAGCATACCCATTTACATAAAGAGTAAATATAAAAATTATTAATAGGAAATTTTTCATTGCGTTGTTTTGAAATGTTAGATAGCCTCAGCCCGTGAAAACCCTCACAGAGCTTTCAAATATAAGCAATCCTTTTGTTTTCAATTGGAAGTCGGTTGGAAAAATTGGGGTTGTGCAACAGCTATCCTTGCTGTATGCTGCATTTTTATTCATCCATTTTTAATACTTCAAAATCATACAAGCTTATTAAATCAATTTTGTGGGCCCATATTTCTTGAGTATCAGTTCCGGGAAAAGCCCCAACAATACTTGTGTTTTCAAAATCCTCTTTGAAATAATATTTAATGTCGGCTTTATACATTAAAGGAACTTTTAAATTATTTCTGATTTTAAGTAAGGTTTTGTAGTCCTTATCTTCTTTACCTTCATTGTAATAGGCTCCGACGAATAATATATCTACTGTATTTTCTTTTGGATCATCAGAAAAAACCTTTTCACGCTTATCAAAAGAATACATTTCATCATAAGTTTCACTACTTATAATTCTATATTCAAAATTATCTTTGGAAGTTTCTTTTAATTCAAGGGTCAATTTTGTCCACAAAGGGATTGTATAAACACCATATTCGGTTGGTAATTCTTGAACATTATTTTCAGTTTCTTGAGCATAGGTATTTTGACTTAGAAAAATAAATAACAGAAATAAGAAGATTTTTTTCATAGGATTGTTGTTAAATTTTGACCAATGTTTTCAACACTCGCTCATAGTCAATTGGTTATAGGATTGATGTCTTCATTCGTCAAACCAAATTTAGTGATTTGCTTTTTAATGCAGTTGACTAATTTCAGCTTTCTTTTTTCGTCAAGAAATTGGGGTTGCACAGGGATTAGCGTTGTTATATATCGTTTAAATTTTTTATCATTTGCTCAACATAGGGGCGAAACCTTTCATCATTTATAAGTTCTGTTTCTTGTAACCACCTATTAAAATTAGCAACATCTTTCATTAAATAATAGCTTTGAAGGATATTGTAAGCATTTTCAGAATGATAGGTTTTGTCAGAAATCTTTGAATCGAACAGGACAAATGTGTTTTCAGCATCTTTTAAATCACCATTTTTTGCTTGTGCATAAATGAGTTCCTTAATTAAATATGCAGTTACAAGTTCTTCCCGCATAGATTCCATTATATATTCAATTGCTTTATTATAATTTCCTAAGCAGTTGTGTGAATAGGCCAACTCAACCTTTAGGTCATTGTATTTGGGATTGATTGTATATGCGCTATTTAAAAATTCTAATGCTTTTTCACATTCGCCCCAACCATTGTACATATAACCCCATTTATATAATCGTTCTATTGAGTTTTCATCTTCTTTATAAAATTTTAGCCAATCAGGAATTTCTTTAATTCCTAATTCAGATAATTTGACACTTGGTATAAAAGCTACCCGAACATTATTCGGTTCTAAACGATACTTCATGGAGCCTTCAAATTCTTTTTGTTGGAGAATAAATTTACCATTTTCATCTACTTTAAAAGAGCCTTCGTAATCGAGAGTTAATCCAGCTTCAGAATCTATATATATAAATCCGAAATTATAAGAGCCAGTAGAATCAGCTGGGAATGCTACCCACTTATCTTCACTTTGCACAAATTTTTTGTCAAATACTAAATCACTTTGACCATAACTTAAAATGGAAATGAAAAATAGACTTATCAAGTAGCGTTTCATATTCTCAAAAGGTTTTATTATGAATAATGTTTTGGATATTACCAGAGGCAAAACAAATTTATTGGAAGTAAATTTAAGAATAAAAAGAATAGCATCCGTTTTTGGCGATGTGAAAAGCGGTCACTGAGCACAGACGAAGTCTGCGAACTAAGTTCACGAAGTGAACCGATGATAAAGCCATTGCCGGATGAAATGAATCAAATCAAATTCGGCTTTAGCCGCATAAAATCTACGCATGAATTGGGCTAAAGCCAAGTGGAGGTTTGCTTTTCTGTCCGCCCACTAAAGTGGACGGCAATATTTTCTTGCTTTTTTAATTTAAGTTGAATATCTGCCTATTGCCGTTCGAAATGAGCCGAAATGAGCAGTTTTCATTTATACCTTGGCTTCGACTCCGCTCAGCCGCCGGTTTTGGTTATAGAACGATGTGTACTGCGTTCACTGAACACAGACGAAGTCTGCGAACGAAGTTCACGAAGTGAGCCGATGATAAAGCCATTGCCGTCTGTTCCCTGAGCGGAGCCGAAGGGCAGTCAACGGATGAAATGAATCAAATCAAATTCGGCTTTAGCCGCATGAAATCTCTTGTATGAATGTGGCTAAAGCCAAGTGGAGGCTTGTTTTTTTGTCCGCCCACTAAAGTGGACGGCAATATTTTTTTGCTTTTTTATTACAAGTTGAATGTCTGCTAATTGTCGTTCTAAAATGCTGTGTTTTATATTTTTCTTTTTAGAGGGTTTTGTCTATTTGAAAAGAATGAAAGAATTTGAATTTCGTTTTCAACTATTCTATAATACAATGTATTGTATTTAAGGATTATTGCTTTCCTAACTTTTCCCTTATCTGATAAAGGGAAAATATCTGGGTTGTGTATGATGATTGATAAGATTCTTTCAATTTCATCACCCAATTTATCTATTTCTTTGCTTGTAAATTCCGCTTCGAGATATTCAACAGTTTTTTGAAGTTCCTCTAAGGCTAAATCAGTCCATGTTATTTCAAACTCACTTCCCATAGATTTCTCGGGCCTTAGAATGTGGATTTAGTTTTCCTGCGTCAGCTTGAGCCATCCCTTTTTCAATTGATTCTCTTTCAGCATCAGAAACTTCATTCCACCAATCTTTTTCTCTTTCACGAGAAATTAAATCTGAAATTTTCTCAAGAAATTTCAAATCCTCAATCGTTGATAACCATTGAATTAACTCAAGTTTCTTATTTTGTATTTGCAATTCCGTACTCATTTTAAATCTTTTCATCAAATTTAAAACTTATTTTCTCTTATAACGAAATTCTGCGAAAAAAACCTCACAAAGCTTTCAAATATAGAAAATAATTTTATGTTTTTGTTTGAAAATCAGTTTGTAAAAATTGGGGGTGGGAAAGGGCGCAGTCGCTGAACACAGACGAAGTCTGCGAACGAAGTTCACGAAATGAGCCGATGATAAAGCCATTGCCGTTGACTTTAGTCAACGGATGAAATAAATCAAATCAAATTCGGCTTTAGCCGCATAAAATCTCTTGTATGAATGTGGCTAAAGCCAAGTGGAGGCTTGCTTTTTTGTCCGCCCACTAAAGTGGACGGCAATACTTTCTTGCTTTTTTATTTTAAGTTGAATGTCTGCGTATTGCTGTTCGAAGTGGGCTGAAATGAGCAGTTTTCATTTATAACTTGGCTTCGACTCCGCTCAGCCACCGATTTTGGTTATAGAACGATGTGTACTGCGTATTAACTGTGCGAAATAAGCCAATGATAAAACCATTACCGTTCGTTTCCTGAGCGGAGCCGAAGGACAGCCAACGAATTCAATCTGAAAGTCTTTGTTTATAAACACCAAAGGGCGAATCAATTTTTTGCAGTTGGAGCGGTTTTGCTTCCCCAAGTTTCAATAAACCCTTGATAGAGATGAATGTGAAAGGAAAAACGGCAAGCAACATTTGGATACATCGTTTGTTGCTTGCCGGAATATTTTATGTATGTATAGGTTTAAAACACCATTTCGTATTTCGGATCCAATACGAATGATTCCATGAAAGCGGTATTGTAATCCCCTTCGATGTACTTGGGATCATCCATCAATTGCCTGTGAAATGGAACCGTGGTTTTAATTCCTTCTATATAAAACTCTTCCAATGCTCTGCGCATTTTGGCACGCGCTTCATCACGTGTTTGCGCAGTCGTAATCAACTTCGCAATCATGGAATCGTAGTAGGGCGGAATGACATAGCCTGCATAAACATGCGTATCTACTCTGACGCCGTGACCGCCCGGAATGTTGATGTTAGTAATCATTCCCGGGGAAGGTCGGAATCCGTTGTAAGGGTCTTCCGCATTGATACGGCATTCAATGGAATGAAGTTTCGGCAGGTAATTTTTTCCGGAAATCGAATGTCCGGCAGCCAACAGAATCTGCTCTTTGATTAAATCATAATCAATGACTTGTTCGGTAATCGGATGTTCAACCTGAATCCGGGTGTTCATTTCCATGAAATAAAAATTCCGGTCTTTATCAACCAAGAATTCAATTGTTCCTACTCCCTCATAACCAATGCTTTCCGCTGCCCTCACCGCTGCGGCTCCCATTTTTTCCCGCAATTCGGGAGTCATGAATGGAGATGGGGTTTCCTCGGTCAGTTTTTGGTGTCTTCGCTGAATGGAACAGTCTCTTTCGGATAGATGACAAGCTTTCCCGCGTTGGTCTCCGGCAACTTGAATTTCGATATGTCTTGGTTCTAAAACCAATTTCTCCATATACATCCCGCCGTTTCCAAATGATGCTTTGGCTTCTTGTACAGCGGATTCAAAATGCTGCTCCATTTCTTTTTCATTGTGAACTTCGCGCATTCCTTTTCCACCGCCGCCGGCAGTAGCTTTGATCATTACAGGATAACCGATTTTAGCCGCTGTTTTCTTGGCATCATCCAAATCCTTGAGAATTCCTTTTGAACCGAGTACAACAGGTACCTTCGCTTTGATCATGGTCGCTTTGGCGGTTGCTTTGTCCCCCATTTTCTCAATATGCTCGGGCAGCGCGCCAATGAATTTGATGCCGTTGTCCTTACAGGTTTTTGAGAATTTTGCGTTTTCAGACAAAAACCCGTAGCCCGGATGAATTGCGTCGGCGTCTGTGATTTCGGCTGCCGCTATCAGGTTCGGAATCCTGAGATAGGAATCTGAACTTGATGCCGGTCCGATGCAAACGGCTTCATCCGCAAAACGCACATGCAAACTGTCTTTGTCAGCGGTAGAATACACTGCAACTGTTTTAATCCCCATTTCCTTTGCCGTACGGATGATGCGCATGGCAATTTCACCCCTGTTGGCAATTAATATCTTTTTAAACATATACTCTTTGCGATTTTGGGATTACAATGGTTCTATCAAAAATAAAGGTTGGTCATATTCTACTGGTGTAGAATCTTCTACCAATATTTTTACGACTTTTCCGGCTACTTCGGATTCGATTTCATTGAATAATTTCATGGCTTCAACGATGCAAATCACTGTACCCGGCGCAACGGAATCTCCTACGGATACGTATGGCTCTTTGTCCGGTCCGGAAGAGCGGTAGAAAGTTCCAATCATCGGAGATTTGATGACAATATAATCTGAATTCTCTGTATTTTCAAGTGCATTAGTTTCAGTCTGAGGTTGCTGTGGTGCCGTTGCAACGATTTGCGGTGCAGACGGTACGGGTTGAGAAACGATTACCGGCGGTGCTATTCCCGGTTTTTCTCCGCTGATGTTTTTAATTTTAATTTCAATGTCCTTTGTTTTCAGATTGACTTCCGCAACACCGGATTTTGAAACAAAACGAATCAGGTTCTGAATTTCTTTAATGTCCATATTGTGCTATTTTAAATTCAAAGGTATTATAAAAAAATCAAAAAAAGCTGTTTCTTAAATTTGAAACAGCTTTTTAAGTTGTTTTGCCGGATAAAGAATTTATTCGGTTTCTTCAATTTCTTTTTCCATTACCACCTTTCCTCTGTAGTACATTTTACCGTCCAACCAATAGGCTCTGTGGTACAAATGATGTTCTCCTGTCGTTTTGTCAACAGCAATCTGAGGCGCTTCAATTTTATAATGCGTTCTGCGCTTATCTCTTCTCGTGGTGGATTGTCTTCGCTTAGGATGTGCCATAACTTATATATTTTCAGTTATTTATGATTCTTTTAATTTTTTCAATTGTTCCCATCTTGGGTCTGCTACTTCTTCATCGTTCAAATTTTCTTCAGCTTCCGGGCTGTATTTTTCCAATAATTCTAACATATCCGAATGGCTTTTGCCATGGAGTACATCCGGATGAATTCGTTTGGCAGGCAAGGCGAGCAGCGTCATTTCATAAAAAAGCTGGGCTACGTTGACCTTGTTTTCGCCCTGGGGCAAAATCCATACTTCATCATCGGAATCATCAAATTCTTCTCCGAATTTGACAAGAATTTCTGTAGTTCCGCTGATCTCCTGCCGGTAAGCTTCGTTGGTCAAATCACAATCCAACTCAACACTTCCATGCAATTCAGGTTTCAAGTCCAGAAAATTATTTTTCTTGTCAAGAAGCATCCGAATTTCCAATTCCGGGGAACGGAAATCCTGATTAAATTCAAACAAATCAAAGAACGGCTGAGTTATTTTAAAAACAAATTCATTCTCGCCCAATTTCAATCCTCCAAAGGATAGATTATAATCCTTGATCTTTTCCATAACTCAAATCGGGTGGCAAAGATAAAAACTATTCATGAAAAACAAACGGGTTTTGGCTAAAAAACTTCAGTTTGGAATTCATTTTCGAGGATATTGCACACAATTAATTAATAATCAACACAATAATCTCGCTTTTAATCAAGATTCAGAAAGCGTATTACTGAATTTCAGGTTTAAAATTTGTATGCACCGCCGATACCGATGGTTGTAATGGATGAAAAACTTTTGAAAACCGGAGCCACATCATGACTGGATGAAATGGATTTGAAAAACACAAAAGCTTGGAAATACTCATTTTGCCATCCTCCTTTGGGCTGTACCAAAAATCCACCTTTGTAATCTTTGCTCAAACTCAAAGCAATGCCCACATCCAAACCGGCAAAAAATTCCGGCGTCACTTCATATTGCCCGCTCAACGCAATGGGCATCAGGGTCAGTCCTTTGATTTTAGTTCCGGAATTGGGAATGTCTTTTCCGTTGTACATATCCAATCCGGCCATTCCACCCAAACGCAAATCCGGCATAATGTCGAAATAATAATATACATCTGCGCCGATATTAAAGCCAAAATATTCGGAAGCATTTCCAACCGGGAATCCGACGTGTCCTCCTGCCATCAAACCCTCTTGTGCTTTCACCGCACCCAATCCCAATATCATCGCAAATACGCTTAAAAAAAGTTTTTTCATCTAAAATTTATTTAATCTATGTTTTATTTATAATTATTTTTCTCTTTTTCAATGCCCTCATTCATCGGATAAAATTCTGTAAATTTCATCACTTTGCTGATCGGCGTAAACGCTGTCAATCATATTTCCGATGCCGAGCAGTTCGCTGACAAACCTCAACTGACTGTTTACATAATTCTGTTCCATAACGCTGTAAACTCCGTCCTTATTGTAAATTTGATAGTCTTGAATCATCTTTTCACGAACCGGCTCAAAAGTTGTTTTAAACAGGTTCATCGCTGTGGCTGTATCGGATATTGACAAATAATAATTGACCTGATCATAGAGCATCAGGGACAAATCATTTCGCGCCTCAGACAAATCGGTTGTAATCGTGTATCTCAGATGGGCGGGCAGGGATTCATAAAAATCCAATTTTTCCTGCAAACGCTTTTTGGTGGAATTCAACAAGGCTTCCGCTTTTTCATTTTCACCGGCTTTTTGGTAACTCAATGCAATCCGCTCCGTACTCAATCCATAGTCATACCGCGGTTCATCGGGGATCATTTCCATGGTTTTGTCAAGCACTTTGACAGCAGTTTCCACATCGCCTTCTTCTATCAAATCACTTGCCAAGCGGCTAGCGATATTCCTGTAAGTATTGGTATAATTCCGGTCTGTATTGGCGAAAGAAGCATTGGGCATATTGTAATTTGCCCATTTGAAATCATTGAAATTGCGCAGCATGTTTTCCGTATTGCTTCGCCCTAATTTCCCGTCTTGTCCAAAAGGCGTATAAATCGGAATCAGTTTGTAAGAAAATCCGTTGTTTTCCAAATAATCATTCAGCCAAAAAGTATTGGCTGGATCGGAAATGCCGCCGCCGCTGAAATAAATTGCCCTGTCCCAATTGTATTCCGCAAACATGGAAATGAAGAGCAAATCATTTTTATACAATTGTCTGCGGTCAATTTTTACGGTGATATAATCGGAGATTTTGTCTGCATCTTTTTGAGAAACAATTCCTGATTTGAGTGCATTCTCCTTGTTGACAGGGATGATCAATTTATTGACCGGCAAGAAATTAACAGTCCCTGTCGGATAGCCGAAATAATTGACCAAGGCCTGTTTTTCAGGGCTGTCATTCATCAGAAAATCATAGGCTTCCTGCACGGTCATGCTGTCCTGAATCAAATATTTTTCCATCGGCTGAATTTCTCTGTACAAATCCCGGATACCAACAGGGTCATAATTGGGATTGGAGAAATAAGTGGAAATCAACTCCGGCGGTAAATCCATGATTTCAGCAAGGCTTTTATCGGCATCAGGTCGAATGATGCTCACAATTTGTGAGAAAATGGATTTCATGGATTCGGAAGTCACCATGATTTGGTCATTGGTATTCTGTTGATATTGTTCGTATTGAAGCTTTGATGGCAAAGGTGCGGCATTGTAGGTTTTTCGCAATGACTGTTCGATGTTCCAAGGTGAACCGAGGAGCGTATAATTCACGATTTTCACATCATCCCGGAATTGTTCCGTTTCCTGCAACCCCCACAAAGGATAGGTATCATTGTCGCCATAAACAAATAAAATCGCATTGTCATCTAAATTTTTAAGATAATTGTAAGCCAATGCGTAAGCACCTTCACGATGAGAACGGTCGTGGTCATCCCAATTTTGTGCTCCCATAAGAATCGGCACCCCTAAACAAATCGCTGAAACGATGATTGAAACTGTTGGTTTCAATTGACTTTTTCGCAATTTCCCAATCAGCAGCCAGATGCCTTGCACCCCAAGCCCAATCCAAATCGTGAATGCGTAAAAGGAACTGACCAAAGCATAATCCCGTTCACGCGGCTCAAATGGCTTGACACTCGTATAGAAAATAATACCCACACTGGTCAGCAGAAACAACGAAAGCACTGCCCACCAATGGGTTACACTCCTGTTCAATTGGACAAAAAATCCGATTAATCCCAAGAGCAAAGGCAGCATATAATAGACATTGTGCGATTTGTTTTCTTTGTAAACCGACGGCAATTGAGATTGGTCACCCAACCGGTAATTGTCAATGAATGAAAATCCGGTAATCCAATTTCCTTTGGTAACTTCTTTTTTTCCTTCCCAGTCGTTTTGTCTACCGGAAAAATTCCACATGAAATAGCGGAATCCCATGTAACCTACCTGAAAATCAAAAAAGTAATTGATTTGTTGCATCAATGTCGGAGGTTCAATATTCAGTAAATCCGCATTTTGTTTCAAATCCGCAATTCTCAGCGTTCCTTTTTCTTGCTTTTGAATCAAATCGCCATAAACCTGTTCTGCCAATTGTCTTTTCTGTCGGCGGATATCTTCGTCATCTTCCGTGAAATTACTAAAAAAAGCAGGGTTCAATGAGAATTTTGGGAAGCCGTACATGGCGGCATAATTCTCCATGACATCGCTTTCCGGACTGAACATCTTCGGAAAAATCTTCACGTGTTTCGGATTGTAGATATAATCTTTACGGTCAGAGACTTTGATGTATTTGTTCAGTTTTCGGCTTTTCACGTAATTGGCACCGGTGATAACGGTTTTATAATTTCCGTTGGCATCGAATTCCATTCCGTCTTCTGCAAAATTTGCGGTATAAACATACCCGTAAACCGTTGGCCAATCGCCGTACTGCACCCGGTTGTAATAATCGACCATGCCGAGCGCGGTATCCGGATCATTCAGATTCAAATGCGGATTGGCATTGGCGCGAATCGGAATCATCAGCCAAGCCGAAAATCCGATGAGCATAAATGCCAATGACAATACCAAAGTGTTTAATAATTTCCAATTGAATTTATGGGTGTAATGCAAGGCCAACCAGAAAAACAATACCAATAAAATTCCGGCCACCACTGTTCCGGAATTGAATGGCAATCCAAAATTATTCACTACAAATATTTCCGTATTTCCGAAAAAAGTCATGACCAATTCAAACCAGACTTTGAAAACAAAACCCAAGAACAAAGCGGTCAAAACATTGGCAATCAGGAAGCTTTTAACGGTAAATTTATAATTTTTGATGTAATATAAAAAACAAACGAACGGAATAGCAAGGATGGCCATCAGATGGACACCGGTCGCCAAACCAATCAATAGTGAAATCAAAAGAAACCATTTGTCGGCTCTTTTTTCATCTTTTTCTGCTTCCCATTTACAACCTGCCCAAACGAGAATGGCGGTAAAAAGCGAAGCCATGGCGTAAACTTCTCCTTCCACGGCGGAGAACCAAAATGAATCGCTGAACATGAAAGCCGCAGCACCGACCACACCACTTCCCAATGCGATAAAAGCCTGAGATTTCGTTAGTTCTGTATTCAGAGAGTCTTGTATCATTTCATTTTGCCGGGTCACGGCAAACATTCTTCGCGCCAAATGGGTAATCGTCCAAAAAAGGAACATGATGGTCAACGCACTGGAAATGGCGGACATGGAGTTGATAATCAGCGCATATTTCTCGGGATCGCCAAAGGCAAAGGACGACCAAACGGCACCGATTATTTGAAACAATGCGGCTCCGGGGGCGTGTGTTACGCCAAGTTTTACAGAAGAAACGATGTACTCTCCACAATCCCAAAAGCTTAACTTTCGTTCCATCGTGGACAGATACACAAATGCACCTATCAAAAACATTAAAATTCCAAGACGGTTATTCCACTTTTTGAAAGAAATATTCATTTGAATTTATTTATCCTGCGAAAATAAGAACATTTTATTGTATGAACGGTTTATAAGTCGAAATTGTATTTGGGCAGCGGAATTCTCTCAAAATTCATTGAAATTCAAAAAATAAAAAAACATCCAGACATTAGAAACAAGTATGCTCCAACAAATCGGTTTCTGAGGTGTACAAGTTGGTAGTCAAATGCCGGAAATCATTGTTGTGAATCGAATTGGAAGCTGCTATTACGTATCGCTTTCCGCCAATAATTGTATCTTTAAAGACATAATTTTCGACCAATTTTTCTTTTGGATTTAATAACAGATAATAATCATAATTGTCTGTTTTTCCATAAAATAAGATGTCTTTAAAAACCGGCTTTTGAGATGGATTAATTAAACTGAATTCCTTTTTGGAAATGGCAAATTTGAAATCCGCAAAGGAAAGAGTCGAAATCCCCAAATCCTGATTCGACATCACCGACAAATGAAAATTGGAATCCGGGCATTTTTCGGATGAATAAACACTGCTCCCTGCAAATTTTGAAAACGGAGAACAAGAGGTTATCAGCAATAAAATCCCCATTATCACAAATATCTCAAGCCAATTGATTGATTTTGTCATTGATAAATCATTTTGTTTCAGCCTATCACAACAAAGCCTCATCCACCAAATTCGGCAAGGTAACTTTCAACAAAGGTTCGTCTTCCATTGCTCGTTTAATGGCAAAAATCGCTTCTTCGTTTCTTGCCCAAGAACGACGGGCAATGCCGTTGTTCACATCCCAATGCAACATCGATTTCAATCTTTGTTCGGCTTCAGGAGTTCCGTCCAGCAACATGCCAAATCCGCCGTTGATGACTTCGCCCCAGCCAACTCCGCCGCCGTTGTGAATCGAAACCCAGGTCGCACCACGGAAACTATCGCCAATCACATTGTGAATCGCCATATCGGCCGTAAATTTCGAACCATCGTAAATATTGGAAGTTTCTCTGAATGGCGAATCCGTTCCGGAAACATCGTGGTGGTCACGCCCCAAAACAACCGGCCCGATTTCACCTTTGGAAATCGCATCGTTAAAGGCTTTCGCGATTTTAATTCTGCCTTCGGCATCTGCGTATAAAATTCGAGCTTGCGAACCAACGACCAATTTATTTTCCTGCGCTCCTTTGATCCAGGTGATGTTGTCCTGCATTTGTTGTTGGATTTCCTTCGGAGAATTTTTCATAATTTCTTCCAAAACCTGACAAGCGATTTCGTCGGTTTTTTGCAAATCTTCGGGTTTTCCCGATGTGCAAACCCAACGGAACGGCCCAAATCCAAAATCAAAACACATCGGTCCCATGATGTCCTGCACATAGCTCGGATAAGCCCAACCCCCAACCCCTTCCCCAAAGGAAGGGGAGTTTGTAAACTCTCCGTTTTTATCTTTATAAACTGCGGCTCCGGCACGACTTGCTTCTAATAAAAAGGCATTTCCATAATCAAAGAAATAAGTTCCTTTTTTTGAATGTTTATTGATGGCATCCACTTGTCTTCGCAATGATTCTTGTACTTTTTCTTTGAATAATTCCGGGTTTTCAGCCATCATCTGATTGGATTCATCGAAACTCAATCCCACCGGATAATAACCTCCCGCCCAAGGATTGTGCAAAGAAGTTTGATCGGAACCTAAATCGATGTAAATATTTTCTTCGTCAAATTTCTCCCAAACTTCCACCACATTTCCATCGTAGGCAATCGAAACGACTTCTTTATTTTCTTTGGCTTCGCGAACTCTTTTCACCAATTCATCCAAATCCGAAATTACTTCATCCACCCAAGCTTGTTCGTGGCGTTTCCAAGTCGCTGCCGGATTGACCTCAGCCGTAACCGAAATCACCCCGGCAATATTTCCCGCTTTCGGCTGTGCACCCGACATCCCGCCCAAGCCTGCGGTCACAAAGAGCCCCACCTCGCTCCTCCCCGAAGGGGAGGAAGTTCCCCCTCCTTTGGAGGGGGTTAGGGGGAGGCTTTTTCGAACCCCATTCAATAACGTAATGGTGGTCCCATGGACAATTCCCTGCGGACCGATGTACATATAGCTTCCGGCGGTCATTTGTCCGTATTGGGTCACACCCAGCGCATTGAATTTCTCCCAATCGTCGGGTTTTGAATAGTTTGGTATCATCATTCCGTTGGTTACTACCACTCTTGGAGCGTCTTTATGCGAAGGAAATAAGCCCATAGGATGACCGGAATACATCACCAAAGTTTGTTCGTCGGTCATTTCCGACAAATATTTCATCGTTAGAAGATATTGCGCCCAGTTTTGGAAAACCGCTCCGTTTCCGCCATAAGTAATCAATTCGTGTGGATGTTGTGCAACGGCTTTGTCCAAATTGTTTTGAATCATCAGTTGAATGGCTTTTGCCTGTATGGATTTTCCGGGATACTCATCAATCGGACGAGCATACATTTCATAATCCGGTCGAAAACGATACATATAAATTCGGCCGTATTTTTCTAATTCCTCTTTAAATTCAGGAATCAATTCGGCGTGAAATTTTGGTTCAAAATAACGCAATGCATTTTTCAGTGCCAATTTTTTTTCCTCTTCTGTAAGTATTTCTTTTCGTTTTGGCGCGTGGCTTACACTGTTGTCCCTTGGTTTGGGTGGTGGCAATTGCGCCGGAATTCCTTGTTTTATTTGTTGTTGAAATGTCATTTGATTAATGTTGTTTGTTTATTATTTTGTCAATTTCCGGAAAATAAATGATGTATCCGGAAGTGTTTTTTAATTCTTTTTTTGTTGTCATCTTTAACTTTCCCGCAAGAAAGAAGGACTAAAGGTAAGATTAAAAATCACTACTAACCGACTAAATTTATAATTAAAGGGGGATTCCAGATGGTTTCCCCCTAATTTCATATTTTTGAATTGACTAAAAACCAAAATATGAATAGCAAAAATATAGAAAAGAAATTAG
>Ga0265293_10008526_pt1 | contig 15143 bp, 15 predicted proteins | sample Munlanlewell138R_FD_192505 | JGI IMG/M metagenome (GOLD analysis project Ga0265293, IMG submission 192505) | Leachate microbial communities from a municipal landfill in Southern Ontario, Canada - Leachate well 138R | ecosystem: Engineered > Solid waste > Landfill > Unclassified | place: Canada...
CGAGGATTTGTGGTACACGAATGCGGTCATTTATTGATCTTTGCGCTCAAAACCGACCATATTAGCACCGACGTTTCGGTGCTAATGTTTGAAGTTTTTCAGGACATTATCGCTTTTACTTGACACAAAGAATACTCTCTGCTCTCCAAAAGAGTACGAAGTTCCTCCCCCGTCATCGTTTCTTCCTTCAAGAGATGCGTAGCAATTTCTCGAACTACGTCAATTTTCCCGCGCAAGAACTCCTCGACCTTTTTCTCCTCTTCGGCAATGATCTGCACGATGGCCTTATGCAAAATGTCAGATGGCAACTCAGTACTCACGATGCCCAAGGGCGAAAGACCAGCAAAGACCATGCGCTTTGCCAAGTTAGTTGCCTGTTCAATGTCGCCTGTTGCACCCGTTGAGCGTTGCCCAAAGATCAGTTCTTCACTAATCGCACCGGCAACACAGACCTTAATAGCGTCGAGTAGTTGATCCTTGGTGTACAAGTACTGGTCATGCTGTGGATTCTGACGAATATAGCCCAACGCCTGATTGCGAGATGCAATCGTAATCGACGCTACCGAACTTGGCCGCACAGTCTCACTCAAGATCGCATGTCCCACCTCATGGTAGGCTACGCGCTCCCGTTCCTCCCGCTGCAAAGACCGGTTTGTCTTTTCTCCCAACATGACCTTTGCGATGGCCTCACTCAGATCATGGGAGTTAATAAGATCTCGGCCGTCTCGTAAAGCACTGATTGCCGCTTCGTTTAGCAGACTCTCAAGATGTGCGCCAGAAAAGCCCGTTGTTTCGGACGCAATTGCTTCTAGATCAACATCCGCTGATAGAGGCTTGTTCGCCGCATGAATCTTCAAGATGTGTAAACGACCACTCTTGTCAGGTAAATCTACTTGGACGACACGATCAAAGCGGCCTGGTCTAAGCAAGGCAGGATCGAGAAGATCGCTGCGGTTGGTGGCTCCTACAACCAACACCTGTACAGGGTGTTCGCTGCGAATTCCATCGATCTGCGTAAGGAGCTCATTGAGCGTTTGATCGTACTCCATATGGCTTGCATTCTTCCCGCGTTTCGCACCTAGTACGTCAATTTCGTCGATGAAGATGATAGCACTAGACTTTTTCTCCCGCTCCGCAGTTGTACGTGCTTGTTTGAATATCTGACGAACCCTATTGGCGCCTACTCCTGCATACATTTGTACAAACTGCGAGCCCGAAGCGGCTAAAAAGACAGAATTGGTATAATTGGCAGCCGCCTTGGCCATAAGTGTTTTGCCTGTCCCTGGAGGGCCGGTAAGAAGCACACCCTTTAGTGGACGTATCCCCAGCTTACTAGTTTTTACACTTTCCTTCAAGAAAGACAAGGCCTCGAGAAACTCTCGTTTCGCCATGTCTTGACCTCCGATATCATTAAATGTGATGGCAGGTATTGTGCTGTCTTCTCCACTCCCAATAGAGTTGACAGGAAATTTAGATAATGATCCAGTACGTCCGCTAATCACAAGAAATCCGAGACCGGCTAGGCTCAGAGGAAGCAAAAATACCAAGAAATCCACACCAGAAACAAGAGCTAGGAGTACCAATGCCAAACCTGCACCAATCCCCACTTCCTTTATCCACTTGTCCAACTGCCAACACCTCCCCCTGCATTCACTACAACTTTGCCCTGGTTACTGTCTCGGGCAATGACTCTTCGTAGAGAATGAAAGTCCTCCGTCAAAGAAAGATAGATAAAATCTCTGTCCAAACCTAACTCCCAACCGACACCGGCCTGTTCAGCAACTCGCCTTACTCTAGCCTCTAGTGCCGTAAACTCACCCGTTATCACTGCTTCTTCCACGGCGACTTGAATCTGTTGGAAGAGGGCAAGCATCGCGGCACTGGGCGCGTCATGCACAGTTACAGTGTATTCGCCCGTAGCTGCTGAGAGAATGTGGTGCACCCTTTGAAAGACTGTGGTTAAAGAAGCTCCCTGCTCTACTTCTAACTCCACCGCCGTTCGCGCTCCTGTTCCAAACATTCCCCTCTTGCTTTCAACACGCCGTACTCCCGGAACCTCCTGCAACTGCTGTGTTAACGGTTGGATGACTTGAGTTTGCTGATGCAAGTATCGCACTCCCAGTCCAACAACAAAAACCATCACAAAGACTAGGAGAGCTACTTGAACACGAAATCCTCGAAACCGCATGAGCTCCCTCCTTACTAACGTTTGTTTGTGTTTGTGCAATAAAAAGGTCAGTACAATAGACTGACACAGATTATTATAACACACTATTCCATTGAGCTTTTTAGTATATCTTGGGCGTTACGGAAGTAATCTACACCTGAGAGGATCGTCATGATGACTGCAACCCACATCAACACAGGAGCCCAGCTTATACCCAGGAGAAAGCCTGTAATTGCCACAATCTGGGTGGTTGTCTTCAACTTACCCAGCTTTGACGCTGCAATAACCCTGCCATCAGCCGCAGCCAACATGCGGAGCCCAGAGACTGAGAACTCCCTTGCTAAAATGATTAGTGCGGCCCATGCACTCACCTTGCCGAGCTCGACCAAGGCCAGAAGTGCGGCCGTTACCAAGAGTTTGTCTGCAATCGGATCAATCAGTTGACCAAACCTGGTTACTTGCTTGCGACTGCGCGCCAAGTATCCGTCCAACCCATCGGTTAAGGACGCCAGCAAAAAAACTAGAGTCGCAGGAACATTCAAACCAGGGGGATATGCGAGGCAAAGATACATGAACACGGGGACGAGCACGATGCGTGACATGGTAATCAGATTAGGCAAGTTCACCTTCGTCTATCTCCTCTCCAACTAAATCGTAGGCATGAGCTTCTGTGATGTTCACTGTTACTATATCACCGGGCTCCAGGGTGCCTCGTCCCACATAGACGACTCCGTCAACATCGGGAGCTTGACCTTGGTGTCGTCCAATCATAACCAGTTCCGACTCTTCCGAAGGATATTCCATTAAGACCTGCAACCTTTTTCCAACGAGTTCCTGGTTCAAATCCTCGGAAATTCGCTGTTGGACGCGCATAGCTTTCCTATACCGTGCCTCCTTGGTATCATCGTCAATTTGGTTCGGAAGGTCGTATGCAGTAGAGTTCTCTTCCCTAGAATACTTAAAGATCCCCACATGGTTAAGGCGTTCCGTTTCTAGGAAGGTTATTAACTGCTGAAAGTCCTCTTCTGTTTCACCAGGAAAACCAACGATGAAAGAGCTACGTATAGTAACACCAGGAATCTTTGTGCGAATTCTCTTGATAAGCTCTCTAGTAGACTCGTAATCGCCTGGTCGCCTCATGTTTCGCAGTACATTCCCGGATACATGCTGCAAAGGTAGGTCAACATACTTCACCAAGTTGGTTCGTTCGCTGAGCAGTTCGAGCAGCTCATCGGTAATGCTCGTGGGATACGTGTACAGTAGGCGAATCCAGGGAAACCCAAGATCTGCAAGTCGGCTTAACAGCTCTACTATACTTGTCCCCACGTCGCGTCCATAGGCCGTGGTATCCTGAGCAACAACGGCTAGTTCACGCACGCCCTGCTCTTTGAGCCGCTGAGCCTCGGCTAATACAGACTCAAGAGTACGGCTGCGCCTCTTACCCCGAATGGCTGGAATTACACAAAAGGCACAACTGTGATTGCAGCCTTCGGCAACTTTCAGGTAGGCAAAGTGCGACCCCGTAGTCGACATGCGAGGATAAGCTTGATTGTAATCAAAAAACGCGTCGGTCTTCTTGAGAACGCGTTCACCCGATGCCACTTGTTCTACAATCTCGGACACCAGATCGAGTTCGTTCGTACCGACCAGCGCATCAATCTCGGGGATCTCCGCCCACAACTCCTCAGTGTACCGCTGGGATAGGCACCCCATCACAACCAAGCCTTTGCACCGGCCGTTCTCTTTCAAAGCGGCCATTTCTAGTATAGTGTTAATGGATTCCTCTTTAGCATCTTCGATGAAACCGCAGGTGTTCACTATAATGATCTCTGCCTGCCTCGCATCGTTGACGATCTCGTGTTGTCGATCAGACAAAAAACCAAGGACGATTTCTGTGTCTACTAAGTTCTTCGCGCATCCAAGGGATACGACACCAATTTTCATTCTGCACGTACTCCTAAAAACGTATTTTGTTCAAGTCTATGACTAGTATATCATTCTTATGGGAACCACGAAATAGCCTTTTGGGAGAAGGAAATCAATTCTCCGTGTGGAACATGATGTATGGGTGGCTCGACCTTAGAAGAGGAGTAAAAATGAAGGATAGTCTGAAATACCTTGTTTTGGTTACGCAAGTAGGCCTAACTCTTTTAGTTTGTGTTTCCTTTTTTACCATTCTAGGGGTATACTTAGATCGTTGGCTTGGCACTGGTGCTGTTTTTACACTCGTGTCTGTGTTACTTGGAGGAGTCGCAGCCATCTGGTCTGCGATAAAGTTAATCCTTCACACATTGCCAAAAGATTCGGAGCCGAAGTAGCATGTTTGATGAGAACCATATTTTGCGTACAACCCTTATACTTACCCTAGTCTTAAGTTCCTGTGCCCTGTTTTGGAAGATTCCGGTAGCTCTGGGTCTTCTCTTGGGAGGACTCATGAGTTTCCTTACTTTCCGCCTCATGATCATTGATGCGACGAGGCTCCTTCAGAACGCAGCCAAGAATCCAGTTGATGAGAAGAGCGCTTACCGCTACAGTTTCAAGAGCTTTCTCAAACGCTACATTTTGTACTCGCTCGCGCTCATTGTAGGATTACTCAATCCGTCTTTAAGCTTCATGGCTACCTTTGCCGGCCTCTTAGTGCCTCGGCTGGCCATTTACTATCACATGCTTAGTGGGAGGATAAAACGTGGAACCTAGTATTCTATTTCATATCGGCTCATTTCCGGTATACCAACCTGTCTTTTGGACCTGGGTCATCATGGCCTTCCTCGCCATAAGTAGCTTCATCTTAACTCGTAATCTGCAAAAAACCCCCAAGGGAGTTCAACACTTTCTTGAGGTTGGCATCGAGTGGGTTGAAACCCTTATTGCTCATGACGTGGGACCCGCACGAAAGATTTTTGTGCCTCTCATTCTCATGACTGCGTTGTATGTCGGTGTGGCCAACATGATTGGGGTCATTCCAGGAGCCTACTCCCCAACGGAAGACCTCACTACAACACTGACTTTGTCCCTCATGATTTACGTTCTTGGACACATAGCAGGCATTGCAAAAAAAGGTTTTGGAAAATGGCTCAAGGGATTCATCGAACCGACGTTTCTCATGCTTCCACTGAACCTCGCAGGAGAGGTATCCGAGTTCGTATCACACTCTTTCCGTCTCTATGGTAATATCTTTGGTGGCGGAATTCTCTTGGGTATACTCTACATGATGGCGCCCTACGTCCTTCCGGTTCCTCTGATGGCATGGTTTGGCATCATTATGGGAATTATCCAGACCGCAGTGTTCACATTGTTAGCATCAATTTACATTCAAAACAAGCTGACTTAAAATGTGCAGCAACGTTGTGAAGGGAGGGATAAAGTCATGTTGGAAATCGCTATTATGGTTGCCGCAATCGCCATTGGTTCTGGTATCGCGTTAGTCTCTGGAGGACTCGTGGGTATTGGCGAAGGATTTGTAGCAGGCAAGGCTGTAGAGGCTATGGCCCGTCAACCTGAAATGGAAGATTCGATTAGAACGACGATGCTTGTAGGTCAAGCGGTATCGGAATCCGGTGCCATCTACTCATTAGCCGTGGTACTACTCCTCATCTTCACTGTTCTGCAGCCACTTGTTGCACGTTTCTTAGAGCTACTATAAGTCTGAAGGGTGCTCACCCAGGGCACCCCACCAGACTGTATTTTTGTTGTAAAGGGTGACGACTCTTGATTAACCAAAACATATTTCTCGCCCAGACCGTCAACTTTATTCTGCTTGTCCTTCTACTCTACCGGCTACTCTATAAACCGGTGCGCACTTTTCTAGATAATCGTACTGCTGAAATCGAAGGGCAGATTAAGCGAGCACAAGAGAATGAAGCTGCGTCCATCGCCTTGCGTCAACAGTTGGAGGAGCAAGTAAAGGACAGCCGACAGCAGGCGCGTCAGTTTCTTGATGAAGCCACCAAGCGGGCTGAAGCACTTCAAGCCGAAATGCTGCAAGAAGCCCGCGAGGAAGCTGCAGCAATTATTCGGCGAGCCCATGAAGTCACGGAGCTCGAGAAGGCAAAAGCATGGGCAGAACTAAAGGATCAGGTTGCCGAACTATCACTCTTGTTGGCGTCTAAGGTGATTACGAACTCTCTTGACGAAGCACAGCATCACGAGCTGATTCGCGACACTATGAATCAACTGGACTCCCTAAGTAAAGGACAGCATCTGCAATGAGTATGACTAGACATTCTCAAGTTGCCAAACGTTATGCCGAAGCTCTGTTTGCGTCCCTTGCAGGCTCTGACCATGCTCCATCCAGTGTTAGTGAAGAGTTTCAAAAGGTTGTCACTGTCCTAGCGGATCCAAAGATCAATGGTACGTTTCACCATCCCAAGACATCAAAGGAACGCAAAGGCGAACTGATCAAACTTATGAATCTCTCCCCCATTACAGAGAATTTTCTCCTGCTCGTTGTAGAAAAATCTCGAGAAGGGCTGCTACCGTCCATTGCCCATCATTTTGAGCACCTCGTACTTGATGCACAGCACACAACCATTGCCGAAGTCGTCTCGGCCATCCCGTTAGCGGAGGAAACGCTGAACGACCTTGAACAGAAACTGCACACGCTTACGGGAAAGACGGTGCGCATTCAGACGAACGTAGACCCATCCATCGGAGGCGGCATGATCATCAAGGTAGACGGAAAGGTCATCGATGGCAGTGTCAGTCACACCTTAAAGCAGTTCCAGCGCTCTTTACTCAATTAAAGAAAAGTCCTCGTGGAAGCTATCCTACTAGCATAGCACACACGGGACTTTTTTGTTTGCCCTACCACTTGCATCTTGGACAAAGGGAAAGGCACCCCGATTTCGGGGTGCCTATTGTTTCTCCTATCTGTCAATCCAGATGAAGTTCCATGCTGTTACAACAGAACCGCCGACCATGTCAGGCGTTGCGTTGCGGAGATGGTCGCGTACGGCAACCATGTTCTCAGCCGCTACCGTGTAGAACAAAGGCACTTGCTCTGCAACGATGTCTTGGAACTGGTAGTAGTATTCGCGGCGCACTTCTGGATCCATGGCGCGTTGCGCGGCACGCCAAATTTCGTCAATTTGAGCTTCCCATTCGGTATGAGGGCTCTCTTGAAGCGGATGCCACATGTGGAGGTTTCCGCTGGACAACCAGGTGTTAGAGCCACCATTAGGATCGAAAGTTCCTGTTAGACCGATGAGGATAGCATCCCATTCAAAGGTGCTCGTCAGCTTCTCAACGACAACGTTAAAGTCGATAAGTTGGAAGTTAACTTTAATACCAAGGGCAGCCATATCTTCTTGGAAGAGTTCACCAGAGATTTGACGGATGGGCACACCAGGGTTGGTAATGAGATCAAACTCAATAGGATTACCCTGGGAGTCACGGCGAACGCCGTCTGCACCTAGTGGATAACCAGCTGCTTCAAGCTTTCTGTGAGCTTCGTCAAGATCGTATGGGTACGTCTTGATGTCATCCTTCAAGAAGAAGGCATTTCTCATGTTAATCGGGCTGTGTTGAATGTAGCCTTTACCATTCATGGCCATGTCAAGGATGGTTTCCTTGTCGACTGCATGAGCAATCGCTTGTCTGAACTTGACATCGGTGAACCAAGATAGTTTTGGCTCAGGTAGGGTCGTTGGGTTTTGGTTGATAACGATAAATGTTGTTCCTGGGTTAGGACCAGCTTCGATAATGCTCCAACGGCTTAATGGTTCTCTGTCTAGATACTCAGGATACTGGTTAGCAGGGATACCAATGTAGTCGAACTCACCATTAAAGAAGGCCAGTGTCGATGTATCTGTGCTAGCATAGTATCTGAAGATAACTCTGTTCAGGTATGGCAAACGGTTTCCAGCAGTGTCAAACTCATAGTAATTGTCGTTACGAACCAAAATCAGCTCTTGGTCAATACGATAGGAGGACACCTTCCAAGCGCCTGTTCCGACAATCTCGGAAAGGTCAGTTTCAAGACCCCACATTTCGTGGTAGCGTCCTTCTCTGAATGCGTCGCCCAACAGATGCTCAGGTACGATTGGCGTTCCGATACTGAACATGATTGGAGCATGCGGACGAGGTAAGGTGAACTTTACAGTATACTTGTCAATCTTCTCGTACTCCATGGGTTGACCATCAATGAGCAGACCACTTCTGGAGTTGGAGCCTACGTTGACGTCATACACTACGTCAAAGGTGAAGATGACGTCATCGGCCGTAAACTCGGTTCCATCATGCCACTGTACGCCACGACGCAGATGGAAGATAATCTCCGTACCATCTTCGCTGATCTCATAATCACGTGCCAACTTAGGCAATACAAGACCGGTGTCACGGTGTAGGGTAACCAAACCTTCGAAGATTCGGTCAGTAACGTCCGTACTGGACGTTTCTGCTGCACGGTGTGGATTGTATGTCTTAGGACCAGATGCGCCACCGGCAATCGTCATGGTACCGCCATAGTTTCCGATTGCTCCGCCATACTCGCCTTCAATGTCCAAGATACGTGGGTCCAGTAATTCTACAGCACTCGCTACCCCAGCACTTACGATCAGTGCCAAAAGCAACGTCCATACAAAAATCTGTCTCTTCATATCTCGATATTCCCCCTTTAGTAATTTCGACAAACAGAATTAGCTAGGTGAGCCCTCCCTCCCTTTTTGGTCATATCACCGCCTCCGTTATGCGAACTGAGACGTGATTTCTACGATTTGTATTAGAAATCGCAACACAACATATGTCTGATAATTCGCCCAAAATGCCCTTTGTCCTGCTTAAACGTGGCAGAAATTTGAGATGAGCACCGCGAACCTCAGCTTAAGCGCCAGCATCATGTGCGAGCCCTAGGATCTAGAGCGTCTCTAATACCGTCTCCAAAGAAACTATAGGATAGAACCGTAATGAAAATCACAAAACCGGGAACCAGGAGCCACGGATAGCGAGTTAGAGACGTAAGATTCAGCGCTTCCGACAGCATATTACCCCAACTGGCGTCTGGATGTTGAATACCCACACCGATCAGACTAAGCCCTGCTTCGGAAAGGATAAAGCCTGGAATCGCCAGAGTCGCGTTCACGATTACATAGCTCATGGTGTTAGGCAGAATGTGCCGAATAATGATCCGTGGTTGGGAGCATCCGACAGCTTCCGATGCCGTCACAAAATCTTGTTGTGAAATGGACAGCACCATGCCTCGGATTACTCGAGCCAAGCCCGCCCAGTTAATAAAGGCCAGGATCACAGTGATCATCAGAAAACGTTCTGTGGATCCAAGGCCCGGCGGCAAGACCGCACTCAGCGCTAAGAGCAAGTAGAAGCCCGGGATAGAAATGATCACCTCCGCGATACGCATCATGAGGTTATCCACCCATCCACCGAAGTAACCTGAGGTTCCTCCATAGACAAGACCTATGGACATACTGATAGCCAATCCAATGATTCCAATGAAAAGCGAACGACGCCCACCGTAGGCCAGACGAGAGAAGATGTCCCGACCGTAGCGGTCTGCTCCGACGAGATAGATTTTGGCCGGTGCATCCACGCCAAACAATCGCAAGTCAGACTCGATACCGAAGAAGCTGTATTTGTCGCCTCTAACAAAGAAACGAATCGGGTACACTTGTGTGTGATCCTCTTCGTAGATGTTCCTCACAGTATCCACACGTTTGTAGCCATAGATAAATGGTCTAGTCAGCTTACCTTCAGGGCTGATAATGTGCACTCGGGTTGGCGAGTGGTTCGTACGCCGACGATCCGTAGTTAACTCACTGTATGGTGCAAAGAAATCCGCAAAAATGGCAAAGAGATGGAGCACAATCAAGACCCACATGCCAATCATGGCTAATTTGTGCCGTCTCAGCTTACGCCATGCCATCTTCCATGGAGAACGAATGGCACCGCCATCCTGATAAGTCTGCTCATGACCATTTTGCTTTGGTTCTGTCATCGTTTTAGCCATTACCATCGTCCTCCTTATTCGTACCTGATCCGAGGATCACTGACAGCCAGTAGAATATCTGCAATCAGGTTGCCAAAAATCAACATGATCGCTCCAATGACCAGGTTTCCCATAACCAAGTAATAGTCCTTGCCTTGGACAGCACTAAGCATCAGGCTTCCAATTCCGGGCCAGTTCATAACAATCTCAGTTAGCGCTGCGCCGCCCAACAATCCGCCCAACTGATAGCCGAAAATGGTAATCAGGGGGTTAATTGCATTACGTACAGCATGCTTGTACACGACTACACGGTTCGATAAACCCTTTGCTCTGGCCGTTGTCACATAGTCCTGACGCAAAACATCAAGGAGGTTTGAACGCATGTAACGCATCAAACTAGCTACCGTTCCAGTTGTCAAGACGATCGTTGGGAGGAACATGTGCCTGATCAGGTCCACAACCTTCTCCCAAAAAGTGAAATCAGCAAAGTCAATACTGGTCATCCCTCCCACAGGGAATCCCCAGCCGCGACTCACAGTAAAGTACAGCAACAGAAGTCCGAAGAACCAGTTCGGTATAGCGACGCCAATAAAAGCAATAAACGTAAGCAACTTGTCACTCCACGAGTATTGGTTCACTGCGGAGTGAATTCCAATAGGTATGGCTATAATCCAAGACAGGATCATCGAAGCAACAGTCAATAGTAGGCTGTTGAAGACACGTTGCTTAATAACCCATGTTACGGGTGCGTGCCACAAGAACGAGTGTCCCATATCCCCGGTCATCATCCGCTGAATCCACCTTATATACTGCATGTGAGGAGGCTGATCGAGCCAGAAGCGAGCTCGCATGGCATTCAGCACCTCATCGGATATATCAGGGCTTAACACCATGGTGGTAAGGGCATCACCTGGCGCTAGTTGCATAATGAAAAAACTCAATGATGAGATCCCTAACAACATGGGAATAATGTAGAGAAATCTCCGTACGATGTACCTAAACATTCACCATCTACCTCCTAGTGTGACGCAACACATTGACATCTTCAGCCGTTCGTAATCGTAATCTTTACGCCTACCGAATGTCTCACATAGTATTCTTGGCTCTGGTTGGAAATCCTCCTATTAGAGCAAATTTGTGCGTGCCAGTTAATCCCCTCATAACCATTCTCGAGAATGGACAGCCTTGTCTAAGGAGGTCGAATCATTTGCTGCAACTGTTCCCAGGTCTACTGCGCACTCAAACGAAAAACGAGTCGCCTGCCCTCTTTCACGAAGAAACTCTAACCCACTACAAGAGTGAAGTCCTCGCTCGAGGCTTCAAAGAAATCGTCAGCGACCTCAGGCGGCAGCATTATGATACATGGGATTGGTATACCTTGGCAAAGAGAGCTGATGCGTTCATGATTCGTCAACAAGAAACGGATGAGCTCCTAGCTGTAGAGTATCTCAAAGAACGGTGGAAGCAGGTTGGTGTTGTACCCTACCAACATCAACTGCAAACAGCCCGCAGAGTTGTCTTCGAGATGCAGGGTCAAGCCATTCTCGCCGACGAGGTTGGACTGGGAAAAACCATCGAGGCTGGTCTGATCTTGAAGGAGTATCTCCTGCGTGGTTTGGTGAAAAAAGTGCTTATTCTCGCACCTGCGAGTCTCCTATGGCAGTGGTATCATGAACTCTACGAGAAGTTCGGAATCAACACTGGTATCCAGCGCAGCGAATGGGACTGGACATACTCGGACATTCTAATTGCATCTCTGGATACCGCCAAGCGTGAGCCCCACGCGTCAACCATTGGTTCCATACCATATGATCTCCTTATCATTGATGAGGCACACAAGCTGAAAAACAGTTCAACCGTGAGCTACCGTTTTGTCAATGCGATTCAAAAGAAGTACTGCCTCATGCTCACGGCCACTCCTGTTCAAAACGACTTAAAGGAACTGTACAATCTGATCGGACTAATCAAGCCCGGACAATTGGGCAGTTATCGTTCCTTCAAAGAACGCTTTATCCAAGACAAACGAACACCCAAAAACCCCCATGAGCTAAAAGGGCTCTTGAGTCAGATCATGATCCGCAACCGACGCGACGAAGGAACGATCCAGTTCACAAAGCGCATCGTACACCCCATTGTCATTTCCATGACACCCAAGGAACAAGAGCTGTATAACAGGGTCACCCAGTTTGTCCGAGCGAGGAGCCAACAAACCGGCATGCAAAACATCCTACCCTTGATCACGCTTCAGAGGGAAGTCTGTTCAACGTTTCTGGCAACTGCACTTACATTGGAGAAAATGATGCTCAACATGGAGTTCCAACAAATGGAGCAAGTGGCCGACTTGCTCAAGGAACTTGCTGATGTCAAGCAAAACTCCAAGTGTGACGCACTAGAACGCCTCGTTGGTGAAATGCACGACAAAATCATCATCTTTACCGAATACAAGGCCTCCCAGGAGTACATTCGATACCGCTTAGAACGAGCCGGTTACAAGACACTAGCCTTCGACGGTACCCTTTCCAGGGGAAAGAAGCAATGGATTCGGCATATGTTCCAAAAGGAAGCACAAATCTTAGTGAGTACCGAATCGGGCGGTGAAGGCTTGAACTTCCAGTTTTGCAATCAGATCGTCAACTTTGACTTACCCTGGAACCCCATGCGACTGGAGCAAAGGATCGGACGCGTTCATCGGTTAGGCCAAGCCCGAGATGTACACATCTTCAATCTGATCACTAAGGACACCATTGAGGAGCACATCATGTATCTCTTGCACCAGAAGATTAACATGTTCGAGACCATTATCGGAGAACTCGACACCATTTTACTCCACTTGAATTTAGGGAAGTCCTTCGAAAGTGAGATTATGGAAATCTTCCTAGCCCACGACGAGCAAGAAAAAATCAGAGAAAAGCTGGATCGCTTTGGGGAACGCTTCATCAAAGGTCAAGACGAAGTGCGAACCTCCGCATGGGAGCTGTTTTAGCGAGGGAGTCAGAAAAGTGCAGCAAATGGTCTTCGATTTTTTCAAACTCTGCAACGTAGAGCCAGTAGAGATTCGCAAGGGAGTATGGCAGGTTCAAGCTGATGATGCCCTAATGAAGGAACTAGATGGTTGGCGTGCCCAAGGGCGACTGCTTCAGTTCACCTTCGATCAACGCTTGGCTGAACTCTATGGGGCGGACCTAATCTGCCGCGGCAGCTATCGCCTGAACAGCATTCTTCGGGTCATCCGACAGCAGGGAACATTAAGTCAAGCCCACATCCCCCACCACTTTTTCCACGAACCGAGCATCCGTAAGAAAATCCTCGGTAGTTTTGCTGCCACAGAGCGCGCCTATGTCGTCAACTGCTCATTGCTTTACAGTCCGTACCTTGAACTAACGATCTTAGTGGAAGCCCGCGGACTACAAAAAAAAGAGAGCCTTCACACCGTAGTTGTGGATCTCTCTTCTGGAAATGTTCTGAAGTTCGCGTTTCCCTATCACCTTCTGAAATCTGAAGGAGTGCCTAAAGACGCACTGTGCAAGAGAAAGTGCAGTCTAAAACAAGCCTTCAGGAGTGCGACGGCCCATCTAAATAACCTGATCGCCCAAACCGATACATCCTGGGCCCACGAAGCAAGGCACAAGGTCAACATTGAAGAAGAAAAACTGAAGGACTTTTTTCAAGGGCAAGTCGACTCGGACGAATTTAGAGCCAAGCAAGAGGAACTGCACCAACGTATTGGACCGGTCCTCCGTATGGACGCCTTGCGAGGTGCCATGCTTTCCGTTCCCCTCTTCAAGTATCGCCTGGTAGTCGTGGGATCAACTGGAAAAGAAAAAACCAAGAATGTCATGTATGATCCCATCGGGAATCTCTACTCTCAAGACCTAGACCAGGTCCCTAGCGACACGCCAGATAGGCCCGGCACCCATGACCAGGACTAAGTCGCCTGCGTTTAACCAGCCTCTCAAAAAGGGGACTACATCCTCTTGTTTGGGAATATGGTAGACCTTTTTCGGGCCTTTCAAATCTCGAACATGATCAGCTAGAATCGAGGAACTCACGCCGGGGATTACCTGTTCCGGTGGTGGTGCATAAATGTCCGTGATGATGACAACATCCGCTTCTTTAAAAGACCTGACAAAGTCGTCAAAGAGGAGCTTGGTCCTAGAATATCGATGCGGTTGAAAAACAGCAACGATCTGTCTAGATGGCCACCCTTCGCGGGCCGCTTTGATCGTTGCAGCAACCTCTGTAGGATGGTGAGCATAGTCATCGACGATCAGGGCTCCGTTGTGCGTTCCGATGATCTGGAATCGCCTTTGCGCGCCCGAAAACATGCGCAGCGCTGTTTGCATCTGGGCAACGGACAATCCTACATAATTAGCCACAGCAATGCAGGCCAAGGCATTGGCAACATTGTGGCGTCCCGGGACACTCAACTCGAAATCTCCAAAAAAGACCCCTTGCCGGTACACTCTAAAATGCGACCGTTGCTGGTCTAGGTTCACCACGTCAGCTCGCCAATGGGCATGCTGAGAAAATCCATACGTTTCGCACTCGTACTCTCGGCTCATCGAAGCAGCGACGGGGTCATCTATGCCTATCAACCGCAAACCGGTACTCTCGCAGTTGGCTAAAAATCTTCGATAACTGTCAATCAGTGATTCAAAGGTTCCGTTATAGTTCTCTAGGTGATCCGGTTCAATGCTTGTGACGACAGTCACCTCCGGACGATAGCGCAAAAAACTCCCGTCGCTTTCATCAGCTTCGGCCACCACAAACTGACCCTGACCATACTTGGCCCCGGGCCCAAAGGGGGCAAAATGTGCCCCGATGAGGACGGTCGGATCGAGTCCCGCATTTTCGAGGCAAAGAGCCAGCATCGAGGTTATCGTAGTCTTTCCGTGGGCACCACCAATGGCAATACCACGTTTACTATTAAGGAGTTGTGCCAGGACCTCCGATCGATGCAAGACATTGAGGCCATTCTTTCGTGCTGCTACCATCTCTGGATTTTGTACGGGAATGGCACTGGAGTATATGACACTT
>Ga0265293_10008527_pt1 | contig 15141 bp, 13 predicted proteins | sample Munlanlewell138R_FD_192505 | JGI IMG/M metagenome (GOLD analysis project Ga0265293, IMG submission 192505) | Leachate microbial communities from a municipal landfill in Southern Ontario, Canada - Leachate well 138R | ecosystem: Engineered > Solid waste > Landfill > Unclassified | place: Canada...
AGGCAGCTGGTGCCGGTACCGCGCCGACAGCCAACAACAGCGCTGAGGATTTGATCAAGGCCGCCATGGCCAAGGCCGCTGCCCGCCAGGCCTCGCCCGAGCAGCAGCGGGCCAAGCTGGAGCGCGGGCTGGAAGCGGCTCGCAACCGCCTGGCCCTGGCACAGACTGCCCTCACCGACGGCGAAGCCCAGGGGCTCGATGCAGAACAACTGGATAAACTGCGCGCCCGCGCCGAGGGAGCGCGCCTGAAGCTGGCGGAAGCCGAGCGCAAGCTCGCCGATAGCAGTGGCACTGATATTATCGCCAAGCTTCAGCAGTCTCCCCGTGAAAAGCTGGAAGCCAGCCTCGCCACTATCCGCAAGCGCATTGCTACCACCGAGCAGAAAATTGCCGAGGCCAGCGATGAGCAAACCGCTCTGGCGCTGCAAGCTGGCCTCGCGAAGCAAAAGGACAAACTGCGCAGTGTCGAACAGGAATTAGCCGATCTCGCCGCCAACCCTGCGAGCAGCTCCCAGGCCGACCCGACTTCGCCAGCGGACCCAGCAGCACCAGAAATGGACGCCGCCACCGCTGCCATCGCCCGCGCTCAGGCGCGCGCCGATGCCCTCGCCGCCATGGCCCCCGAGCAAAAGCTCGACGCTACACTGGAGTCTCTCGAACAGCGCATTGCCAAAGCGCGCGACAAACTGGCGCAAGCGGAAGCCAGTGGTGCCGATCACATCGATGCCCTGCGCACGGCCCTCGATAAGCTGCAGAGCAAATACACCGATACCCAGCGAGAGCGCGATCAGCTCCGCCAGCACCAGGAAGCGGACTGAACCATGACTGCCACCCGCGTCTCTTCCCCCCACAGCCACGCTCCCCTCGATACCAGGGGGCTCATGACCCTGGTGCTGGTGGCCACTTTGCCCGGTCTGGTAGCACTCACCTGGAACTTTGGCTGGGGCTCGCTGATCAATATTGCCCTGGCCAGCGCCGTGGCCCTGGCTACCGAAGCTGCCATCGTGGCTCTTCGCAAGCGGCCAGTGCTGTTTTATCTGCGCGATAACAGCGCTCTGGTCACCGCCGTCTTGCTGGGTCTGGCGCTGCCACCCCTGGCCCCCTGGTGGCTGGTGGTGATCGGCACTTTTTTTGCCATCGCCATTGCCAAGCACCTCTACGGCGGTATGGGTTTCAACCCTTTCAACCCCGCCATGGTGGGCTATGTAGTGCTGCTGATTTCCTTCCCGGTGCAAATGACCAGCTGGCTGACACCTCGCGGCCTGTTAGCGGAAGGCGTGGACCTGCCGGGGCTGTGGCAATCGCTGCAAATCGTGTTCCCCCTTCTCGGTGACCCCGCCGCTATCACCAGTGCTCTGGATGGCAGAACCGGCGCTACCCCTCTCGACACCTTCAAACAGCACACCGGTTTACTGGTCGAGCAGATCTACGCCCAGGAACCACTCTTCAATCACGGCGAGCTGGCCGGCTTCGGCTGGGAGTGGGTCAATCTGGGTTTCCTGGCGGGCGGCGTTTGGTTGCTCTACAAGCGCGTCTTCACCTGGCATGCACCGCTGGCGATGCTGGCGGCGCTGGTGCTGATGTCGGCGCTGTTTTACGACGGCGGCAGCTCCACCAGCGGCGGCTCGCCACTGCTGCACCTGTTCAGTGGTGCCACCATGCTCGGTGCCTTCTTTATTGTCACCGACCCGGTGACGTCAGCCGCCAGCAATCTGGGACGACTGATCTACGGAGCCGGCATCGGCCTCTTGATCTATGTCATCCGCGTCTGGGGCAATTACCCCGATGCTGTCGCCTTTGCGGTGCTGCTGATGAACCTGGCAGCTCCGCTGATCGACAACTATACCCTGCCCCGCACCTACGGCCACCGCAAGCGCGGCAAGGCCACTGCAAAGCCGGCGGAGAAGCAACCGTGAGCAACCCCAACAGCGGTCTGGGCCGCTCCATTGGTTTCAACAGCCTGTTGCTGGGTGTCTTTGCCCTGGTGACATCGCTGCTGCTGGCCAGCACCTACCTGAACACCCGCGACCGCATTGCCGAGGCGGAGCGTCTCTCTGCCCAGAGCGGGCTGCTGGAACTGTACCCCGCCACCAGTCATGACAACGACCTGCTGGACGACGTGCTGCCGATACCGGACTCTTACCTCAAAACCCTGGGGTTGCGCCAGCCCACGGATATCCACGTTGTGCGCAAGGCCGGTGAAGTCGTGGGCTTTATCATGCCGGCAGTGGCGCCGGACGGCTACAGCGGCGATATCGACATGATTATTGGCATCAATGCCGACGGCACCCTCGCCGGTGTCCGAGTCACCAGGCACAAGGAAACACCCGGTCTCGGCGACAAGATCGAGCTGCGCAAACACCCCTGGATCCGGTCCTTTGACGGCCTGGGACTGGGCAATCCGCCCCGCGAGCAGTGGACAGTGACCAAGCACGGCGGCATATTTGACCAATTCACGGGTGCCACCATCACACCCCGCGCAGTGGTGCACAAAGTGAGAGATGCCCTGCTGTTTTACAGCGAGTACGGCGACCAGCTGCTGACCGCTACCAGTGGCGGCAGGACCGCAGATGACAACCTTGCAAGAGACGAAGGAGAGCAGCCATGAGCAGCCTCAGCTATGGGGAAATTGCCTACAACGGTCTGTGGCGCAACAACCCCGCCCTGGTGCAGATTCTCGGCCTGTGCCCGCTATTGGCGGTGTCCAGTAATGTCGCCAACGCCCTTGGGCTCGGTCTCGCCACCATGATGGTGCTGACCGGCTCCAACCTGGCTGTATCCTTGATTCGCCGCCAGGTGAGCGAGGCAGTGCGCATCCCGGTGTTCGTCATGATCATCGCCACGCTCACCACCTGCACCGAGCTGTTAATGAAGGCCTACACCTACGAGCTCTATCAGATTCTCGGCATCTTCATTTCCCTGATCGTCACCAACTGCGTCATCCTCGGCCGCGCCGAAGCCTTTGCCAGCAAGAACACTGCTCTGTCCTCGGCCTTTGACGGCCTGATGATGGGGATGGGCTTTGCGCTGGTCTTGGTAGTAATCGGCGGCATCCGCGAAGCGCTGGGTAACGGCACCCTGTTCGCCGATATGGATCTGCTGTTCGGCCCCCTTGCCAGCGGCTGGACCCTGCATCTGTACGGCGAAGGCGAAGGACTGCTGCTGGCCATTCTCCCCCCCGGCGCCTTTATTGTTGTCGGCTTTCTCATCGCGCTGAAAAACGCTATCGACAGCAGCCTCGAGCAGCGCAAGGCCCGCACCGAAGTCGGCGAGAAAGAACGCGTCTCGCGGCGGGTGCGCACCACCGGGGCAATTAATTAGGGACGGTTTCTATCTGAAGCCGGCATTCAGCGCTGCGAACCCAGCCAGGTGCTGAGCTCACTTGGCAGCAACCCTGTCCAGCGCCGCAGTGAACGGCGGAAGTTGGCCCGATCAGTGAAGTTGAGGTAGTCCGCTACCTCTTCGGTGGTATAGCCCCGACTCAGGTAGAGCTCTAGAGCCACCGCGGAGCGCGCCCGATCCAGTTGTTCCTGGAAATGGCTGCCATGTTTTTTCAACTTGCGCTTGAGCGTGGCCGGGCTCATGGCGAAGGCCTCGGCCACCTGCTCCAGCCGCAGCGGTGTGCGGATTTCCTTCACCAGGTAGTCGTGCAGGCCATCGAGCAGACTGCGGGGCGCCGCCAGCATTGTCACCCTGTCCCACCCCTCCTGTTCCGCCACCTGACCTGCCGTAGCCGATGCTTCGACCCAGGGCGTAAGTAAATATTCACGGGGCAGACACATCTGGTTTAGCGGGCAGTCGAAGCGCAGCTGCTCCCCGAAATGGACCCAGTACTGCTCAATATACCGGGGCCGGGCATGCGCCAGGTGGAATGCCCACGGCAGCCTTTGCCCGGACAGCCACTGGCTTACACTGCTGACCGCCGTCATGCTGGCCTCGATCAGAAATACCGCTTGCGAGCCGCTGCCAAAGCTGTCGCTCCACGACAGCCAGACATGGCGCTCGTCAAGCCGCAGCCTGGGCGCCATCAGCGGCGATAACAGTGGTTGCAACCGTATCAACCGCTGCAGGGCTTCCAGCAGGTTAGTGGCGTGTCGCAGCGCATGGCTGGCTGCTCCACAGTGACCGGGCAGCCACTGGTGGCCGATCAGGAAGCTGGTATCGTCGGCCTGCAGCTGTTGCCGGGCATTGGCGATCAGAGCGTGAAATTGCTGCGGGCTGATCAGCTTGTCACCGGTGAGGATATCCTCGTAGAACAGCCCGGTACCCTGTAACAGGCGGTGGGCATTGACGCCGCGTTCGAGGGCCAGGTCGATGAGGCTGACCGGCTGGTAGTGGGCCGGGATAAAGCGCGTGTCGCATTCCAGCCAGCTGCGTGGTTCATCCATGCCTGACCTCCAGTGTCTGCTTGGCCTTTGCCATGGCGATATTGAGCCGGTACAGCAGGGTTTCGGCGTCCTCCTCCCGCGCCATGGCCGCCACCGCCGTCGCGGACAAGTAGAGCCGCTCCCCCTGACGGCTGCTCTTGTAGGCCAAATGCTGTATCGATTGCTGTAACTCGTCAGCCAGCAGCTGTGCCTGGCTGGCGCCGGTGTGAGGGAGGATCAGCGCAAAGCGGTCCCCCGCCAGCCGACACAACAGATCGTGCTGGCGCAGGTTGAGCAATATCTGCTGGGTCAGCACTTGCAGCAAGCGGTCGCCTTCCTGGTGACCATAATCGCGATTGACCTTGGCAAACCCGTCCATATCCACCATCACCACCGACACCGGCAACCGCGCCTGCTCGGCCTCCCCCAGCGCCAGCTCCAGCTGTTTGCGCAGGTAGTGGGCGTCGCCCAGCGGCGTCAGCTTGTCAAACTGGCGGTGCTCGCGAAACAGGCGCTCGCGATTGCGCATCTGCTCATTGATCGCCAGCTGTTCCTTGTGCCAGTGGAAGATACCCAGCGTCAGCAGCACAAACCCGGCCGGCATGGGCCCCGACTCCAGCCAGCCATCCCAGGTTATCTCATCGGGCAGCGCTACAAATTCATCCACCACATCCATAAACAGACTGAAGAACAAACAGCCGAGGCCAAGAAACAACAGATTGGTTACATAGCCGGCTGGGCGGCTCTTGAGCAACAGCCAGATCCATACCAGCAACAGCAGTGCCGACCCCCCTTCCCCAGCGATATCCAGCCAATCCCAGGCGGACAGCGGTTTGATGTCGCCGTTCAGCAAATGCAGCATCAAGCCGATATTGGCGGCGACAAATAAAACAGCCAACTTGACTCGGTGGCTGGTGAGCATAGGGGCTGTCTGGAGTGTCTGGAGCAAACGCATACTGATGTAAAGCCTGATGGTGTTGATACCGACATGGATATCACGGTGAAGCCTGGGTGGAGGCCGGATAGAAAGTGCCGGATACAGAGAGCATCAAAGCAGGGGCAGATGACAGCCAGGTTTCAGTGGGGGGTCATTTCAGCTCAGGACAGAGCCCGGCACGGCGCAAAATTTATACCCCGCCGCACTTTGGCACCTATTACTACTAGGCCTGAAGGGATCAAAACTACGCCTGAAGGGGTCAAAGTGGCTCAAAAGCCGCTAAATAGCGCCCTGTTCGGGCCTGTTTGGCATCTTATCCACACCATCTGTCACGGAACTGACATCTGCTCCTTCTAGCTTTCTCCTCCGTAACGGGGCGGCAGTGACCCTGTCCATTGAGGAGGAACATCCATGTTTGTGCAACACCATACAGTCCGGCGGGCCGGGTTCCGCATCAGCGCACTGGCCTTCGCAGTGGCCGCCAGCACTCCCTTCCAGCTGCAGGCACAAACAGCGGAGCCCACCCCGGAAGTCGTCGATGTCATCGGCCAGGCGGCCCAGCTCGAACAGGCACTCGACGATCAGCGCCGCGCCAATACCATCAAGAGTGTGGTACACGCCGACGCCATCGGTCAGCTGCCCGACGACAACGCCGCCGAGGCCTTGCAGCGCATTCCCGGCCTCTCCGTCGAGCGCGACCAGGGCGAGGGCCGCTTCGTGCGGGTGCGCGGGCTGGGCTCAGACCTCAACAGCGTGACCATCAACGGCACCCTGGTACCGGCGCCGGAAGATGATCGCCGCGCCGTGGCCATGGACGTGCTGCCCAGTGAGCTGGTGCAATCGCTGTCGGTGGTGAAGACCCTGACCCCAGACATGGATGCCAACTCTCTGGGCGGCACCATCGAAGTGGAAGGGCTGTCCGCTTTCGACCACGAGGGCCTGTTTTACAGCTTTGGTGTCGAAACCAGCCACGATGACAACACCAGCGAAAACAGCCCCAAGGTGTCCGGTGCTTTCAGCGACCGCTACAGCCTTGGCAATGGCACCGACAACTTTGGCATGGCCGCCGCCTTCAGCTGGCAGGAACGCGAATTCGGCTCCGACAATACCGAGACAGGCGGCGCCTGGGATTTCGATGACGACAATCGTCTCGAAGAGCTGGAGCAGCGCCGCTACGACATCACCCGCGAGCGCACCGGCTTGGGCCTGAACCTGGACTACCGCCCCGACGACCACAGCGAAGTGTGGCTGCGCACCCTCTACAGCCGCTTCAAGGACGACGAAGTTCGCCAAGGGCTGGTAACCGAGTTCGATGACCCACTGCTGGCGGGCGAACTGGGCGATGCCGAGCTGGCACGTGAACTCAAGGCGCGGGAAGAAACCCAGGAGGTAATGAGCTTTGTCCTCGGCGGCCAGCGCCAGTTCGGCGACTGGAACATCACTGCTCAAGCCGGCTATAGCGAGGCCAGCGAAGACAGCCCCGGGGGCATAGGCAATGCCGCTTTTGAGGCCGATGACGATTTCAGTGCTGTCGGCTATCGCGGCAGCCGCAAACTGCGCCTGCTCGGCGGTGAGGAGGCGTACGATCCCCGCAACTTTATGCTTACTGAGGTCGAGTGGGAAAAGCAGCGTACCACCGATACCGAAAAAAACGTCAAGCTCGACCTGACCCGCGACTTCTACTGGAGCGGCATGCCCTCGCAGCTGGCCTTTGGCGGCAAGATCAGCCGTCGCGAGAAGGACAACGACCTGGATGTCTGGGTATTTGAGGACTTCGATGAACTGGGCTTTAGCGACGACCAGCTCAACCTGTCCCACTTCAGTCGCGGCAATGTGGATTACGGCCTGGGCCGCTTTGGACCAAAAATTTCTGACCGCGCCGTAAAGCAGATGATCAGCGGCCTCGACCGCACCGATTTCTACGATGAGGAAGAGTCGCTCATCAATGACTTTGTCATCAAGGAAAATATCGATGCCGCCTACCTGATGAACACGCTGGACATCGATGACCTGCGCATCATTGCCGGTCTCCGCTACGAGCGCACCCGTCTGAAGGCTCGTGGAACCGGCCTCGACCAGGATGACTTTGTCGCCACCCGCTCCAGCAACAACTATGACCACTGGTTGCCGGGTTTGCACCTGATCTACCAGCTCGACGACAACACCCAGCTGCGCGCTGCCTGGACCAATACCGTGGTGCGCCCGACCTTTGGGCAACTGTTCCCGGGTTTTGTCCTCGACGACGATGAAATGGAGTTTGGCAATCCCGATCTGGACCCGCTGGAATCCGCCAACTTCGACCTCGGTATCGAGCACTACATGGGCCGTGCCGGTGCCGTCTCTGCCTTTGTGTTCTACAAGGATATCGACAATTTCATCTATACCGCCGATCTGGCCGGCACCGGTGCCTATGCCGACTTCGGTGAAGCCATCACCTCGGTCAACGGCGACAGCGCCGAGGTCTACGGCCTCGAACTGGCCTACTCGCAGAAGTTTGACTGGCTGCCCGCCCCCTGGAACGGCTTGCTGGTCAATGCCAACACCACCTTCACTCATTCCGATGCCGATATCGAACAGTTTGACCCCGATCTAGGTACCGTGCGCAGCCGCAGTATCAGCCTGCCCGGTCAATCCGACACTACCAGCAACCTGACCCTCGGCTGGGAGAACGATCGCCTCAGCCTGCGGCTGTCAGCCAACTACAAGTCGGACTACCTCGATGAAGTGGGCGATCCTCTCGACTCCCGTTATGACTACGAAGTGGACGATCAACTCTTCATCGACTTCAGTGCCAGCTATTTCCTGCGCGACGGTTTGCAGGTGTATTTCGAGGCACAGAATCTGACCGACGAGTCCTATTACGTCTACAGCGGCAACCGCCGCTACAACGCCCAGTACGAAGAATATGGCCCGACGTTCACCCTGGGCTTCAGGCTGAGTCGCTTCTGAACCACAGCGGCATCTGACCGCCAGGGATGGCGGCCTCCGGACAGCGCCCTTACTGCGTGCCAGATTCATGGGAAGCGTCGCACCCGCTTCCCAGTATCTGTTGCTTGAATACCCATTTTTTTCTCACAGGATCGACATGCATTTACCATTTCGCTTGATCTCTCTCACCGCCCTGACCAGCTTGCTGGTTGCCTGCGGTGGCGATGACTCCGCCCTCCCAGCCGACAGCGGCACCCAGGCCGCTGCGGCAGTGGCATCACAGCCGCCTGCAAACCCAGCCCCGCAAATACTGCCAACACTGGCGCACTGGGTTCCTGCACATGCCCAACGGGCTGAATTCTGGCACCTGCTGCCCGACACGGGCGTCTCGGGGGGCGACCGCCTCGCCGCCGATGCCCAGGGATTGTGGCTGCTGGACGCCAACGGCACCGTGGTGGCGCATCATGAAGGTAATTTTATGACCCTGGATGTGCGTCACCGTGCCAGCGAGTTGCTGATCGCCACAACGCAAACAGCCAGCCAGCAGCCAACCCTGCTGGCGGTTGAGGCCGATACCCTGGCTGTCCAGCGCCAGTTGGTGCTGGACGCCAGCGCTTACCGGATCGAGAACCTGTGCCTGTATGAAGACGAGTCCCGCAACCTGCACCTGTTCGTGGTCGGCGAAGAAGGCATGGGCGACCAATGGCTGGTCGCCACCGGCGAGGCACTGCTAGACAACGCTCTTCATGTACGCAGTCTGCGCCTGCCGCCGGAAAGTGAATATTGCACCGTGGATGACCGCCGCCACCTGCTGTATGTCAGCGAGGAAAATGTCGGTATCTGGGCCTACGGCGCCCATCCGGAAGCGGAACAGAGTCGCCAGCCAGTCGATCTGATAGCGCCCTTTGGCGGGCTGCAAGACATGGTGGCAGGTCTGGCCAGCGGTCCTGGTGGCTTGCTGGCGCTCGATGCCGACGCCCGCCAACTGCACCGCTATAGCTGGCAGCAAGACGGCTGGCAGCGCCTGCCGCCCCTGACCTTGACAGGTACAGTTGAACCGGAGCGGTTAACCTTGCGCGTGCACGATGGCGAGGCCGAACTGTTACTGGTGGACGGCGATGACGGCAAGCTGTATCGAACTGCCCTCGACTGGCCAGCCAGCGCAGGGCCGCGCGCTGACGCTCTTCCGGTCCTGTTGCCCACTGTCCAGACTGAGCCGGTGCCCAGTGCCGGCGATGCCGCCGATGATCCGGCCATCTGGGTTCACCCCTACAACCGCGCAGCCTCACGGGTGCTGGGCACCGACAAGCGCAATGGCCTGGGTGTCTACGACCTGGACGGCAACCAACTGCAATATCTGCGTGTCGGGCGCCTGAACAATGTCGATGTCCGCCATGGCTTCCAGCTCGGCGAGCACAAGGTCGACTTGGCGGTGGCCAGCAATCGCGACAACAACAGCTTGCATCTGTTCGCCATCAACCCCGGCCACGGCGAGCTGAGCGACCTGGGCCAAATCCTGACTCCCTTGCAGGAAATCTACGGCCTGTGCATGGGCCAGGCACCGGACGGCACTCTCTACGCCATCGCCAACGACAAGGATGGCCGCTTCCTGCAATACCGCCTGGACGGCAGCAGCGGCGAGGCTCGCGGCGAGCTGGCGCGCGAGTTCGCTGTCGCCACCCAGCCGGAGGGCTGCGTGGTCGACGACCAGCGCCAGCGCCTGTTTATTGGCGAGGAAGGCACCGCAGTGTGGGCCCTGGCTGCCGCTGCTGAGGCGTCTGCGGAGATGACTCAGGTTATCGCCGTGGGCGGCCCCGTCGCGGCCGATATCGAGGGACTGGCCATCTATCAGCACTCCGAGCACCCCTACCTGGTGATCTCCAGCCAGGGCAACGACAGCTATGTGATCGTCGATGCCGAACCGCCCTACTTACTGCGCGGCAGCTTCCGCATTGGCATCAACAGCTCTCTGGCTATCGACGGCGTGTCCGAGACCGACGGTCTGGAAGTGACGTCTGCCGACCTTGGCGGCCCCTGGAGCCAAGGCCTGCTGGTGGTGCAGGACGGTCGCAAGCGGCTGCCGGAAGGCAACCAGAACTACAAATATGTGCCCTGGCAAAGTGTTGCCGACGCATTGAATCTCGATTGAAGGAGGTGCCTTTATGCCAACCAGCCCTGTAGTCACCAGCCACAGCATGTCACCCTGGACCTTGGTCGCCGAGGCCAGCCTGCTGGTACAGCTGGTCATGTTGATCCTGGTCCTCGCCTCGGTGGTGTCCTGGTTTCTGATTGTGCAGCGCGGTGTGCTGCTATCCCGTACCCAGCGCGCCCTGGACAACTTCGAACAGAGTTTCCGCTGTCGCCAGACAAACCCGGCCAAGATCTACAAAGAAGATGAAGAGACAGTGCTAACTCATGGTGCAGAAAGTATTTTTCAGGCCGGACACCAAGAGTTTTTCGAGCTCAGCGACAACCCGGGTAGCGAACCTGAAGCGGTTATGGAAGGCACCCAGCGTGCCATGCGAGTGGCTATCTGCCGCGAGGAGGAGCGGCTCGGCAAACACCTGTCCTTTCTCGCTACGGTGGGCTCAGTCAGTCCCTATATCGGCCTCTTTGGCACGGTGTGGGGCATCATGAACTCTTTTATTGGTCTGGCCCAGGTGCAGCAGGCCACCCTCGCCGCAGTGGCACCTGGTATTGCCGAGGCGCTGATTGCAACAGCCATTGGCCTGTTTGCGGCCATCCCGGCAGTGATCGCCTACAACCGTTTTTCCGCCACCAATGAACACCTCATCCACCGCTATTACACCCTGGCCGAGGAATTGTCGGTGCTCTTGCACCGCCGCCTCCACGGCCGGGCAGCGAGGTAAGCCATGCAACCCATGCGCCCTGTCCGCCAAAAACCCAGGCTCAACGCCGAGATGAATGTGGTGCCCTATATCGACGTCATGCTGGTGCTGCTGGTGATCTTTATGGTCACGGCGCCGATGATGCTCCAGGGTATCGAGATTGAGCTGCCCAAGGTCGCCAACGAGGCATTGGCCAGCGATGATCCCCTCAATATCGTCACCCTGTCGATCGACAGCGAGGGCCATTACCACTGGAACCAGGGCGACACCGTCAACACCGAGAGTTACACCGACACCGCTGTCTCTGTAGAGGAAATGAGCCAGCGCATCAGCGCCCTGGTGGCTGCCCGCCCGGAGACTCAGGTATTTATTCGCGCTGACCGCCGCGCCGAGTACAGCCTGATCGTCGAGGGCATGGCGGCCCTGCAGCAGAGCGGCGTCACTCGCCTCGCCCTGGTCACGGAGGCTCCCTGACACCATGCCTGACGAGAGCGACAGAAACAGCGTCGTCCGCTTCATCCAGAGGTACAACAGCTGGCTGCTCCCCGCTGTTGTCAGCGGCTTGCTGCACGGTGCCGCTGCCTGGATGCTGCTGGGCAACGGGTGGCAGGAGCCCGCCGTCAATGCACCTGCGGCACGGATTCAGACCCAGCTAATGACCCTGACCTACGAGATGACGGCGGCCGAGCCTGAGTCACCTCCCCCGGTGGCGGAGCCTGCTTCTCCGGTAGAGCCGGCCCCGACCCTGGAAGCCGCCCGGGAGCAGGCCGCCATTGCCCGCCAGCGCCTGGAGGAAAACAAACAGCGTCAGGAACAGCAGGAGAAGCAGCGCGCCCGAGAGGAACAGCAGGAGAAGCAGCGCGCCCGAGAGGAACAGCAGGCAGAACAACAGCGGCTAGAGCAACAGCGTCTGGCCCGCCTGGCAGAGGCAGAGCAGCGACGGCTTGACGCCGAGGCTCGGGCCAGAGCTCAGGCGGAAGCAGAGGCCGCAGCCATGGCGCAATACCAACCCATCAACAAGGCGCCGCCGGCCTACCCGCGCCGGGCCCTCGACAATCGCACCGAGGGCGACTGTACAGTCACCTACACCGTGACGCCTGATGGCCGCGTCAGCAAGCCCCAAGTGGCCAAGGACGCCTGTGACGACCCCATTTTTATCCGCCCATCCCTTGAAGCAGCCCGCGCCTTCCGCTACCAGCCTCGCATTGTCAATGGGCGGGCAGTGGCAGTCCACGACGTGCGCAACACCTTTCGCTACCGCATCCAATGATGCACCGCGAGCAATCAAGGCCCCAGCTCGGCACATCGTGGGTACCCCTCGAAAGCTGAGATAACTTGAGCCAGAAGCCCTTACCCACCCACCTGTTTAGCGACACAACTCTTTACCCGCTCACGCATCAAGATTTACCCACCCACTCATCAAACCAGAAGGATTATCCCTATGTTTCGCTCCCCTTTGACGACCGGGCTACTACTCAGCCTGACCCTGCTAGCCTCTTCTCTGGCCTCAGCAGTCGAGCCGGTGTTGAGCATTGCCATTCTCGGCGACGCTGAACCCAAGCCCAAAGCCGAGTTTCCAGGACTCGCCGCTGCCGTCGGCCATATCAATCACCTGGCGGATATTCATGATCTGGACTTTGTCATCGGCGTCGGCGATATCGCCCATAAAGGCACCGAGATCCAGTACCAGGCTGTCACCCCGGTACTGCAGCGCCTGACCCTGCCGTTCTACCCCATCATGGGCAACGAAGAGCACGGTTCCACTGTCGCCCGCTATCTGGATTACGTCCAGCGCTGGAACCAAGGCAAGGTGGAGATCAACGCCCCCAGCTATGTTCTGGAGTTCGAGCGCCTGGCACTGGTCATGGCATCACCGGACAAAGGCCGGGACTTCAATGATCAGGGGGTCGCCTGGGTGATGGAGCAATTGCAGCGCCTCGCCCCCAAGCCCGTCCTGCTGGTGGTCCACGGCGCTCCCGCGGGCACGTTTCCGGAGCGCGGCGACAAGGGTATTCATCACCCCGGTTTCGCCGCTGTCAGCGCGCAACCCAATCTGGTTGCCATGATCTCCGGCGATTTGCACATGGACCTGGACAGAAGCGAGCACTCCAAGCTGGTCGACGGGGTTCACCATCTACATATTCCCGCCTTGGAACGCACCAAAATCCCCGACGAAGACAATCATGTCCCCATGTTTCGGGTACTCACCGTGATGGATGATGATCAGGTGGTGGTCGACACCTACCAGGTTGGTATTGCCGACCCTCTGGAGCGGCATGAGTACCGCTTTGAATTGCGCTCTAGATAACGCTTTGAATTGTGCTCTAAATAAATAGTTGCACTCTAACTAAATGGTGACGTCGCGGCCGTAAAGGCCGCGCCCTCAGAAGACATAGGTGCCGGCAAGGGCGGCATGGTCGGACAGGTTGCGCCAGGGGCCACTGGCGAGACAGGCGCAAGATCTGGGGGTCACACCGCGATAATAAATACGATCCATGGGCAACATCGGCAACCAGACCGGGAACGTGCGGGCATGGCGCCCGGTCATCTCCACAAACAGCTCGCGCAGGCCGAGATCACCCTCTAAGCGACCCTCCACCCGGCGCTGCCAATCGTTAAAGTCACCGGCAATCAAAAGTGGCTCATCACTGGGTACATGCGATTGTATGCGCTCCATCAGGGTATCCACCTGACGGCGCCGCTCGGACTCAAGCAGGCCCATATGGACGCACAGCGTGTGCAGAGGCCCCTTGCCGGGCAGCTCGATAATACCGTGCAAAATACTGCGGCTGGCGTAAGTCTGGTAAGAAATATCAATATTTTCCCAGAACTTGAACGGATACTTACTGAGAATGGCGTTGCCGTGGTGGCCCTTCTTGTAGATGGCATTCTTGCCGTAGGCGTAGTGCGGCCACAGCCGATCCGCCAGATATTCGAAGTGGGGAATATCGGGAAAGCCATTGCGCTTGTTGCGATAGCGCTGGGTCTCACCGTGGATCTCCTGGAGAAACACGATGTCCGCGTGTTCTTCCTCCAGCAGCTCCCTCATCCGGCCCAGCATAAAACGCTGGTTTCCGGTATTGAAGCCCTTGTGAATGTTGTAGGTAATTACCTTGATTTCATCTGTCATCGTGGGTACTGCCTCGACTATCGGACCCTGACGGGTTAATGCGTGTTGTCGCCACTGCTACCGGCCAATTCACAGACCGTTATGACCAAACCTTGGCTGCGGCGCAAACACTGTATACAATCACAGTATACCGCTAGAGCCAAGATCATGAAACTCACTCATCGCCAACAACAAATCCTCGACCTGATACAGCACGCCATCGAAGCCACCGGCTACCCGCCCACTCGTGCCGAGATTGCCACCCGCTTCGGGTTTCGCTCTCCCAATGCTGCCGAGGCCCATTTGCGCGCCCTGCGAAACAAGGGTGCTATCGAGCTGGTCCCCGGTACCTCGCGCGGTATTCGCCTGGCTCGCAAGCAGAGTGGCCTGCCCCTGGTGGGGCGGGTGGCTGCCGGCGACCCGATCCTCGCCGAACAGAATATCGAGGACTTTATCAGCATTCCCAGTAATCTCTTCCACCCCGCAGCGGACTACCTGCTGCGGGTGCGCGGTGACAGTATGCGCGACGGCGGCATCCTCGATGGCGACCTGTTGGCAGTACACAGCACGCCCGTCGCCGACAGTGGCCAGATGGTGGTGGCACGTATCGACGATGAGGTCACGGTGAAGATCCTGAAAAAAACCACCAGTCCGGCGCAGATACAACTGCTGCCGCAGAACCCTGACTTCGCCCCTATCGAGGTAGACCTCAGGCAACAGTCCTTTGCCATCGAGGGCCTCGGGGTAGGCGTGATTCGCACCCGCTGAAGAACGCGGGCCGCTCGCAACATACCTGAAGATCGGACAACTCTCCCAGCCTCCTCGCACTTGTCAGCGCTGGAGGACCTGTTTCAGTGCGCTTGCTTTAATGCAAAGTACGATTGCTGGCGAGCATGTCGCCCCCAGCCTCTGACGCCTCGTCCTCCGAGACGTCGGTATCCATCCCTAACA
>Ga0265293_10008529_pt1 | contig 15140 bp, 13 predicted proteins | sample Munlanlewell138R_FD_192505 | JGI IMG/M metagenome (GOLD analysis project Ga0265293, IMG submission 192505) | Leachate microbial communities from a municipal landfill in Southern Ontario, Canada - Leachate well 138R | ecosystem: Engineered > Solid waste > Landfill > Unclassified | place: Canada...
ACCAGCGCACCGCCCACAGGATCACATCACCCTGGAAATGGCGCCACTTGAAATCCGTCATCGTTCCGTCCGTCCAATCTCCGCCAAGCATGCTCAAGCTTCACGATTTTTGCAACAGAGCCCCCGCAAGATCACCGTGCGGGCCACCTCGCAAGCCCCGCCCTCCTTCGGCAAGGACGCCCTGGGCACGGGTGCGGATCTGAAACTGATCAACAAGACGAGCGACACGGCCACGTACCGGTTGTCGTTTGATCTGCCGTCGGATGTCTCGGGGTATCAGGGGCTCACGCTGTCGGACACGCTCCCGGACGAGTTGGCGTATCAGTCCGATTCGGGGCTGGCGGGTGCCGCGGCGACCGTGAACGGGCAGGACCTGTCCTGGACGCTGACCCAGGCGCAGATCGCCGCGGCCGCGGGATCCACCGTGTCCGTGGACGTGACGGTGAAGCTGTCGGCGGCCGCGACGTCGCAGGACAACGGCGCGGTCACGAACACCGCCGCCCTGCACGTCGACTACGACCCGTCGATGCCGGACCCGCCGGCGGACCCCGATCCCGCCACGAACACCGAACTCGAGATCGGGCTGCCGGACGCGCCGTCCGGGTTCACGAAGGTGAAGTCGGACGGCGACGGGATCCTCAACAGCCTGGAGGAGACGGCCGAGTACACGATCTCCATGAACGTGCCGGCGGACGTGTCGGAGTACGCGTCGATCGTGGCGACGGACGCCGTGCCGAGCACGTTGCAGATCGTCGGTTCCCCGACGACGGCGTCCGGCACCGCGTCCGCGTCCGGTAACACCGTGACGTGGACGCTGGACACGCCGGCGCAACTGGCGGACGCGGCGGGGAAGACGATCACCCTGACGATCCCCGTCAGGGCGGCAGCGAACGCGACGGCCGCCGACAACGGGGTGATCACGAACACCGCGAACACGACGGTCACCTTCTCGGACGCCTCGACCGAGGACCTCCCGCCGGCCACGAACACGGAGGTGGAGCTGCGGCTGACGCCCGCGCCGACCGGGCTGACGAAGGCGCTGTCGAGCGGCGAGGCGGGCAAGCCCGCATGGGACGCGGGCGTGCTGAATCACGCGGATGACGCGGTGCAGTTCCAGGTGTCGGCGAAGCTTCCGGCGGACGTGCGCAACTACGCGTCGTTCACGCTGATCGATACGCTGCCGGCCGGCCTCGCGGTCGAGGGGACGCCGAGCGTGGACGCGGACGGCGCCGACGTCACCGGCCTCGGCACCTTCACCGCGGCCTCCACCCGGTGGACCGTCGACCTCACCGACGCGTCGAACGCGGCGGCCCTCGCCGGCAAGACCCTCACCATGACCCTCGCGGTCGCGGGCGACGGGATCGATGACACGGACAACGGGACGCTGACGAACACCGGCTCGTGGGCGGTGACGCCCATCCAGGATGCGCAGGATCCGGCCGACCCCGACCCCGACCCCGAGAACGTGGTGGTCTCCTACCCCGAGCCCATCGACCCGGACAGCGTGTTCAAGGACGCGCAGGGCTCGGGCGCCGACCTGAAGCTCATCAACAAGTCGCCGACCTCGCCGGACACCGCGACCTACCGCCTCGGCTTCACCCTCCCGCAGGACGTGTCCGACTACGCGGGCGTCACCCTGACGGACGCACTGCCGGCCGAGCTGGAGTACGTGTCCGACACGGGGCTCGCCGGGGTGAACGCCACGGTCGCCGGCCAGACGCTGACCTGGGCGCTGGATCAGGCGACCGTGCAGGCGAACGCCGGGCAGGCGCTGACCGTGGACGTTGTGGTGAAGGTCGCGTCGGGCGCGATCTCGGCCGACAACGGCGCCCTCACGAACACGGCGACCGTCTCGGTGCAGTGGGATCCGAACCTGCCGGGCGACCAGCAGCCGGAGGACCCGGAGCCGAAGCCGAACACCGAGGTGGAACTGGGCCTGCCCGACCCGCCGGGGGCGTTCACGAAGATCGTCTCCGAGGGCGACGGCGTCCTGGGCTCCCTCGACGAGACCGCGACGTACCGGATCTCGATGAACATCCCGCAGGACGTCAGCGAGTACCAGGAGGTGCGGATCACCGACCAGGTGCCGGCCCTGCTGCAGATCGTCGGCGACCCGGCCACCGACTCCGGCACCTCGAGGTCGCGGGCGCCACGCCCCGCGAACTGGGCCTCAGCCGGGGCGCCGCGCTGCGCGGAAGCCTCGGGGGCGCCTACACGAAGTACGCGGAGCTGTTCCGCGTGCTGGGCGTGGACGAGGAGCGCGAGCGCGACGGCGTCGCGCGGGTCGTCTCCGCGCTGCGCGGCTGGCGGCCGGGGCTGCTCGAGCAGTTCGAGGGGATCGCCGAGGGGGCCGGCGTCGAGCTCTCGCAGGTCGTCGCGCTCAACGCCCGCACCGAGATCATCGCCCTCGGCGAGAAGCCGTCGAGCGAGTGCTCGACGCTCACGGCCGAGATCGGCGACCACCGCTACGGCGTGCAGACCTGGGACTGGCACGTCGAGCTCGATCCGTTCTGGCACACGCACACGGTCTCCGGCCCCGGGCTGCGCTACGCCGGCCTGACCGAGCAGGGCATCCTCTCGAAGATCGGCGTGAACGAGGCCGGCCTGGCCCTGCACTTCAACATCCTCGGGCACCGCGAGGATCGCCCCGACGGTGTGCCCATGCACGTGCTCTCGAGCGTGGTGCTCTCGGAGTGCCGTTCCGTCGACGAGGCCATCGAGCTGATCCGCGAGGCGCCGATCGCGTCGTCCTCGGCGTTCACGATGCTCGACGCGCAGCGCGCAGTGTCGGTCGAGATGAGCCCCGCGGGGGTGTTCGTGATCGAGGCGGTCGCGGGCTCGGTGCAGCGCACCAATCACTTCCAGCACGAGACGCCGCTCGCGGCGCAGAAGTCCGAGATCTACGAGCCCGACTCCTCGGAGCGCCTCGCGCTCGTGCGCGCGCGCCTCGCCGAGGGCCTGCCGGTCGCTCCGGGGGACCTGGTGCGGGTGCTGCTGACCGAGGAGGGCGAGCCGCCGCTCACCTGCCGCGCCGACATGTCCAAGGGCTACGGGGACCGGTGGGCCACCCTCGCGACGCTCATCACCGACCCGGAGGCCCGCACGATCCGGATCCTCGACGGCATGCCCACCGAGGCCGAGACGGGGGAGTGGCGCACGCTGACGGTGTGAGGCGCGGGCACCGGCCGGCGTGCGCCCGCCCATCGGGCACGGGCCGCAGGGCTCCCCCCGGCGCCGGGGGACCGGCCGGCCGGGCGCCTCCCGGGCACCCGGCGGGCTGTCGCCGCCGGGGGCACCGAGCGCCCTCTCCCGATCGCCTGCCGGCTGCGTCGCCCCGTCCCCGACGACTCCGCGCCGTCGGGAGATGCACGATTCTCGCGGGATCTCGACGCCTCCTGACCAGCGCGCATGGGGCGGACTCGCCTCAGCGGCGGAGGACCGGGAGCCGGGAGGCCCGGAGCATCCGCCGATGCGCCGGATGACGAGTCGGTCGAGACGAGGATCTCGTGGGGCGGTGGGTGCCGTGCATCTTTACATAAATCGTTTTACTGGCTCATCGCATTTGAGAGTGTAGATACGGTCTGAACCCGCCAGCTTCGAGGAGTGATCTTGCGATGTAGTTCGTGAGGTTACGAAACCCGAGTGCGGACCCTCGGAGATGCTCGAGCCTGCCATTGATCGCTTCGGTCGGCCCGTTCGATGTCCGCGGGTGATCGAAGTACGCGAGGATGTCTGCCCTGCGTCGGTCGAGCGTGTAGCCGAGTTTGCGGAGCTCAACGAACCAGGCTGGTGTGGTCGCTTTCACGGTGTCGATCAGTTCCCGTAACCTGCGTCTGCCGTTACCGGTGAACTTCTTCCGGTACGCGGCCACCACCTGCTGATACACGCGCCACACCCTCCACACGTCCGCATGTGCGGGGTCAGCGAACACCGCGTCGAGCCTTGCCTGCTGCTTGGCGGTGAGGAACGCTTCACCGGTTCTGAGCACCCGACGGATCGCATAAAGCGGATCCCCTCGCCGACCCCGATGCCCCAACGTTTCTTGCTGCACCCGTTGCCTTGTCCGGTCGAGCGCGTCACCGGCAAGCTGAACGACGTGGAATGGGTCCATCACTTCGACCGCGTCGGGGAGCTGCTCTTTGGATGCGGTCTTGAAACCGGTGAACCCGTCCATCGCGACGACCTCGATCCGTCTGCGCCAAGCCGAGGTTCTCGCAGCGAGCCATTTGGAGAACACTTGTTTCGAGCGCCCCTCGACCATATCCAGCAGCCTTGCCGGTCCACGCTTCTCGCGCACCGGGGTGAGATCGATGATCACGGTCACATACTTCTCGCCGCGGCGGGTGTGCCGCCATACATGCTCATCGACGCCGATCGTGGTGACCCCGTCGAATCGGGCGGGATCGTCGATGAGTTGTGTTCCCGCAGTCAGGATCGCGGTGTTTGCAGTATGCCAGGACACGCCCAGGTTCGCTGCCGCGCGGGCGATGGTGAGGTGATCGATCACGAGCGCTTCGAGTGCCCACCTGAGACCCGCCCGGGTGATCTTCGCCCGTGCAGGGGCGGCCTGGCTGGTGTCCTCGCGCCACACTTTCTGGCACCAGTTGCAGCGGTAACGGCGCACCCGGATCACGAGCGTCGTCACGCGATGTCCGAAGGGCACATGCGCGAGCCGCCTCGTGACGGTATCGCGGAGTGTGCCCTCGGCCCCGCAGCGGCGGCACCAGGGGTCGGGTTCGTTCACGCGACACTCAATCACGACTTTCCCGGGCTCGAACCGTTGCCCGATCGCCGACAATCCGAGTTCATCGAGGCGGCAGAAAGTCGTGAGATCAGCAGGTTGAAAGGTAGCGTGGAGCATGTCGAGGTCTTTCGGATGGGCAGTGTAGGAACTTCCATCATTGAGAGACCTCGATCTCTTTCTCTTACGCCACTCCGGGTACCCCGGTTACACTCTCAATTCCGAAGAGCCGTTTTACTCTGCTACCGTCGTGAGGTAAAACGATTTATGTATGTACCGTGATCATCCAAGGCGCGCCCATCGGCGGGCGCCGCCGGCCGGAGCGCATCGCCGCGGTCCGGGCCACCACCACTGTCGAAGGAGTCACCACTGTGTTGATCAACCAACGAACCCGCTCCCGGGCGGCCGCCGGCGCCGCGATCGCGCTGAGCCTCGCGTGCGTCCTCACCTCCTGCGCCGCGCCCGGCTCGGCGCCGGGCGGCACCGAGCAGACGGAGGCCGCGCCGGGCTTCCTCGCGGTCGCCGACGAGGCGCTCACGGGCACGGGCGCCCTCACCGTGCAGCTGGACTACGACACGAGCGAGGCCGACGGGCTCGACCCCCAGACCGCGCAGACCGACACCTCGTGGATGATCATGGGGCTCGTCTACGAGACGCTCGTGACCACGGACGAGAACTTCGAGATCCAGCCGAAGCTCGCCACCTCCTGGGAGCAGCCGGACGACACGACCTACGTCTTCACGATCGACACCACCGCGACCTTCTCGAACGGCCGCGCGCTCACCGTCGACGACGTCGTCGGCAGCCTCGAGCGCCAGGTCGCGAGCATGAGCGTGTGGTCCGGCCAGATGGGCCCCGTCGAGTCCATCGAGGCCACCGGCGACGATCAGGTCACCGTGAAGCTCGGCAGCCCGTACGCGCCGTTCCTCGCCGCGCTCGCGAACACGCCGGCCGCCATCCTCCCCATGGAGGAGGTGAACGACGGCAGCGTCGACCTCACCACCACCATGCTCGGCACCGGCCCGTACCTCGTCGCCGACCACCGGCAGGACGAATCGTGGACCTTCACCGCGAACCCCGACTGGCACGGCGGCGACAACCTCGCCGTGCAGACCCTCGAACTGCAGATCGTGGATCAGGAGTCGACCAGGCAGGCCGCGCTCCGCGAGGGCAGCACCGGCATGGCGAAGTTCGTCAACATCGACTCGCTGTCGCAGCTCGGCGGCAACGAGGGCCTCCAGATCGTCAAGCAGACGCAGAGCGGCCTCTACTACGTCCTCGTCAACTCGCAGAAGCCCGACAGTCCGCTGAACGACCAGGACGTCCGCTTCGCGATCAACACCGCGATCGACCGCCAGGCGATCGCCGACATCGTCTTCGCCGGCGAAACGACCCCCACCGGCATCACCCCCTCGAACCTGCCCGGCGCCTGCCGGGTCGACGAGCTGCCCTCGGAGCAGGCCGCGATCGAGGACGCGAGGGCGACCATCGAGGAGACGGGCGCCGGAGACGTCGAGCTCGACCTCATCGTGGACACCTCGAACCCCGCCATGGCGCAGATCGCCCAGCTCGTGCAGCAGCAGCTCGCGGAGATCGGCGTCACCGTCCGGATCGAGCAGGTCGACACCGCGGTCTACAGCGAGCGGGTCTTCTCGGCCCAGCCGGGCGACTTCGACCTGTCGATCAGCTGGTTCGAGGGCTACTCCGACCCGTCGATGGTGACCAAGTGGTGGAACCCCGAGCAGGCCTTCTTCAACGTCGGCTTCACGGGCGTGCACGAGGATCTCAACGCGCTCATCGCCGAGGGCGCGAGCGAGACCGATCCCGACGCGCGCGCCGAGGTGCTGACCGAGCTGTGCGCCTCCGCCGACGAGTACGCCGAGATGGTGCCGCTCGTGCACCGGCCGTCCATCATCGGGTTCGACACCGCGGCGGTGAGCCCGACGATCCAGAGCAACGAGGGGTACGGCAACATCCTCCGCAACATCGCCGACTACCGGATCGCCGGGGAGTAGTCCCGAATGATGCAGATCCTTCGCTGGTCCGCCGGGCGGGTGATGAGCGCGCTCATCACCCTGCTCGGCGTCTCGGTGCTCATCTTCGTCGCGATCCGTCTCATGCCCGGCAGCTACGAGGACATCATCCTCGGCCCGCTCGCCTCCGCCGAGGAGCGGCAGCTGCTCGCCGAGGCGTACGGGCTCGATCAGCCGATCTTCGTGCAGTACTTCGCCTGGATCGGGCAGGTGCTCACGGGGGAGCTCGGCACCTCCTACGTCACGCAGAGCTCCGTCTCCGGCGAGATGCTCGAGCGCATCCCGGTGACCGCGACGCTCACGATCATGGCGATGGCGGTGACGCTGCTCGCGGGCGTGCCGCTCGGGATCTGGACGGGAGTGCGATCCGGTGCGAAGCAGGGCGGCGCCGTCGGCCGCGTCGTGTCGAGCATCGGCATCAGCGTGCCCGAGTTCGTGCTCGGCAGCATCGTCATCTTCGTGTTCTCGCAGTTCTCGCTCGGCCTGAAGGTCGGCGGGTTCGCGAGCATCGGCACGGGCTTCTGGCCGACGTTCCAGGCGCTCCTGCTTCCAGCGCTCGTGCTCTCCGTCTTCTGCGTCGCGGCGACCGCGCGCACGACGCGCGACGCCGTCATGGGAGTGCTCGTCGAACCGCACATCACGGCCGCCGTCGCGCGCGGGGAGACGGCCGGGCACATCGTGCGCCATCACGTCCTGCGCAACGCCGGGATCCCGATCCTCACGCTGCTCGGCACCATCACCGCCTATCTCCTCGGCGGCGCCGTCATCATCGAGACGCTGTTCAACCTGCCGGGGCTCGGCTCGTTCATGGTCACCGGCCTCGGCCGTCGGGACTTCGCGGTCGTGCAGGCCACCGTGCTCTTCGCCGCCGCCGTCTTCGTCGTGCTGAGCCTCGTGCTCGACCTCATCACGAGCGCGCTCGACCCGCGCGTCGCCGTCACCGGGAAGGCAGGATCATGACCACCTACTCCCTCCCGCTCTCGAAGCGGAAGCGCGCGGTCAAGACCCGCCCGCCCCGCGACGCCCTCTTCATCGCCGCCGCCTGCGCGCTCGGCCTCATCGTGCTCGTCGCTGTGGCGGCCGCCGTCATCCCCTTCGCGGGCGATCCCGCGAGGATCGTCGGCCCGAGGCTCAGCCCGCCCTCTGCGGCGTACCCCTTCGGCACCGACGCCCTCGGCCGCTCGGTGCTGGCGCGCCTGCTGGAGGGCACGCGCACCACGCTCGTCCTCTCCACCCTCGCCGTCGTGTGCACCGCGGTCATCAGCGTGATCCTCGGCCTCGTCGCCGGCTACGCGGGCGGCTGGGCGCGGGAGGTCATCATGCGCCTGAGCGACGTGCTCTACTCCTTCCCGTCGATCGTGCTCGCGATCCTCATCGCGGCGGTGGTGGGACCCGGCCAGGCCGCGGTGCTCTCCAGCATCGTGCTCGTCACGGTGCCGCTCATGACCCGCATGGTGAGCGCGGCGGCGATGTCGGTCGCCAAGCGCGACTTCGTGACCACCGCGAAGATCAGCGGCGTGTCGGCCCCGGTGATCCTCTTCCGCCACCTGCTGCCGAACGTCAGCGGCACCATCGCGGTGCAGGGCACGTACGCGCTGTCGGTCGGCATCCTCGTCGAGGGAGGACTGAGCTTCCTCGGCTACGGCGTGCAGCCGCCGCGGTCATCGCTCGGCCTGCTGATCCAGGAGGGCGGCAGCTACATGCTGCAGGCGCCCTGGCTGCTGTTCGCCCCGGCCGCGGTGCTCGTCGTCGCGATCCTCTCCATCAACCTCATCGGCGACACGATGCGCGATCGGCTCGATCCGCGCGAGACAAGGAGCCTCGTATGACCGCGAACGCCCCCGCTGCCCCGGTGGTCTCGCTCACGGGATTCAGCGCCGAGTACCGCACCCGTCTCGGCGTGACCCGAGCGCTCGACGGGATCGATCTCGATGTCGCCCGCGGCGAACTGCTCGCGATCGTCGGCGAGTCGGGATCGGGCAAGTCCACCGTGTCGCAGGCCATCGGCCGCATGCTGCCGCGCGTCTGCCACGTGACCTCCGGGTCGGTGCACGTGCTCGGCAGGGACATCGCGAGTCTCGCGCCCGATGCGATACGGGCGCTGCGACGGGAATCACTGGGTTTCATCCCGCAGGATCCCATCGCCTCGCTCAACCCGACGATGCGGATCCGTCGCCAGCTCGAGCTCGCGCTCAGGCCGCTCGGACGACCGACCGACCTGGAGTCGCTCACCGAGCTGCTCGCGAGCGTCAAGATCCTCGAGCCGGATCGGGTGCTCCGACTCTATCCGCACGAGGTGTCCGGCGGAATGGCGCAGCGCATCGCGATCGCGCTGACCATGGCGCGCGAGCCCGAGATCCTGATCGCCGACGAGCCCACGGCATCGCTCGACGCACAGGTGCGCGACGAGATCCTGACCCTCATCGTCGACCTGGTGCAGCGCTCCGGCGCGAGCCTCATCTGGATCAGCCACGACCTCGGCGCCGTACGTCGCTGGTGCGACCGGATCGTCGTGATGCACCAGGGGCGTATCGTCGAAGAGGGGCCGGCCGCGCAGGTGCTCGACGAGCCGCGGGCGGACTACACGAGAACGCTGGTCGCCGCGATACCGGGCCGCCAGGATCCCACGACGAAGGAGGCGGAATGATGTCTGCGTCCCATCCGGACACGGATACGGCCCCGGTGCTGGAGCTGCGCGAGGTCAGCGTCGCGTTCACGAGCGGGGCGGGAGCGAAGCGGCGGACCGTCCGCGCCATGAACGCGGTGACGCTCGAGGTCGCCCCGGGCGAGACGCTCGGGCTGGTGGGCGAGTCCGGATCGGGCAAGACCACGACCGCCTCGGTCGCCCTGGGCCTCAAGCGGCCCGACTCCGGCGAGGTGCTGCTGCTCGGCGAACCCTTCACGCGATCGCGCAGGGCCAACGCCGGCAAGCTGCAGGCGGTGCTGCAGCATCCGCACTGGTCGCTCAACCCCCGGCGCAAGGTCGGGGAGTCGGTGCGCGAACCGCTGACGGTCGCGCGGCGCGACCTCAGCCGGTCCGAGCAGCGGCAGCGCGTGACGGAGATGCTCGAGCAGGTGGGGCTGAACCCCGCCTTCGCCGAGCGCTACCCCCACGAGCTCTCCGGAGGACAGCGCCAGCGCGTCTCGGTGGCCCGGGCGCTCGTGACCGAGCCGCGCTTCATCGTCTTCGACGAGGCCGTGAGCGCGCTCGACGTCGCCGTGCAGATGCAGATCCTCGCGCTCATCCGCGAACTGCAGGCGGAGCACCGCTTCGGCGCCCTCTTCATCTCGCACGATCTCGGCGCCGTGGAGCGCGTCGCGGACCGTGTCGCCGTGCTCTTCCGCGGCGACCTCGTCGAGACCGCTTCGACGGAGGAGTTCTTCCGCAACCCCCAGCACCCCTACTCGCAGACACTCTTGGAGGCCCTATGAATACGACACCGGTCCACGCACTCACGGATATCGACGGCGGGATCGTCGTGGATCCCGCGCCCCGCCTGGCGGGCCCGCCCGTCTTCGGCGGCCCGGGCAACGCCGCCTTCGACCTCGTGCCGGTCAGGAGCACCGGGCGGGAGACGCTGCGGTTCGACTTCCCGGGCGTCAGCGTCGGTTCGGCGCACTACGAGGAGGGGCCCACCGGTGCGACCGTGATCCACATCCCCGCCGGCGCCCGCACCGCGGTCGACGCGCGCGGCGGAGCCGTGGGTCTGTCCGGCGGGTACGACTTCAACCACGCCATCTGCCTGGCCGGCGGAGCCAGCTACGGGCTCGAGGCGGGCGCCGGGGTGAGCGGCGCGCTCCTGGAACGCCTCGAGTATCGCACCGGCTTCGCCGAGGCCCAGCTGGTGTCGTCGGCGGTCATCTACGACTTCTCGGCGCGCTCCACCGCGGTCTACCCCGACAAGGCGCTCGGCCGCGCGGCGCTCGAATTCGCCGTTCCCGGTGAGTTCCCGCAGGGGCGGGCGGGCGCGGGCATGAGCGCGTCCGCGGGCAAGGTGGACTGGGACCGCACCGAGATCACCGGGCAGGGCGCGGCGTTCCGTCGTCTCGGCGACGTGCGCATCCTCGCCGTCGTCGTGCCGAACCCGGTCGGCGTGATCATGGACCGCGCGGGCGGGATCGTGCGCGGCAACTACGACGCGCAGACCGGGGTCCGGCGCCACCCGGTGTTCGACTACCAGGAGGCGTTCGCCGAGCAGCTGCCGCCCGTCACCCAGGCGGGCAACACCACGATCAGCGCGATCGTCACGAACGTGCGGATGAGCCCCGTCGAGCTGAACCAGTTCGCCAAGCAGGTGCACAGTTCGATGCACCGCGGCATCCAGCCGTTCCACACCGACATGGACGGCGACACGCTCTTCGCCGTCACCACCGACGAGATCGATCTGCCGACGACCCCGGGGTCGTCGCGCGGGCGGCTGTCGGTGAACGCGACCGCGCTCGGCGCGATCGCCTCCGAGGTGATGTGGGACGCCGTCCTCGAGGCCGCGAAATAGGGGCATCGGCCCCGCAACAGGAGAGGAAGACATTGGACATCATCACCGCGACGGTGACGGGCACGGATCCGGGAAGCCGGGGCGCCGAGATCGGGAGCCGCTTCGGGGAGGGGATCCGCGACGCGGTCGACGGCATGACCACCTACACCGCCAGCATGGCGTTCCAGTCGATCGGCATCCCGATCCGGCGCATCCCCTCGGCCATCATCATCGGCGTGCTCGGCACCTTCTTCACCATCTACCTGGTCATGTCGACCAGCCTGCTCGACGCGGTGAACATCATGCTGCAGGTGCTGATCCTCATCTCGGCTCCGGGCATCACCGTCTACTGCATGGACATCTGGCTGCGCCGCAACCGATACGATGGCCTCGATCTCTTCGACGAGCGCCGGGGGGCGAAGTACTGGTACACCGGCGGCTTCAGCATTCCCGGCCTCGCCGCGGGGATCATCGGCGGCGCTGCCGCCTCCTTCTTCCTCACCACCGATTTCTGGAGCGGCGCGGTCGCCGAGGCCATGGGCTACATCGATCTCTCCGCCCCCGTCGCGATGATCGTCAGCGGTGGCCTCTACTATCTCTTCACCCGCCGCGGCTACACCTTCGGAGACACTCGATGAACGCACGTTCCACCGGCCAGCACCCCGCCAGGTATCCCGGAGCCGCGGCCGGGGAGCCGACACTCGACAGCTGGCAGGAGGCCCCGCACAACCGCTGGGCCTTCGCCCGCCTGGGCGAGCTGCTGCCCACGGCGGCGGTCTCCCGGCGCGACCCGGCGACGCCCGCGGAGCCCGTCGTGCGGCTCGACGCGCTCGCGACGCGGCTCCCCGATCTCGAGCAGCGGCTCGAGGAGACCTGCACCGACGCATTCCTCGTGCTGCGCGGCTCCGAGGTCCTCGCCGAGTACTACCGGGCGGGTTTCGCACCCGACGACCGTCACCTGCTGATGAGCGTCTCGAAGTCGCTGTGCGGCACGGTCGTCGGCGCGCTGATCGACGAGGGGCGCATCGATCCCGCGCAGCCCGTCACCGAGTATGTACCCGAGCTCGCGGGCTCCGTCTACGACGGGCCCTCCGTGCTGCAGGTGCTCGACATGCAGATCTCGATCGACTACAACGAGGACTACGTCGATCCGGCCTCGGAGGTGCAGACCCACGATCGCTCCGCCGGCTGGCGCACGCGGCGAGACGGGGACCCCGCCGACACCTACGAGTTCCTCACCACCCTCCGCGGCGACGGCGGCACCGGCGAGTTCCAGTACTGCTCGGCGAACACCGACGTGCTCGCCTGGATCGTCGAGCGGGTCACCGGTCTGCGCTACGTCGAAGCGCTCTCCACGTACCTGTGGGCGAAGCTCGACGCCGATCGGGATGCGACCATCACGGTCGACCAGACCGGCTTCGGCTTCGCGAACGGGGGCGTCTCCTGCACCGCGCGGGATCTCGCACGCGTGGGCCGCATGATGCTCGACGGCGGCGTCGCTCCCGGCGGACGGGTCGTATCGCAGGGCTGGGTGGAAAGCGTGCTGGCCGGCGGCTCCCGCGAAGCCATGCCCGACGAGGGTTTCACCTCCGCATTCCCCGAGGGCAGCTACACGCGCCAGTGGTGGTGCACGGGCAACGAGCGCGGCAACGTGAGCGGCATCGGCATCCACGGCCAGAACCTCTGGCTCGATCCGCGCACCGACTCCGTGATCGTCAAGCTCTCGTCGTGGCCCGATCCCGACACCCGGCACTGGCACGGGCTGCAGAGCGGGATCCTGCTCGACGTCAGCCGTGCCCTCGACGCGGTGTAGGCGGCGTGACCGGCGTCGGCACCGCGCCGGTGGATCCTGCGACTGCCTGACGCGGTGGCGCCACCGCGTCAGGCGCGTCGCAGGATCCGCCCGCGACGCGGGGACACCCGAGGGAGCGCCTACTCCCCCATCCGGTTGCGGGTGCGCATCGCCCGTTCGGCCTCGCGCTTGTCCTGCCGCTCGCGCATGGTCTGGCGCTTGTCGTACTCCTTCTTGCCCTTCGCGAGGGCGATCTCGACCTTCGCGCGGCCGTCGAGGAAGTACAGGCGCAGCGGCACGATCGTCATGCCGCCCTCGCGGGTCTTCTGGTAGAGCTTGTCGATCTGCTGGCGGTGCAGCAGCAGCTTGCGCTTGCGGCGCGGCGCGTGGTTCGTCCACGAGCCGTTGAGGTACTCGGGGATGTAGGCGGCGTCGAGCCAGGCCTCGCCGCGCTCGATGAACACGTATCCGTCGACGAGCGACGCGCGTCCCATGCGCAGCGACTTCACCTCGCTGCCCGTGAGCACCAGGCCCGCCTCGTAGGTGTCGAGGATGTGGTACTCGTGCCGGGCCTTCTTGTTGGAGGCGATCAGCTTCTCGCCGGTCTCCTTCGGGCTCATGTCACATCCTTCCTGCGGCCGGGGTGGTTCGGGGTCCGCGCTCACGCGCGAAGAACCAGCTTATCGCACACCGCCGCCGTTCCGCCCGCCACGCCGAGCCGCCCGGCCTCGAGGCGCCCGAACCGAGCCGATTGCTCCAACCCGCACGGATTATCGGCGCGGGAGGGCTCGGGCTCGCACGATGGGCTCGGTTTCGACGAGCCCCGGCCCCGAGATCCGGATCCGCGGCCCGCCCCGGGGACGCTCTGCGCTACACCCGCAGGTATCTGGTGATCGCGATCTTCGCCGCGATCGCCGAGAGCACCACTCCCACCAGCACGAGGATCGGCGGCACCACGAGCGCCTGCTCCACCGTGATGTAACTCGTGAACGGCACCTCCCGGGCGAGGAATCCCTGCACGAAGAAGCGCACGATCGCCACCGACGCGGCGCTCGCGAGCACGGCGCCGAAGAGCGCGGCGATGATGCCCTCCAATATGAAGGGGGTCTGGATGAACCGGTTCGACGCGCCCACGAGGCGCATGATCCCGATCTCCCGCCGGCGCGAGAACGCCGAGAGCCTGATCGTGGTCGAGATCAGCAGCATGGCCGCCACCAGCATGAGCCCCGCGATGACGATCGCCGTGTAGCTCGCCACCCCCAGGAACAGGAAGATCCGATCGAGCAGGCTGCGCTGGTCCGAGACGCTCTGCACGCCGGGGATGCCCGAGAACGTCTCCGTGATGATGTCGGAGCGCGAGGGATCCTTGAGCTTGATCCAGAAGGTCTGGTTGAGCTGCTCCGGCTTCGTGATGTCGACGATCGGGTTGCCCTCGAACTGCTGCACGAACTCCTTGTAGGCCTGCTCGTGCGTCACGAAGAAGAAGTCGTCGACGTAGGGGCGCAGCGTGTCCGACTGCAGCGCCTCCTCGACGGCCGCGATCTCGTCCTCGCCCGCGTCCTCGCCGGCGCAGGTCGAACTCTGGTCGTAGTCCGTGCAGAGGTAGACGGCCACCTGCGCGCGGTCGTACCAGAACGTCTTCATCTGCTGGATCTGCAGCTGCATCAGGATCGCCGCCCCCACGAAGGTGAGCGACACGAAGGTCACCAGCACCACGGAGATGACCACCGACATATTGCGGCGCAGGCCGTTCCAGACCTCGCCGAGCACCAGTCCCGCCCTCATCGCACCGGCCCCACATCCGTCTGGTCGTCGTTCTTCCGGCGCAACCCGAGGTGCTCCGCCAGGCTGCCGGTCTCGGACATGCGCACGGGATCCATCGGGCGATCCGGATCGAGGAAGCTCGGGATCCGGCGCGCCTGCGGCCCGCCGGAGCGCACCGTGTCGTCATCGTCGATGTCGGAGTCGTCGGCGGCTCTGTTGCAAAGATTGGCGGCAGTCAGAGGTAGGCTGTCGCTCTGCGCCGATCAGGCGGCTGCTGCGAAATGGTGGTTGAGCATGCCCATGGCCTCCGTCAGCGCCGAGGGCCCAATGCCAAA
>Ga0265293_10008530_pt1 | contig 15140 bp, 14 predicted proteins | sample Munlanlewell138R_FD_192505 | JGI IMG/M metagenome (GOLD analysis project Ga0265293, IMG submission 192505) | Leachate microbial communities from a municipal landfill in Southern Ontario, Canada - Leachate well 138R | ecosystem: Engineered > Solid waste > Landfill > Unclassified | place: Canada...
CGCGAAGCGGGGGACGAGGCCGTGGTCACCAGCATCAGCGCCTTGCAGCCCAGCCCGAAGGCGATGGCCGCTTTGCTGCGCGACGTTCGCCAAGCCGGCATGGCTCAGGCGCACGGAAATCCATTGCCGGGCATCGACGCCGTGTCGGTGCCGGTGTTCGATCACTCCGGCAACATCGCCCTGGCGCTCACCAGCCTGGGCCCCAGCACGTTGTTCGACGCAAGCCCCCGGGGCCCCATCGCCACGGCGCTGAAAAACTGCGCGCAACGGATTTCGGCGAACCTGGGCTTTCGGCCCGAGGCCGCCTGACACCGCCACTTTCAGGGAATGCCCGTGCTCGAACGCGAACTCAAGCTTTACGTGCCCGCCGCAAGGCAAGCCGCCATCAAGCGCGCGCTGAAGCGACGCCATGCAACGGCGATCTCCTTGCACGCCATGTATTTTGACACGACCCGGCGCGACCTGGCGCTGGCCGGCATCGCACTGAGGCTGCGCCTGGAAGGTGCGCAATGGATGCAGACGCTGAAAATGCCGGGCCCGGACGAACAGAGCCGGATCGAATTGAATCACGAACGCCCCGAGCCGACGCTGGATCTATCCGTGTACGCGGATTCCCCTGCCGGCCACGTCCTGGACCAACTCGGCGAGCCTCTGCTGCAACGCTACGAAACCCGGGTCGAACGCCTGGTTCTGCGCGACACGAGCCGGGACGGCACAGTCGAGCTGGCCTACGACACGGGCCTGATCAAGGCAGGGGACCTGAGCCTGCCGGTCAGCGAACTGGAGCTGGAATACGTGGCGGGCAAGATCACGCGCCTGTTCGACCTCGGCAAGCAATGGCTCGAGAAGTATGGCTTGATCATGGACCTGCGCAGCAAGGCCGAGCGCGGTGACGCCCTGGCCGATCTGGCCCCGCGCGCAGAGCCGCCCGGCCAAGCGACGGCCGGCGGGCGCCGCGAGCCCGATCACGCAATGCGCGCGCTTACCGCCTCGCTGCGCAAGGCGCGGCGGGCCGGACGGGTGGCGCTGGACGAGGACATGTCGATCACGCAGGCCTATCTGGCCTGCGCCAACGATTGCCTGAACCAGATCGTGCGCAACAGCGCCTATCTGGCCGGGGTCGACCACGTCCGGCCCGACGGCGCCCAGCAAGTCGGCTACACCCACCAGGCCCGGGTGGGCATGCGGCGGTTGCGCTCGTGCTGGCGTTTTTTCGCCCGCTGGCTGGATATGGACAGCACGGACGAACGGGCGCTGGAGCGGCCCTTGCGCCCCGCCTTCGAGGCATTCGGAAAGGCCCGCGACCTGGACGTGATCCGCCAGGACATCGCCCCGCGCCTCGAGCAGGCCGGCATGCCGGCGCTGCGGGATGCGGACACGCCCGACGCCGATCACGCGGCGCAGGCGATCGCCATGGCGGAGCATCCCGCCCATCAAGGCCACTTGCTGGAGTTGTCCCGGCATCTGTTCATCGTCGCTGAGCGCCATGCGGGACGATCGCTCAATAAAGGCAAGAAGCGCGGCGGGAACGGCAAGTCTCTGCGCCGGCTCATCGCGAAGAAATTGAATGGCTGGCTGGAGAACATAGCGGAACAGGGCCAGCAGTTCTCGCATCTGAGGTGCGAGCAGCAGCACGACCTGCGCAAGAAAATCAAGCGGCTGCGCTATGCGACCGAATTCTGCGCGGCGCTGCTGGACGAGTCCGTCTTCGCGCGCCTGCTGCCCACGCTTCACGCCGCCCAGGACATTCTGGGCGACATGAACGACCTTCATACCGCACGCGCCTATTACGAAACACGCGTCGCCGACCAGCCGCAGGCCTGGTTCGCGCTGGGTTGGCTGACGGCGACGCAGGCGGGCCTGCAAGACCGGGCTCAGCGCGTATTCGACGAGTTGGCCGCCTCGGTGCGGGGCTGACGGCGCCGGTCTATGCGCCCAGGACAGCCGTCGCGAATTCACGCGCCACGAAAGGCTGCAGGTCGTTCATGCCCTCGCCCACGCCGATCCAATAGACAGGAACGGGCTTGACGCCCTGGCTGCCCGCCGCCACGGCCGCCAGCGTCCCTCCCTTGGCGGTGCCGTCCAGCTTGGTGACGATCAGGCCTGTCAGACCGATGGCGGCGTCGAAGGCGCGTATCTGCGCAATCGCGTTCTGTCCCGTGTTGCCGTCGACCACCAGCAGCACTTCGTGCGGCGCGCTGCCCTCGGCCTTGCCGATGACGCGCTTGATTTTCTTGAGCTCTTCCATCAGGTGCAATTGCGTGGGCAGGCGACCGGCCGTATCCACCATGACGACGTCCGCGTCGCGGGCCCGGCCGGCATTGACGGCATCGAACGCCACCGCCGCCGGATCGCCGCCTTCCTGGGCGATGACGGTCACGTTGTTGCGCGATCCCCACTCCATGAGCTGTTCGCGCGCCGCCGCGCGAAAGGTGTCGCCCGCCGCAAGCAATACCTTCGCCCCTCGTTCCTGCAAGGTGAAGGCCAGTTTTCCGATAGAGGTGGTTTTACCCGCGCCATTGACGCCGGCGATCATGACGACCAGCGGCTTGACCTTGCCGACGACGAAGGATTTTTCCAGCGGCGCCAAATGGTCGGCAAGAATATCGCGCAGCGCCGCCTTGACCTGAGCGCCTTCGGTCAGCTTGTCCTTGCGCACCTGCGCGCGCAGCGCCGTCAGTAGCTTGTCCGTCGCCTCCACCCCCGCGTCGGCCATGATGAGCGCCGTTTCCAGCTCTTCGAACAGCGCCTCGTCGACCTTCACGCCGACGAACAGAGTGCCGATACTCTGCCCCGTGCGCGACAGGCCTTGTTTCAGGCGCGACAACCAGCTGCCGGACTGCGCCGACAGGGCTTGCGGCTCCTGGTCCGGCGCCGGTTCGACATCGGTGCCGGGCGCCGGCCCGGGAGACGATGCAGGTTTTGGTTCAGGCACGGAAACCGCGCCGGACGCCGATTCGGACAGCGGCTGCGGCGGCGCCGCGAGGCCGTCCACGGGGCCCGAGGCAGCCTCGGGCGCGCCCATCTCGTCGCCGACCGGCGCGACACGCCCCTCTGCTCCACCCTGCGGCTCGGCCTGCTCCGACACGTCCCCGGAAGGCGTCCCATCGGCCGGATCGGCCTTGGCCGGCTCCGGCGCCTTTTTCCGCTTAAAGAAACTGAACATACGTTTACACTACCCGATAATGAATTCGATCAACACGGCAGGACGAAACCCATCCCGTATGAAGAAGCACGTAGTCCGTATTGTAGGCGGTGATTACCGGCGCACGCTCATTCCGGTCGTGGACGCCCCAGGCTTGCGTCCGACGCCGGACCGGGTCAGGGAAACCCTGTTCAACTGGCTGCGCCACTTCTGGGACGGCGGGTTCGCGGACAAGCGCGTGCTCGATGCGTTCGCCGGCACGGGCGCGCTGGGCTTCGAAGCCGCCTCGAGGGGCGTCGGACACGTCCAGATGGTGGAATCGAACCCCGCTGCGGTCGCGGCGCTGCGCGCGCTGCGAGACAAACTGGGCGCCGACCAGGCCCGCATCCATTCGGGCAAGGCCGAAATGGTCATGCAGCGCCTGAACGACGTGCCGTTCGACCTCGTCATGCTGGATCCGCCTTTCGGACAGGATTGGCTATCCCGGCTCTGGCCCCTGCTGCCCAACGCCGTCGCGGATCAAGGCCTGGTCTATGTCGAGTCGGACGCGCCGATCGCGGCGCCCGCTTCCTTCGAGCTCCTGCGCCAGTCGCGGGCGGGAAACGTGCACTTTTACCTGCTGCGATTTGCTGCAACGCAAGAAAAGAACAATAATCGGGCTTCAGCCGACTGAAATTCGAATCGTCCTACGGAAACCCTATTCGACCATGATTACCGCTATTTATCCCGGAACATTCGACCCGCTGACCCGCGGCCATGAAGACTTGGTGCGCCGCGCCGCCAGCCTGTTCGACCATGTGGTGGTCGGCGTGGCGCACAGCCGCAACAAAAAACCGTTCTTCACCGTCGAAGAGCGCCTGGAAATCGCCCGCGAGGTGTTGGGCCATTATCCCAACGTCGAAGTCAAAAGCTTCGCCGGCCTGCTCAAGGATTTCGTGCGGGAACAAGACGGCCGCGTGATCCTGCGCGGCTTGCGCGCGGTCTCGGATTTCGAGTTCGAATTTCAAATGGCCGGCATGAATCGCCATTTGCTGCCCGAAGTCGAAACCCTGTTCATGACACCCTCGGACCAATACCAATTCATCTCGGGCACCATCGTGCGCGAAATCGCCATCCTGGGCGGCGACATCAGCAAATTCGTCTTTCCTTCGGTCGAGCGCTGGTTGCACACCAAGTCCAAGGCCTACCGAGAGGAATTGGAACACGGCAAGCAGGGATAATCGCGCGGGTTCGCCCAAACCGTACTAAACTGGCCGTTATCTGTCCTAGCCGGAAATTTTCACCATGGCGCTGCGCATTACCGACGAATGCATCAACTGCGATGTATGCGAGCCTCAGTGCCCCAATGAAGCCATCTACATGGGGGCGCTGATCTACGAGATCGAGCCCTCTTTATGCACGCAGTGCGTTGGGCATTTCGGCGAGCCTCAATGCCAAGTGGTCTGCCCGGTCGAATGCATCGAGCTCGATCCCGCTCATCCCGAGGATGACGCGGCCTTGATCCGCAAATACGAGAAACTGACCGCCAAGGCGTGATCCCCGGCGCGACGCCCCCGCCGAACTAGGCGGCATCGCGCCGGACCTCGTCGGGATGGATTTTCACCAGGCGCGCCGGCTGCTGCAGATAATTGGATATCCAGGCGGCCGCAAGCTCGCCTTCGTCGACGACCTGTATTTCCTCTCCCTGCGTGGTCTTTGCCATGGCGAAGACGCTTTCGTCGTCTTCGATCACGTCCAGAGGAATGTCCAGTCGCAACATGCCCGGAGCGCGCATCACGAGATAGCCGAGCTTCAAGCGGACTTCGATGGCCGATAGCTTATCGTTGCCCCGGCCGTCCAGCGCTCGTCCATCGGCATCGGTCACCATCCAGCGCCGATCATATCGGGCGGCTTCCGGCTGGTCGGTCGCCCCGCACAGGGCAATGGGAAAATACATGGCTTGCGTCATTTGTCTTTGTCTATGAGTGCTCGGATGGCTTCGCCCAGACGGTTGCCCGCCGATGCCGAACCGCCATTGTCCCGCTTCGGCGCGTCCTCGGCAACGGGTTCGGTAATGGCCTCCACCACCCCCGCGTCGTTCAACAGATCCAGCAAGCCTTGCCTGACTGCCGATTTGACCGCCTCGCTGGCGATGTCGTTCCACTGTACCTGATATCTCAGTTGCCCGAAGGGCCCGCTGATGCGCAAGGGCACCGTCACGCCGACGACGTCCGCAAATGCGGATTCCCGGCCCTTGGGGGCCTTGGCCAGGCGCACGCGCAAGCCCACGTCGGCCTGCCCATTGACCAGATCCAGATAAGAGTTGTCGCCCCGGGTTACCCGCAGCGACGGCGCCTGCACCGACAGCGTCTCGATCGCCGCCTGCCCTTGCGTCAGTGCCACGCTCGTCTCCAGGGATGAAAAGGCGGTCTGCCGGCTGTCGTCGAACACCGTTTTCAGGTCGGGAGCCTGGCCGCTGAACACATTGCCCACCGCCTGGTTGATCTCTTCCAGCGTTTTCTCGACATCCAGGCCGCGCACTGATCCGTCCTTGATCTGCAGGCGGGCCGAGCCGTCCAGGGCTGCCGTCAGCGCGGACCGCGTCACGCCCTGGCTGGCAAGCTTCACGTCGACGGTGGCGGTGCCCGACAAACGCGGCCCCAACCCGACGACGTGCAAGGCCGGTCCGAGGGATAGTCCTTTCAAGACCAATGCGGCAGCCATCTTGTTTTCCTTGTCCACGGAGAACCTGCCGCTCATGCTGCCGTCATACATCGTCGCCTTGGCGTCGTTCAGGCTGAGCTTGCCGTTTTTCACGATCAGGTCGACGTCGAAATCGCTGGCAATCAGATTCTGGAACTTGAGCTCGTCGGACTTTATGGCGCCGGTGATATCCAGGTTGTCCAGAAACGCCCAGTCCAGGCGGCCGGCTTCGGGAGCGGCGGTCGGCTCGGGCTCGCTCTTGTCCTGGGGCTGTTCCGCGGACTTGCCGGATTCGCCCGCCGGTTTCAAGCCCGCCGCGGGCGGAAACAAGGCATCCAGGTCCAGCTTGTCGGCATCCAGCGAGAACACGATCCGGGGCTGCTTGAGATGCTGGGCCTTCAGGCCGAACACCAGCTTGCTGCCTTGCAAGACGGCATTGATGTCGCTGGTCAGCTCATCCTTGATCAAGTCGAGCCGCGCGCTGCCTATCAGGGGAAACTCGACGCCTCCGTCAGGCAAGGCGCCGTCTTCGATCTTGACGTCGCCTTTCAAGGCCGACAAGGTGCCGCGCTCGTCGAGCACGTCCCATTGCGCAGGCGACACGGCATTGAGCTGGACGACCCGATTGCCCTGCTTGAGCACCCCTTCCATCTTCAGTTCCTTGAACGCCAGCTTCCAGGCGTCGCCCGCCAGGCCGCTCATGCCGACGTTCACGCCTACTGTCTTGCCCGGCTCTTCGGTCTTGAACGTCGCCACTATGGGCTCGCCGCTGGCGGCGGCCGGCGATACCGACAAGCGCGGCGCGTCCAGCTGCAGCTCCATGCGCTGCCCGTTGGCATCGGCCCTGGCCCGGTAGGCGAGTTTTTCGACCTGCAATTCCGCCGCGCTGCGATCCACCTTCAGCTTGGGCACGAGCAAACTGATGTCGATGCCTTTGATGGGCTCGTCGCCCGCGCGCTCGCCCTGCGCCACCACCTCGAGACTGCTGGCGTTGAACAGGCGCAGATAGGCGTCGTACGCAAGGTTGCCCTTCAAGCTGAGCATCTTGGTCTGAAAGTCGGCGATGTCGCCCACCACTTGCACATTGAGCTTTTGCGCGACGTAGCTGCGGCGCTCCGGATTGAGCTTGAGCACGGCCTGGGCGTCGATGTCGGCATCGGCCACGGGATTGCCGCCCTCCAGCTTGCCTTTGAGCGCGACGGTGAATGCCTGGTCGAACGTCATCCTTCCGGTATTGACATCGAGCTGCACGACGTGCGCCTCCATGCCCGAGCTTTTGTCGAACATGTGAATTTCACCATTCTTCAAATCCAGCCCGGCGATGTCGATCTGGAAATCCGTGCCCGCTGGCAGGTAACGCGCCACGGAGGCCGGCATTTTTTCCCTGGCGCCCGACTGCGCCGCGTCTGCCCGCGGCGCATCGCCCTGCGCGCCGGCTTGCGCATCGGATGCCGACCGGATGGCGGCCGCGCCCAGCATGAACGGCGCCTTCGCCCCCGATACGGCGGGCGGCCCGTTGACCAGATCCCGGAAGTTCAGGTCGCCTTCCTCGTCGCGCGCCACCCATGCCTTGAAACCGGATACGGACACGTGATCGACGACCAGGCGATTGGACAGCAAAGGCCAAATGGCGACGGCGAAACGCGCGCTATCGATCGACGCAAACGTGCTGTCGCTGTCCCTGTCGGAAAGCGACACGCCCTGTACCGCCAAACCAATACGCGGAAAAAGCGACAACTCGATGTTGCCTTCTATGGTCAGCGTGCGCTGATAGCGTTGATAGACGATATCCTCGAGTTTGCTTTTATAGGCGTTCGGATCGAACGTCAGTAAAAAGATAGCCACACCGACCAGCGCCACGATCACAAGCACGACGACGCTGATCAATACCCGCTTGAACCAAACTTTCATTTACGGCCTCAAAAACTGCGGACGCAAGCCCGCATCCCATCATATCGTGGGCAATAAACTGAATGCTACCCGAAAGCGGGGCCGAACTCCTACCGCCGCAGGCCGATCCCGCATGCTCATGCTTACAAAGGGTCATATCCGGCGGCAGGTATCCGGGCGGCGTGTAATCAGCTATATTCGGAAGTCGCCGTGCGATCAAGGTGGGCTGCGGCACCAACGCTGATCCTCGCCGCTCACCGTCCATCTTGCGTGCATTCCTTTCATATCATACACATAGAAACATATGAAACTAGAGACAATCGCCGTACATGCGGGCTATCAGCCTGATCCGACGACCAAGGCCGTCGCCGTCCCGATCTATCAGACCACCTCGTATGCGTTCGACAGCACGCAGCATGGCGCGGACCTGTTCGACCTGAAGGTCCCGGGCAATATCTACACCCGCATCATGAATCCGACCAACGCCGTACTCGAAGAACGCGTCGCCGCGCTCGAGGGCGGCGTGGCCGCGCTGGCCGTCGCTTCCGGTATGTCCGCCATCACCTATGCCATCCAGACCATCGCGCAGGCAGGCGACAACATCGTGTCCGTCAGCACGCTCTACGGCGGCACCTACAACTTGTTCGCGCATACCTTTCCGCGCCAGGGCCTCACCGTCAAGTTCGCGCCCCACAACGACATAGAAGCGCTGGAAGCCTTGATAGACGACAAGACGCGCGCCGTGTTTTGCGAAACCATCGGCAATCCGGCCGGCAACGTCACCGACATCCAGGCACTGGCCGACGCCGCGCATCGCCACGGCGTGCCGCTCATCGTCGACAATACTGTCGCGTCCCCCGCGCTTTGCCGGCCTTTCGAGCACGGCGCCGACATCGTCGTCCACGCCTTGACCAAGTACATGGGCGGCCACGGCACCTGCATCGCGGGCGCGGTGGTGGACTCCGGCAAGTTTCCCTGGACCGAGCACAAGGACCGATTCCCCATGCTCAGCCAGCCGGACCCTTCCTACCATGGCGTCGTCTACACCGAAGCCTTCGGCCCCGCCGCGTTCATAGCGCGCTGCCGCGTCGTGCCGCTGCGCAACACGGGGGCCGCCTTGTCCCCCTTCAATGCATTCCTGGTCCTGCAAGGCATCGAGACCCTGCCGCTGCGCATGGAAAGACACACCGAAAACGCGCTGAAAGTGGCCAAGTTCCTGGCCGGGCACGAACAAGTGTCCTGGGTCCAGTACGCGGGATTGGAAAGCCATCCGGACCATGCGACGGCGAAGAAATACATGGGCGGCAAGCCGGCGTCCATCCTGTCGTTCGGCATAAAAGGCGGCGCGGCGGCCGGCGCGCGCTTCATCGATGCGCTGAAGCTGGTGCTCCGGCTCGTCAATATCGGGGATGCGAAATCCCTGGCCTGCCATCCGGCTTCGACGACTCACCGCCAGCTGGACGAAGCCGAGCTGAAAGCCGCGGGCGTGAGCCAGGACATGGTGCGCCTGTCGATCGGCATCGAACACATCGACGATCTGCTGGCCGACCTGACTCAGGCCCTGGCCGCCAGCAAGGGCTGACCGGCCGAAGAGCCGGGGCTGGGCGGCTCAGGACCTGCCCAGCAACCCCGAAAGCGAGCTCAGCAGACCGGCGGCGTCCAGCTCCTGGCCTTGCGCAACGGCGCCGTCCGGTGTCGCCTTGTCGATCAGGCCGGGCAATACCTTGGCCAGGCCGCCCAGCACGCTGTTCGCATCCAAGCCCGTCTGCTTGACGAGGCTGCTCACGAATTCGCCGCCCAGGGCGGACTGCAATTGATCGCCGGACACCGGCAGGTTCGCGCCGGTGCTTATCCAGGAAGCAACGACCTCCGACAAGCCGCCCTGGCGTAATTTTTCGATCAGTCCCGACAATCCGCCGGGAAAGCGATTGACCTGTTCGATCAACGCCGGAATCAGCGAACCTTGGCCGCCCGCCCCGCCGACGGCGGATACGATGGAGTTCAACAAGCTCATGTCAACTTTCCGTGAAAAAGACCAGACGCCAGTCTAGATCTTTTTGAGCGGAAAGAATGCAAATAACTGTCAGGCCGCAAGTCGAGTCATAATGTATAGTTATCCGCATTCAGAAAAACCAACTCAGGGAGTAACCATGCAGATAGGCATTCCGCGCGAAAGCCTGCCGGGAGAGACGCGGGTAGCGGCCACGCCCGAAACGGTCAAGAAATACGTCGCGTCCCGCCACACCGTCGTCGTGGAAACCGGCGCGGGTCTGGCGGCCCATTTTCCGGACGAGGCGTATGCCCAGGCCGGCGCCGCCATCGTCGATGCCGCCCGGGCGCTGGGCAGCGAGCTCGTGCTGAAGGTGCGCGCCCCCTCCGAGGCCGAACGCCGGCAGATGAAACCGGGCGGCGTGCTGGTCGGCATGCTGGATCCGTTCGATTCGGCCGGGCTGCAGGCCTTGGCCGATGCCGGCCTGACGGCCTTCGCCCTCGAGGCCGCGCCCCGCATTACGCGCGCGCAAAGCCTCGACGTCCTGTCCTCGCAGGCCAACCTGGCCGGCTACAAAGCCGTCCTGTTGGCGGCAAACCATTATGGCCGCCTCATTCCCATGATGATGACCGCGGCGGGCACCTTGAAAGCCGCCCGGGTCGTCGTGCTGGGCGCGGGCGTCGCGGGGCTGCAGGCGATCGCCACGGCCAAGCGCCTGGGCGCGGTCGTCGAAGCATCGGACGTGCGTCCCGCGGCGAAAGAGCAGATCGAATCGCTGGGCGCCAAGTTCATCGACGTCCCGTTCGAGACCGACGAGGAACGCGAGATCGCGCAGGGCGTCGGCGGATACGCGCGGCCCATGCCCGCTTCCTGGATGGCGCGCCAGGCTACGCTGGTCGCCGAACGCTGCAAGCAGGCGGACATCGTCGTCAGCACCGCGCTGATCCCCGGGCGTCCCGCCCCCACGCTGATTTCCGCTGAAACCGTGCAGGCCATGAAGCCCGGCTCGGTCATCGTGGACATGGCCGTCGAGCGCGGCGGCAACTGCCCCTTGTCGGAACCGGGCCAGGTCGTCCAGAAGCACGGCATCACCCTGATCGGACTGGGCAACCTGCCCGCCCTGGTGCCCCACGATGCGTCGGCCCTCTATGCGCGCAACGTGCTGGATTTCATGAAACTGATCGTCGACGCCGAAGGCAGGCTGGCCATCCAGGCCGACGATGAAATCGTCAAGGCCTGCCTGATGAGTCAGAACGGCCAACTTCTAAGGAGCGCCTGATGGAAATCGTCAGCCCCACCCTGATCAACCTGATCATCTTCGTCCTGGCCATTTACGTTGGCTTTCACGTCGTCTGGAACGTCACGCCCGCCCTGCATACACCGTTGATGGCCGTGACGAACGCCATTTCGGCCATCGTCATTGTCGGCGCCATGCTGGCCGCCGCCCTGACCGAGGGCTCGCTTGCGCGCTATATGGGCGTGTTCGCGGTGGCGCTGGCCGCCGTCAACGTATTCGGCGGATTCATGGTCACCCGGCGCATGCTCGAGATGTTCCGCAAGAAAGACCGCAAGACCGCAGGCGGAGGCAAAGCATGATTTCGCTGAACATCGTTACCCTGTTCTATCTCGTCGCCTCGGTCTGCTTCATCCAGGCGCTCAAAGGCCTGTCCCATCCGACGACCTCCATACGCGGCAATATCTTCGGCATGGTCGGCATGGGCATCGCCGTGTTGACGACGGCCGCCCTGATCGTCAGCCTCGCCACGGACGGCACCGCGGGCATCGGCCTGGGTTGGGTGGTATTGGGCCTGGTCGTGGGCGGCAGCATCGGCACCCTGCTGGCCCAGCGCGTCGAAATGACGAAAATGCCCGAACTAGTGGCCTTCATGCACAGCATGATCGGCTTGGCGGCGGTCGCGATCGCCATCGCCATCGTGGCCGAGCCGCACGCCTTCGGCATCGCCGCCGCGGGACAGGCCATCCCCATGGGCAACCGCCTGGAACTGTTCATCGGCACCTTCGTGGGCGCCATCACGTTCTCGGGTTCGGTCATCGCGTTCGGCAAGCTCTCGGGCAAATACAAGTTCCGGCTGTTCCAGGGTGCGCCCGTGGTGTTTTCGGGCCAGCACATGGTGAACCTGCTCATGGCCATCGCCATGGTGGCTTGCGGCATCTGGTTCATGATGACGCAAGCCTGGACGCCGTTCGTCATCATGACCATACTGGCGTTCATCCTGGGCGTGCTGATCATCATCCCGATCGGCGGCGCCGACATGCCGGTCGTCGTCTCCATGCTGAACAGCTATTCGGGATGGGCGGCCGCGGGCATCGGCTTTTCGCTGAACAACCCCATGCTGATCATTGCAGGCTCGCTGGTGGGCTCGTCCGGCGCCATTCTGTCCTACATCATGTGCAAGGCCATGAACAGGTCCTTCTTCAACGTGATTCTGGGCGGCTTCGGCGCGGAGCCGGGCGCGGCTGCGGCCGGCGACCAGGTGCAGCGCAACGTCAAATCGGGCAGCCCCGACGACGCGGCCTTCCTGATGAGCAACGCGGAAACGGTGACCATCGTCCCAGGGTACGGCCTGGCGGTGGCGCGAGCCCAGCATGCGCTCAAGGAGTTGGCCGAAAAGCTGACGGAAAAAGGCGTGACGGTGAAGTATGCCATCCACCCGGTGGCCGGCCGCATGCCGGGGCATATGAACGTGCTGCTGGCAGAGGCCGAAGTCCCCTATGATCAGGTATTCGAAATGGAGGACATCAACAGCGAGTTCAGCCAGACCGACGTCGTGCTGGTGCTGGGCGCCAACGACGTGGTCAATCCGGCCGCCAAGACCGATCCGCAATCGCCGATCGCGGGCATGCCCATCCTGGAAGCCTACAAGGCCGGAACGGTCATCGTCAACAAACGGTCGATGGCAGCGGGTTACGCGGGCCTGGACAACGAGCTGTTCTACATGGATAAAACCATGATGGTCTTCGGCGACGCCAAGAAGGTCATCGAAGAAATGGTCAAGGCTGTCGATTGAGCCAACGCCACACCCCTTGCCCTACCGCGCGGCCGCTTGCGAAGCACGCCGTCAGCAAATAGCCGCCGGTAGGCGCATCCCAATCCAGCATCTCACCGGCGCAGAATACACCAGGCACCTCGCGCAGCATCAGATTCTCGTCCAGTGACCGAAAGCGCACCCCGCCCGCCGTGCTGATCGCCTCGTCCAGCGGCCGCATGCCGTGCACGCGCACCGGCAGGCGCTTGATGGCGCGCGCAAGCATTTCCGGATCGTTGAACTGCGCCTTGCCCAGGCACTCGCGCAGCAAACCCAGCTTGACGCCCTTGAGCCCCAGCCGGCCGCCCAAATGGCTGGACCAGGACCGCGACCCGCGCGGCCGCCGCACCTCGTCCATCACATCGCCGGCATGGCGCTGCGGCAGCAGGTCCAGGAAAAACAGCGCGCTGGCGTTCGCCAGCAGCGACGCGCGCAAACTGGCCGACCAGGCATAGATCAAACCGCCCTCGATGCCGTCGCCCGTAATCATGCATTCGCCGCGGCGCCAGACATCGTCGTCCTCCGCCCGCATGGCAACCGCCTTGAGCGGCAAGCCCGCGAAGCGCTCGGCGAAGTAGTCCGACCACGCAACCAGGAAGCCGCCGTTGGCGGGCAGAAAATCGGCTATCTCCACGCCGCGCGGCGCAAGCAGCGCGCGCCAGGCGCCGTCCGACCCCAGCCGGGACCAGCTTGCGCCGCCCAGCGCCAGCACGGTCGCGTCGGCCGAGACGTTCTCGACGCCGCTGGGCGTTTCGAACGCCAGGGTGCCGTCATCGGTCCATCCGCGCCAGACACGGCGCGTGCGAAATTGCACGCCCTGGCCCCGCAGACGATGCAGCCACGCCCGCAACAAGGGCGCCGCCTTCATCTCCTTGGGGAAAACGCGTCCCGACGAACCCACGAAGGTTTCTATGCCGAGCCCGTGCGCCCAGTCGCGCAATGCCTCGGCGCCGAATTCCGCCAGCCATGGCGCTACGGTGTCGGCATGCGCGCCGTAGCGCGACAGAAATCGATCCGGGGCTTCGCCATGCGTCAGATTCAATCCGCCCCGGCCCGCAAGCAAAAACTTGCGGCCCACCGAAGGCATGGCGTCATACAGCGTCACGGCGACGCCGCGCCGCGCCAGGGTTTCGGCCGCCATCAGGCCGGCCGGGCCGCCGCCGACCACGGCTGCATGAAAGGATGACATAGATGATTACGAGCAGAAAAGGCAAGGCCAGACGGTAGCACACCATCGGCCCGCCCCGCCAATCATGCCCCGGCTCGAGCCCGGAAGCGCCGCCTGGACGGATCGGGACGCGGCACCGCCTCGATCAGCCGCTGCGTGTACGCTTCGCGGGGATGCCCGAATATCTGGTCCGTCGGACCTTCTTCGATCAAGCGCCCGCCCGACATGATGAGCACCCTGTCGGCAAAGTGCCGCACGACGCCCAGATCGTGGGAAATGAACAGATACGTCAAGCCATGCTCGGCCTGTATGTCCCTCATGAGATCGAGCACCTGCGCCTTGATGGAGACGTCCAGGGCGGACACCGCTTCGTCCGCGACGATGAACGACGGCGTCACGGCCAGCGCGCGCGCAATCGAGATCCGCTGGCGCTGGCCCCCCGAAAACTGATGAGGATAGCGGCGCGCGTGATCCGCGCTCAAGCCCACTCTCTCCAGCAAGCTGATCATCCGCTCATGACGCTCGGCCTTCGTATAGAGGCCGTGTATGGTCATCCCGTCCATGACCGCGTCGCCCACGCGGCGGCGCGGATTGAGACTGGAATACGGATCCTGGAAGATGGTCTGGACCGTGCGCCGAAACGCCATCAGGGACGGACCCGACAGCTTGGCGACGTCATGGCCCGCCAGTCGTATCGTTCCGGACGTCACGGTGTCCAATGCGGTAATGCAACGCCCCAAGGTGCTTTTACCCGAGCCCGACTCGCCGACCACCGCGACGGTCGTGCCCGCCTGGGCCGTCAGGCTGACGTCGCGCACGGCGTGAACGACGTCGCGCGCCGCGCCGAACAGGCTGCGGCGCGTCACGAAATCCTTGCTGACGCCCCGCACGGTAAGAATCGGCTCGCTCATACCCGCCCTCCCGCCCGCGCCACTTCCGCCTCTCCCGCCGCGGCGCGCGCGGCCGCCGAAAAACGCCTTTGCGGATCGCGCGGCGCATCGACGTCGGGCACGGCTGCCAGCAGCGCCCGGGTATAGGGATCGGCCGGCGCGGCGAATATCCGTTCGACCTCGCCCTGCTCGACGATGCCGCCTTTGCGCATGACGACGACGCGGTCCGCGATTTCCGCGACGACGCCCAGGTCATGCGTAATGAACAGCACCGCGGACCCGGTCTGTTCCTGTATCGAGAAAAGCAACTGCAGGCCCTGGGCCTGCA
>Ga0265293_10008531_pt1 | contig 15138 bp, 13 predicted proteins | sample Munlanlewell138R_FD_192505 | JGI IMG/M metagenome (GOLD analysis project Ga0265293, IMG submission 192505) | Leachate microbial communities from a municipal landfill in Southern Ontario, Canada - Leachate well 138R | ecosystem: Engineered > Solid waste > Landfill > Unclassified | place: Canada...
CTTGGTCGAGGTGAATTTTGAACAAACCTATGCACTGAAGCAGCTCTTTTCCACCAACGACCCGAAAGAGATCATCAAGACCTTGGAGGTCTTGCACAATACCCGTATCGAGCCGGCAAGGACTGTACTCTTTCTCGATGAGATCCAAGCCAACCCCGAAGCCATCCGTTCGCTCCGCTACTTTTTTGAACAGATGCCCGAACTTGCCGTCATCGCGGCAGGATCCCTTCTTGAGTTCGGCTTGGAACAATACGAGCTCTCCATGCCGGTTGGGAGGATCGAGTATCTCTTCCTGGGTCCAATGACCTATGAGGAGTTCCTCGCCGCGATGGGAGCTGATACGCTCTTGGCATATCTTGAAGGGTATAGGCTGCAGGAGGTGATGCCTCAGGCCATCCATGAGCGGGCATTGGAGTACCTGCGCACATACTTCCTGTTCGGCGGGATGCCTGAAGTCATCAAGGTATATCGACAGTGCGGATCGTTCTTGGAGGCCGACAAGGTCAAGTTCTCCATTCTCAACACCTATCGCGATGATTTTGCCAAGTATAAGGGGAGGAGTGATCTTGCTAAGCTCCAGGAGGTTTATGACAAGTTGGGGACCACCGTCGGCAGGAAGATCCGCTATGTGGACCTCCTTGACCAAGATCGCAGCACCACTGTCTCACGCATCCTGACCTTGTTCGAATACGCCCGTATCATCTACCGTGTTTATCACAGCGGCGCCAACAACCTCCCCCTCCGCGCAGAGATCAACCGGAAGAAATCCAAGGGGGTGCTGCTGGACATCGGCCTTTACCTCGCCCTGCAAGGACTCTCCATCGCCGACCTCTCTCAAGAGCAGGAGCTCTTCTTCTCCAATCAAGGCCAGCTTGCAGAACAGTTCATCGGCCAACACCTCCTCTATGGGCAAGGGGAGTACACAAAGCCTGAGCTCCATCATTGGAGCCGGGAAAAGGCACAATCAAATGCAGAAGTCGACTACCTCATCCAACTGGGACAGACCATCCTCCCCATCGAGGTGAAGGCGGGAAAGACCGGGACACTGAAGTCCCTACACCGCTTCATGGAACTTAAGCAGAGCGATCTTGCCCTCCGTTTCTCAACCAATACGCCTTTGGTTGAATCGGTGACCTCATCGTTGCCCAACTCCTCCTATCGCTATACCTTGGTCACCCTCCCCCTCTATCTGGTGGGGCAGACCAGACGCCTTGTGGGAAACCTGTGACTGACATTCCTTGCCCATCGCTCCCCGCTCCCATTATTGTAAGCAGGCTGCCTTCTCGTTGTCAGGCAGCCTTCACTTATACCAAATTCAGTTTGGTATCAGTGCATCATCGTCCCATCACCTGCGTGACCATTCGTCCCGTCATAATGATCATCCTTCATGGAGAGGTGCACGGCACCTGTCTTGAAGGTAAGCGGGAGGGCGAGAATCCGGGGATTCCCGGGGAGGTACTTGCGCTTCGCGTCGGCAAGGGCTTCCTCAAATGTTGCCCGAGTCTTCAATCCCATTCCCCTTGCGATGCCCGGCTCACGAGCACCTACGATATAGATGGCAGCGGTGTTCATCTCAGCGATGTGGCCGCAACTCATCATCGAGAAGCCGTGGAAGGGGTGGAAGGCGTTGCAGAAGCGGTACTTGCGAACGTACTCCTGGTTGGTGGCGAAGTACTCCCCATAGCGATGCACGTCTGGCAACACATTCATGTAGTCGCGCTGGAAGAGCTCATACACCTCGCGAAGGTATGGCCACAGCTCATCGTGGAAATAGCCGTCACAGATGCTCGAGACGATGAAGACACACCGGTCGCTCATCACCCGCTTGTGGCGGATCACCTGAGCTGAGAGGGCCTGCATCATCTGGATCGGGTTGGTCCCCATCCCGTTGCCGTAGTGGAAGTTCGTCGGCATGCCGAAGACGATACAGTCATACTTCTCTTCGGCAAAAGGTACATAGGTACGCTTGTCTGCAAGCTGCCAGCTCACCGGCTGCATCTCTTTGGCGTATCCGCTGAAGATTGCCATCTGCCGTGCCTGGGAGTCGAGCACCCCGTCACAACAGAAGAACTTCTTGCCCATCTTCTCTTCCATGAACATGCCCTGCTCATCGAACTTTGAACGCATGACACTCGTGCCGGAGACCGGGGTGAAGTCAACGCGATGCATGACTGACGGTACGTGGTGACCACCGATGCTTCTCCAGTGGGTAATGCCCGTGGTGCAGTGTTTATAACCTCCTGAGTAGCCGCCGTAGGGGTTACCCTGACAGTGGCCGATCATGATGGCGATATCAGCATCGTAGACGAACTTGTTCATGATGACGTGGTCGCCGCTCTCGGTATGGCCCAAGTCGACGAGGTTGTCGTAGTCCTCTGAGTCATGGCTGGTCACCTGTCCGTAGGGATAGAAGTCATTGAAGAGCTCCTCGCCAAGAATCTTCCTAACCTCTTCCTCCTTGGCCCGGGGGTGGAGCCCATTGGAGATCAACAGCAGAATGTCCTTCTTCTCAACCCCAGCACTGTACAGCTCCTCTAGGCACGCCTTGATGGAGACCTTGCGGTGACTCGTCGGTTGAATGCCACCTTTGACGATGTCAGGGATGATGAATACAACCTTGCTCCCCTTCTTGCCAAGTTTTGCAAGTGGAGGCATCCCAATGGGGTTGCGAATACTCTTCAGTGTCGCTTCATAAAGAGAGTCCCAGTCCTGTGGAATCGCAGGGGGATCGGGAATCGTAACCCCGGGGATGAATACGTCGGTGTTGTCCGGCAGGTTCGCCGACATGGTTCCTTCACCATACTCAAATTCCAGCTTCATGCTCTATACTCCTTCTTGTAAAGTTTCGCGAATACCTTATACAGCGCGCTTGTATCCTCGCTGCCGTGACCACTGCTATGGGCCAACTCGTTGTAGAGTTGTGCCGTCCCGGCGATCACACTCGGCGCATCCGACTCCTTCGCCATCTGCAGGGCAAGCTTCGCATCTTTGATCAAGAGGTCTACGGTGAAGGCAGGGTCATCAAAGTCATCGTTGATAATGCACTTGCCCACCTCACGGAAGAGTCCGCTGACCGTCGCCGCGCTCGAGGATGCCACTGTGTCATAGAAGACCTTCGGATCGACCCCCACATGGGCAGCGATCGCCATCACTTCACTGCTGATGGCATTGATGCAGGAGAACATCATCTGGTTGAGCAACTTCAATGCGTTGCCGGCCCCATGCTCCCCTACCGAAATCGCATTGGCCGCGAAGGTCAGCAGGGCTGGCTTTGCCCACTCGAGGGCGTCTTTGTTACCTCCGGTGGGAAGCATCCACTTGCCGACAGCCGAGGGCCTGCCGAGGATCGGACAGTCGAGGTACGCCGACTGCGTCGTCTCCTCCACACGCCTGGCATTCTCCCGGGTGGTATTGGGGTCGACAGTGCTGGTGTCCACCACCACCCTTCCCTTCCCAAGCCCCTTGATGACTCCGTCCTCTGAGAAGAGGACCTCTTCCAGTTGGGCAGGGCCCGGCAGAGACATGAGCACCACGTCCACCAGGGAGGCCAGCTCCTTCGGACTCAAAGCCGCCGTCGCGCCCAGCGCAACCGCCCGCCCGGTCGCCTCGGAAAACTTGTCGTAGGCTACAACCGAAAAACCGCCCTTGACGAGGACATCGGCCATACACAGGCCCATGCGCCCACACCCCACCAGCCCGACGCGCTCGACCATATCTTTCGATCTTGTCCAGGACATCATACAACACACCTCCTCCTGCATCCTTGGGCACATCAAACTCCAACAGCGTGGAGAGCATCAGGCACACTATGATGATGTGCGCTGGATATCTTCGTTCATATGTTGAGGCCCCCGGACCTTCTAGCTCTCCAGCCGAGCCGCATCTCCCTTCTTGAGGGCGTAGGCGACTACATTACTGCTATTCTCCGGCTTCCTCATCGACATAAAGCAATCGGTAACCAGGGCTTGAGGCCCTTCCTCTTCTTCGATGAAAATACTCTCATCAGGCTCTTCATCGCCATCACCGAACACAGGTCAGGTTCTAACCGGCTTTCTTCCATAATCTGTATCCTTCAAGGGTCCTCCTGACGCCATCAATTCCTCCGAAATACAGATGGGCGTCGGACCCTCGAGAGTCCTGAGTTTCCCATTCGCTGCAAAACCTTCGGGACGACCGGTGAGTACAGAAACAAGTCGATCCCTCCACACGCTGATCTTGTCCTCATGTGTATCGGTCTTCGCTAAATCCTTCAGCTCATTTGGGTCTTCGATGAGGTCAAAATACTGTTCTTTGCCAAGTCCGGGATACCAGATATACTTCTCATTCCCATCAGTCAGATAGTGCATTCCACTGCCAATTGTCTCGAGACGAGCGCACTCTCCATGGATGTACGTTCGCTCCACCGCTTTGCCCTGCATCGCACCGACAAGAGAAATACCATCAACATCGGAGGGAATATCAACTCCAAGTAGATCCAAAACCGTTGGAAGGATATCCATCAACTCAACAGCGGTATCAACTACTCCGCCTTGCTTGATTGTTAATGATTCCGCCAAATCATCAGGAAGATACATCATCAACGGGATTCGAGCTGAGCCTTCATACCCACTGCGCTTGCGAATCCAACCATGGTCACCGAGCATCTCGCCATGGTCTGAGAGAAATAGGATGATGGTGTTCTTAGGCAATTTATAAAGAATGCGTCCGATTTGATGGTCAATCTGTTCAATACACCCATAATAGCCAGCCCGATATTCCTTGATCCCTCGCGCATACGGATCCACTCTCCATGCATTCACCGGCATACCACGTTGCGTGTTTGGCAGGTCTTCTTCCCAGTCGCCCATCACGGGATCGGGTAAATCCAACGCCATATATTTATCGAAATAATATGCAGGAGGAGTGCACGGAGCGTGTGGCTGATGATAACTGACATTGAGAAAAAATGGAGCCGTTGGGTCTCTTCTCTCTAAAAACCGTAATGCAGCATCCGTACACCACGTCGAATAATGGTATCGTTCGTCCAAATGATATGGCCGAGCAGCCCATCCATTATAACTCATACCATGAGATAACCCTGCTTCGTTAAAGAGTCCATTTTCTTGGAGAAAACGGCTGTAGTCATTTTCAGGGTCCGAGCTGTAGCAACCATCCGCCCAATCAGTGGATGCAAATCCATACCGTTTTCGCTCTGGAAAGAGGTGCAATTTCCCACATAAGTGGGTCTGATACCCAAATTGCTGTAGTACTTCCGGTAGTGTGGTGTCACTCAGTGGAGCACTATAGTTCATCATCACTCCATGATTGGATGGTTTTTTCCCAGTCCATAATGTCCTTCTGGCAGGCACACACACAGGGCACGCGGTATACGCTTTCGGAAAATAAATTCCTTGAGTCCGCAATTGGGTGAGATACGGAGTATCAACAAGTGATCCCGGAATCCCTCCCAACGCATCACCTCGCTGCTCATCCGTCATCAATAGCAGTATATTTGGTCGTTTCATTCACCCTCCCCTTTCAAATCTAAATATCACTCAGCCCTGTCACAACCTAGAATAGGTATGACGGGGCTGAAACAACGGTGCCCAATACGAACTCCAGCCGGCTGAAATTCTGAGCATTTCACACGTTACTTGGCTGTAATCGCCGCAACATCCATCCCAATTTCAGTATAGTAACGCGCTGCGCCTGGATGGAGTGGGGTATTCTCATTCAGCCCAAGTACTGCCGTCTCCGGAGAGATGGTTCCCATGCTGATGTGAACAGCAGCAAGTGCCTTAACATTCTCCATCATAAGCTTCGTTACCTGGTATACCGCCTCATTTGAGACATCTTCGCGTGCGACAAGAATCTGCCTGGTACAAAATGTTGGTACAGCAGTATTTTGATTTGGATAAGAATTTGCGGCAATTTCTGTTTTCTCAATCACCGAACTATACTGTTGCATTTTTCTGATCGCTTCATCATCAATAGGAAGGAAGCGAACCTTTTTACTTGCGATGAGTTCACTAACGGCCGCCAGTGGGGCTCCACCAATCCACATCAAGACATCGAGCTGTCCATCCTGCATATATGACGCTTGGTTAGCAAGGTTGATGTCAAAACGCTTGAAGTCATCCTTCTTGTACCCTAATGCATCGAGGAACATTGTGGTAACATCCAGTACTATTCCACCAGGATGACCGATCCCAACACGATACCCGGCGAAGTCATAAATCGATTGAATCGGACTATCGGCAGGAACGATTATGTGCATTTCTGCTGCACCGAGATTTACGATGGTCAGCACCTTTCCTTTCGGGTATTGAGCGTACGGGCCTGTAGCCAAATAGACCTGTTCCTCCATCATGTTATTGATCATCCCAAATTCAATCTCATCGTTCATCAACAACTGAACGTTTACCGGAAAGCCCCCTGTTTCTTCAACGGTAAGCGTCGTTCCGATTTTTGCGTTGTTGACCACGCTTGCGATGCCTGCGCTCATCGTATACGCTGCTTGTCCGCTCGGGCTTGAGCCTAAAGACATGTACGTCGGAATAACACCGTAGTCCGACTCAACTTTTTGAACCTCAGTCTTTCCCGCAGCAAACAAAACTGCCATTCCAACGATGAACACTACAACTGCTAATCCTACCTTTTTCATTGATTCCTCCTATTTCGGTCCAATTCGTTTGGACACAAATCCATTTCTTTATATCCGCTTTCTTCTTCGAAGTTGCGGAACCATCGCTACAGCAACTAGTACAAGCCCGATGAGATCTGACCTTCCTCCCGGGTACATCATGGCAAGAGCCCCTGGAACGGCAATCAATCGGGAGATCAATGGTACTTTTTCCCTGGCATACCCTTGAACGCTCGCGGCCAACACAATCACCCCAATGGTAGCCGTCACAAAGGTAAGGATGATTTCCATCGGTGTACCAATCCACAACAATGAGGGCTGGTAGGCAAAGAAAAATGGAACAATGAATGCCACAACACCGAATTTACATGCAGTAAACCCAATTTTCATCGGATTTGCTTTGGCAATGCCGGCGGCTGCATAGGCAGCCAATGCGACAGGCGGCGTTATCGCTGACAAAACCGCACCATAGAGACAGAACATATGCGCTGAAATCACGGGCAAACCCATTTCCGTGAGACTCGGTGCGACAAGCGTAGCCACCATGATATAGGCCGCGGCGGTTGGCATGCCCATCCCTAGGATAAATAACGTTATGAATGTAAAGATCAACGCCAAGATAAGATGGCCACCTGAGATTGCAATGATGATGCTACTGATTTTCAGTCCCAATCCAGTCAACGAAACAACGCCGATAATTAACCCAGCACTCGCACAGGCAATGCCAACAGGAACAAGGCTACGTCCAGCATTTACCAGCGCCAGATAAAACTTGGTAGGAGTAATTCGCGTATGTTTGCGGAAAAATGAACATAGTACAGCTACAATGATTCCATAGAGAGCCGACTTAACCGGAGAATATCGCATGACCAGAAAAGCAATCAGTGCAACAATCGAGAGGAGCGTGTGCCAGTTTTGCTTCCATGTCTTGTTAAGGTCAGGCAGGTCATCTGAATCAAGGGCTGCAACATTTTTTTTGACCGCCTCAAAATGAACCATCGCAAAAGTAGAAATATAAAACAAGATTGATGGAATTACTGCAGCGAGCGCAACTACTCCATACTGTACCCCGATCATTTCTGCCATTATGAACGCTGCTGCACCCATCACGGGGGGCATAATCTGTCCACCAGTAGATGCAACGGCCTCTATGGCTCCGGCTACATGGCTTTCATATCCTGTACGTTTCATCAAAGGAATGGTGAACGTACCGGTTGTGACAACGTTGCTGGCTGCATTTCCGCTAATTGTCCCCATCAAGGCACTGGAAACGACTGCAGCCTTTGCAGGTCCTCCCTTGCTTTTCCCGGTCAAACCGATAGCAAGGTCCATAAAGAACGAGGAGCCCCCTGAAGCTTCTAGGAAACTTCCAAAAAGCACAAACATCACTACCATGGTCGCAGCGGTACCTAAAGGCACACCAAAGATGCCACTGGTTCCATTAATCATATGTGAAATGATCCTAAACCACTTATATCCACGATGACCGAAGAGTCCTGGAAGGTAATTCCCATAATGAGCATACAGAAGCAGGAGAGTGGCGATGATGACAATCGGCCATCCTACCGTCAATTTGGTGGCAACAAGGAGTACCACGATCAAGGCAACGCCAAGGATGAATTCAATATTTGTTAACACACCCATACTCACCGCCATCTGACGATACCGGATGATTTGGTACAGAAGAGCATACCCACTTACAAGCATGGCGATCCAAAAAATCAATCGGCGATACCATGCTCCTTCATTTCTCTTTAAGCGCTCTGAGAAAACAATCAGCATAATACAGAAGAGCACGACACCACGCTGAATGATGTCCACCTTTATTCCCGTTGCTGCGGTATACAGGGCAAAAAGAGATAAGGCCACTGCTGCAAAAATACTCAAATGCTTTGCGGTCTTTTGAAAGATATTATCCACAGTAACCCTCCGGTAATACGCTGCCTAAGGAGCACTTCCTCAGTATCGAGAATTTTTCCTTAGACCCAATCACCATCCGCAACGATTTTTTACTGGATTCATGGATGTCAGCCTCATTAGCAGTATGCACAACCAATCGCAAACATTTTCTTACCAAGTTCCTATTGAATAGGGTCATTTGTTTCATTGAATTCTACCTTTAACAACTAACCAGAAAGTTATGGTATAAAATGGTAAACTCTTGGTGTTCTATTGTTATCTCTTGGTGTAGTGTACGACCTGTTATCCTATTTGTAAACCATTTTTTTCAAAAAATTATTCGCTGTTCTCAAAATCCTTATGAAATATTCGTCTCTTCGGGTGTGAGTGCTTCTCCAAGAGCCCTTACCATGCCATCACTCACCTATTCTTCAATACCTTACTTTCATGCAATTCCCTCTGTTCGCCGTCCAGAGATTTTCCCATCAGATAAAACCGGATATCGTATCACTGGCCCCATTTATTGTCTTTTTTTCGTTACCAAATGTATATTTTCCGTAGACCAATTTTAAATTTATCAAAAGGAATCCAGCTTAGGGTATTGATTCGATATACACCAAGTACTAATTTTTTTATTATTTAATAAGGAGTTACAACCTTCATCGCGATATAATTCCTTTGCTTTTCCTACGAGATGATTGGCACACAATAGCACCGTTAAAATTTCATGCTCTGGAAAAACTTCGCCATACCCAATGGGGACAGATATGGGTAATCCAAATGGGCGAAGACCCCATTTTCACTCACCCAAAATCTCCACTTGTATGAAAAGTGGGTAAGTTCATACCCCGCTGTGCACCGCAATCTTTGAAAATTTGTTGCCAATTCACGATTGTAATGGTAATCTTACTAATAGATATGACCAACATTGAAGAAAATGAGCAACTCTTGGGTAACTCTGACGGCAAGTATTTCATGAAAGCTGACCGAATCCGAGAGATGGAGGAGTATATCAGGGAGAAGAAGTCCGTTTCCCTCGATGAGTTGTGCGAAATCTTCAGTGTTTCCAAGAATACGGTGAGACGCGATGTTGCTGAAATCTGTAGCCGCTCCGATATCCAAAAGATCTATGGTGGGGTGAGTGTCCAATACAACCGGATCCCCCCCTCCTTTGTCGAACGTGCATCAGTCAACCTAGAAGTCAAGCGGAAAATCGGCAAACATGCTGCCTCAATGGTTGAGGATGGGGATGTCATCTACATCGATGCCGGAACTACCACCTGCCAGATGATCGACTACCTGGGAGAGCGGAAGAACGTTACGGTCATCACCCACTCGATGGATGTGATTACCAGAGCCTTTGCCCACCCCAACCTCACTGTCATTGCCATTAGCGGGACCCTCAACCGGCAGACATACTCCTTCACCGGACAGACCGGGCCTGACATCCTCAAGGAGTACAATATTCGAAAGGCCTTCATGGCCGCCACCGGCTTCACCATCCCCAACGGAGCAACCCAAGCCGCCCCCTATGAGTTTGCCATCAAGGAGACCGTCACCAAGAAGAGTGACCTGAACTACCTGATGATCGAGGGACAGAAGATCGGCAGAGTATGCTTGCTGACTTACGCTACCGCAGACCAGATCGATGCCATCATCACCGACCGGATGCCTAATGCTGAATTCATGCAACACTACACAGCTCTTGGGGGGCGGGTCATCTGCGTTTGATGGTTGAGCCAACTCCAACGGCTCTAAACTTTGCTACGTCAGTTCCCCCTGCCAGAGCAGCGAGATTGGCAGAGCCCAGAGCCCGTCGCCGAAGCTGAGAACCCGGCCTCCTGCATAGAGGACGATGCCCACAAACGGCTTCTTGGCAAGGTTGGCGGCAAACCATCTCAGGTGAGTAAAATCAGCACTTCTCACCGTCTCGCTCGCCTTCACCTCAAGACCCACCAGCTGGTCCGTCTTCTCCAGGATGAAATCGATCTCGCGCTTCTGATTATCCCGATACCGATACATCGAGTACTCATGCTGCACCGAGAGGAGGGCCGTGAGCTCATGAAATACAAAGGTCTGTGCCAGCTTGCCCAGCGCATCGGGATCTGAGAGTACCCTCAAACGATCGAGATGCAAGACCGCAGCCATTAGACCGCTGTCAGCGGCAAACCAGGTGGAGAGCTTCCCCACCCGCTTGTAATCGGTTGTCGTCCAACTCGGCGCCTCGTCGAAGAGAAAGAGCTGCTTGAGGTAGGAACAGTAGGATTGCAGCGTCGGTCTCGATACACCCACCTTTGAGGCAATCTCATGGTGGTTGAGAGATCTTGAGGAGTACGCGGCAAGGATTTCCAGTACGTTGCCCATGATGTCATGCCGCCTGATATCGGCGATCTGAGCCAGATCATGTTCCAGCAAGGTGCTCACATATGATTGTAGCCACAGCTTCCGTTCGATCTCTCCAAACTCCAAGACTTCAGGATACCCTCCCCTCAATGCATACTCAATGATCATGTCCTTGGAGCAATCAGGGGCAACATCGGAAAATGTTGAGCGCGCACACTGCCCAAGAAAGGTCGGCTCGCTCTTCACGATCTCACCGATCGAGAGCGTGGAGAGATTCACCGTCGCGATTCGACCAGCCAAGCTCTCTTTCACCGATGCCTGTGAGAACACATCGCTCGAGCCAGTGATGATACCGTCTCTGAATCGAAGCCTTCCTGCAATCCCAACTTGAAACAAAGATCAAAAATCAAGCTCCTTATTTCAGATAGGGATGCTACAGTCCTATAGAAAAGCTATTTCGGCAAATATTTGGAAATTTGCCGAAATGGCTCGTGACTTTGCAAGAATCTCTTGATATACTGATTCAGCCAGATCGGCAAAAATTAAAGAATTTGCCGAAATGGCTGAGGAGGTGATGTGTATGGACAACCATGCGATTATTCGAAACTTGCCTGATGGCACGTATACAAGACAGCAGATCCTGCATGCCGCACAGATTGTCGAGCCCTCCTTCAAAGAGACACAGCTCAGATATTTGATGGGAACTCTGCTCGATAGTGGACTGATAGTGAGGGTTGGACGCAATCAATACAAGAAAGTCGGGAACGAGCCGAAGAAGCGCATCTTCACTGGGATATATTCCCAAATAGCCCTGCAGGTAATCGGGTACATGCAAAAGCAGTTTCCACTACTTTCTTATAGGGTTTGGGAGTTGTCCTGGCTCAATGAGTTCTTCAATCACCAGTTGGCACACAATCAGATCTTCCTCGAGGTGGAGAAAGATGGTTGTGATTTTGTGTTCTCCGCACTGGTTGAGAAATTACCAGGCAGGGTACTGCTGCGGCCCAAAGCTCAAGAGGTACTGCAATATGGCACCGATGACGGAGTCATCATCAACCGCTTGATCACAGAGGCACCCAAGTCGGACGGTGAGCCGTATCAAGTACCTTTGGAAAAGCTCATTGTTGATCTGTTTGCGAATAAGAGCCTGATGCTTTCCAAAGGTGATTATGCCACTGCGATCGAGACGATGTTCGCAAAATACCGCATCGATCAGGTCTCAATGCTACGGTACGCACGAAGAAGAAACAAAGTGAAGGATGTGTTTGGATTCCTTCGAGGCAAGACGTCGGTCGAACTTATGGTTCAGGGGGATATATGGTAAAGCCTGTCTGTTTCACACGTGAGCATTTTGTAATTTCGTCATAGCCAGAAACGTTTTTCTCAAAATCAGCGATCAACGTCCTTGTCATTGATGCCAATGTATCCATGTAGTGTTGCACCAAAGGAAAGGGAGCGCCCGACATATCGCCGAATGTAACGTTATACTGCACACCTGATTCCCCTCTATATTTACCTGCGAAATATGTAATTAACTGTTTGAACATCTCGTAGTGGATGTTTCTCGTATCACAAATCGAAGGGCAATCTATACTCGTTTGAGTGGCTAAGCGAGCAAATAACTCTCTTTCACAAGCCAACAGAATCTCATCATGATTCGGAATATGGGTATATTCTGCTTGAATACTGGTCGTCTCCATCCAACTATTCTTCTTTGCGTATCAGTCAAGTTCTCTGAGACGAGCAAAATAGGCTTCTCTGTTCTTTATCTGACCATCTACGATGGATTTAATTTTCTTGAACAGATCATCTCCCACCGTCTCCCTGATTTCTTCTGCTGAATTCAAGAAGACGGGAGGCTCAAGGTTTACATTGAATTTCTTTTCTGTTTCTACAATTCTGGGGACACGCTGCATCTCATGCCATATTAATTCGTTTATATTGGTTTGCATATAAAAATTGCCCAGTAAAACTTTTGAAATATTTTCGATGTCAGCATTTATAGATTTATCATTGCTACTTATTGAAATTGGATTACAAGCCGGCGATGCACTATCAAAACGTAAACGAAGACTCAAATCAAATGGCGTTGCAGACGAGATGTATGGGAATCTCATTGTTTGCCTCCCTTTTATTTCTTCTTCTGGGTCTCAGGAACTGAAGCAGAAATCATTGGAGAATGCTGCATTATATAAATTGGATTACCTGCTTCATCATATGCATCAACCAGTTTGAATACCTTCAATACAGGATGTTTGTATCTGAGGACGGAACCATCATCAAGAGTCACACTCGCCCAAGGATCATTGCTCGCAGTGATATCCATCATCGTCGCATCTTTGAGAACATTCTTGATTGTGCCGTCTGGTTGTAATTCCGCAAGTGGTACTTTCTCTATGTTTTTACTCATTCTAAATATTTTTTCCTCATCATGTAAGACATTACAACCGCTTAATACATTAATAAAACATCGCTACCTTCACATATCATCATGCATTTTTTCGTACATCATTGAATACCGCTATACACCTGTAGGGTAATACTTCTACCACTAATAGTCCACAACTATCATCCGATTTGGTGAAGATTCCACGTTGAGCCTACCCTTCGCTCTAGATTGGGTCCGAGACTTTTGCGGGACCTTGACTAAGGCAAACCCACCTCAGGCTCGACAAAGGGCACCAAGCACACCTGATGTTCGCCCATTGGGTAGCCCCAGTCCCGAGCTTGGAGAGGATGACATATCGAAGAATATGAGGGTGGGTACTTTCTCCCTCTCTGAACGCTTCACCTTCTTATGAGATGGTACAACAGAGAAGCTACGTAAACGATACAGCTATCTCACGCTTCTCCTTCACGCAATCAGCGAGATAGAGGTTGATGATGTTCTGATAGGAAATCCCAGTCCTTGCAGCCATCTCCTTGAAATACTGCACGGTGGCAACATCGAGCCTGATAGTGACCTGCTGCTTTGGTAGCCTTGAGCTATACGGGTTCTTCACACCGTTGGAAAAATCATACGAGTCTTTCATACTGCGATACCTCTTGTGGGAGCTTCTTCACACCCTGTTCAATGTATTCAGCAACGATTTCTCTGAATCCCAGTCGAAGGCCAACTCTCTCACTCCTCCATTATAATTATAATTTAATTATAAAGCGAGAAGAATCGGCTGATTCCCTCGCTGAGGTAGAGAGCAAAAGCAATGAATGTCCTTCATGCATGAGTAATTATTTTGATAAATTCATGCAATATAGATATGGCATATTGATGAATTAAGGATATTTAACGTATTATATATATAATTTTGCATGATTCTTGTAAAAAGGAGGTTGCAATGCTATTAGAATTCACCATGAAGAACTACAAATCCTTCAAAGATGAATGCATCTTCTCCCTGAAGGTCGCTCCAAAGCAGAAGGACCTTGATTACAGCATCCTCTCTGAGAAGATCGCTAAGAATGTCCACAAAGCGTTGAGCTCGGCGGTGATCTATGGCCCCAATGCCTCAGGCAAGACCAACATCATCGGTGCGATGGACACCTTCCGTCAAATCGTGCTGCGTGGACACATCCGCAATGTCGAGACAAAGGATTCTCCCAACGCAGCATCGAGCATGCTCGAGTTGATCCCAAACAATACTCTGAGCAGCAGCGAACCGGTGGAATTCTCCATCACCTTCACCGACAGTGGCCTTCTCTTTGCGTATGCCATCTCCCTTGATCTCGGGATGTTCCTTGAGCGGGACCATAAACGTCGGGTGCTCAAAGAGACGCTCTCTGTCAATGATACGCTCCTCTTCAGCCGGGGACCTGGCCTCGAGATCGGAAATATGTCCGTCGTTGAATCCTTCCTGATTCAGGCCTATGGGCAGTACGCACGAGGAGCTGCGGCGTTGGCGGAGGGAAGCCTGCATGATGAGGAGCTGTTCCTTGTCAACGGTTTCAAGGCGATGTTCAGCTCCAAGCTGGTCGCCATGGTCACCGGATGGCTGGAGAGGAGTTTCACCATCATCTATCGTTCGGATTCGGCGCGCTTTGTCCCGCAGCTGCCTGAAGTGAAAAAGGGATCTGCCTATATCGAGAAAGCATTGAATGAGGCAGCTGCGCTGTTTGGGGTGAACTCCAATGCCTTGGGGTATGTCCTGGGTGGGGAACGGGAGGAAGCACGTCTCTGTTCGTTGTTCAAGAACAGCTCTGGGCAAACGGCCATCCCGGTGGATCTGTTCGAATCGTACGGTACCATCCGGTTCATCAATCTGTTGCCGCTCATCCTG
>Ga0265293_10008533_pt1 | contig 15135 bp, 10 predicted proteins | sample Munlanlewell138R_FD_192505 | JGI IMG/M metagenome (GOLD analysis project Ga0265293, IMG submission 192505) | Leachate microbial communities from a municipal landfill in Southern Ontario, Canada - Leachate well 138R | ecosystem: Engineered > Solid waste > Landfill > Unclassified | place: Canada...
AAAACACCAACAGGAGATATGACGGCGGCCGTTCCCGATGCAAATACTTCTTCTAAAGTGCCTTCTTCATGAGCGTCGAAGATTTCTTGAATCGTCAATCTCTTTTCCTCTATTTTCATTCCCCAATGTTTTAAAAGGGTGATAACAGAATCTCTTGTTATACCTGGTAATATAGATCCTGTAAGGGGTGATGTGTAAACAGTTCCGTTAATTTTAAAAAATGCATTGGAAGTTCCTATTTCTTCTACGTATTTGCGTTCAACACCGTCTAACCATAAGACCTGAGTATATCCTTTAGCTGTAGCCTTTTCTTGGGCCTTTAAGCTGGCTGCATAATTCCCACCGACTTTTGCAAAACCTGTTCCGCCTGCTACTGCTCTTACGTATTCATCTTCAACATATATTTTAGTCGGCTGTAATCCACCTTTATAATAAGTTCCCACAGGACAAAGTATGATAAAAAATTTGTACATAGAGGAAGGTCTTACCCCTAAATAGGGATCGGTAGCAAAAATAAAGGGTCTTATATAGAGAGAAGTACCCTCTGATCGAGGTATCCAGTCTTTATCTACCTTAACAAGCTCCTTAATAGCAGAGATCATTAAATCTGGATCTATTTGCGGCATGCACATTCTGGCATTTGTTTCATTGGTTCTTTTTGCATTCATTTCCGGTCGGAATAATGCTATCTCGCCACTATTTGTCCTGTATGCCTTTAGACCTTCAAACATTTCTTGACCATAATGAAACACCATAGTAGAAGGATCTAATGTGATAGGCCCATAGGGCTTAATAACACCATCATGCCAGCCTTTTTCCGGTGTATAAGTCATTTCAAACATATGATCTGTAAATAGCTCTCCAAATGATAATTCATTTTCATTTGGCTTTTTTTTGGGGTTATTATTTTTAATAAACTCAAATTTGTAATTCATATTCTTCCTCCGTATCGTCACTTTCTTTATGACTTCGTTATTCATTTTATTCACTTCTAATATTTTAATACACTATGTATATAAATGCAAAATATTTGTGAATATTTATATTCTTCAAAAAACGAGAGAACCTATACCCACATATGTTGTCTCCACCGTGCAACTGAACAATCCAGGCCTTTTATGGGTATGTATAGAGATATGATTCATTCTTATGCTTGCATCTTCTTGGAGTTCAGAAAGAAAATCATAAAGCCTGTCGAATTCACCTTGAATATCCCATGTTACATGATGTTCAATAACATAGCCCTTTAAACTATTATCGAAGGCTCCATCTATATAGTCAAGGATTGTATAAATATGTGTATTCCCAAGTTTATAAGTCATGGTTAATGTGTTATTTTCTTTCTTGCTTCTTTCCAAAAGGATTATGATTTCCTCTTGCAAGGATTTATCAGAAAAATCAGCCTTAAGTTGATGGACCTCTGTACTTATTTCTGCTATCTGCTGGTTAGTCAATGTTAGCTCGAAAGAAAAAGACTCTATTTTAGATTGTTTTTTATCTATTTGATTTTTTGTATAATGAAGCTGAACGTGTTTAAAAGCTTTGTTTTCTTCTAGACGGGTTACAAGTTCTCCTAAATATTCTTCATATTGAGTATAGCCATACATCATGCACACGCCTTGACTATCCAATGTATATTTATAAATATACATTTCTTGTGGGAGTATTCCTCTAAAATAATCCAGCAAAGCTATCTGATTTAAGGAAGGATTAGCCTTTGCAACAGATTCGAATACAAGTTTTGACTTCTCCAGTTCTTCTATTTGAGATTCTAAATCATGGGCTTCATCTGATTTCCCCAAATCACTAGAGATAGAAGCTATTTTACTTTTAATTTGCTCGCTATTGTTTTTGGCTATTATAGCCACTAAAAATAGGACTATCCATACCATAAGGATAAGAATTATCCATAAAGCCCTTTTTCCCTTTTTCTTTTTTTCTTCCCTGAAACTATCCAATAAGTTAATGTCACTCATAGGAATACGCTCACTCTCTCACACTACAGCCTATTACATTGACGTGAAATATATTCTTTTCATTACACATTCCAATAGGTATATCTGTCAAATCTTTCATGATAGCAACCAATAAGTTGATATCCGCATAATCCCCATAAAGGAAAATTTCTTGGACTTCTTCGCCTTGGTTATTATTTCGAGTATATTCTATAAATTGTTGGATGGTCAGTTCCAATTCCTTTACGCTTTCACGAATGCACGCTTTTGTTATATTCCAATTCCCTTCTAAGTAATGCATAATATCCGATTCTTGCCGTTGAGCCAAATCCATTTCCTTCCACAAGTAATACTCCACAAAATTAAATCCTTTAGTCAGAAATTTATTGAGGCAGAAATGATAATTATTCATAAGAGTCACATTGATGTAATGATAGTTGAGATCAATCAATATAGCGTTCTTATTCTCTTCAATCCGCCGATAATATTTAATAGCACAATTCTGTGATACATCGACCACGCCAATATCCATTTTGAGTCGCCTTGCGACAGCTTGATAACCTCTCAACAGGTCCTTCGGAAACAAAACAGCAGTCCCCTTGAGGAGGCCATTCTCTTCCCCATGGAGTTTATAAGACATACTATAAATATCTAAATTCTCAGAAATAACTTCTGCTATACCCTCCTGTATTGCAAGGCTTTCCTGCTCTTTATTATCCAATGAAGAAATAGCAAATTGCTTGATGATAACGCGAGAGGAGTTAATACAGAAGCTGCATTCATTAGGACGGATTTTAAGCTTTTTTATGCTGTTACTAAGGGTCTCGGCAATTTTTTTTACATGATTGATTTTCCCATCCTCATAAGCATTCTCAGGCATGTCCACTATAAATTGATGGGATTTTTTACTCCTGTATAAAAGCTTAATTCGATCAGCATTCAACTCAATATATAAGCTGTTTTTCATTGAAAATTCTCCTTTGCAGCACCTATAGCATGGCTCTATTATAGCATAAATATAAAAGCCTTTCTCGGATGGTATGAAAAATTTTCTAAAGAAATAAACCGGCAAAGATGCCCCATACGATAAAAGGTCCAAAGGGGATAGAGGATGTCCTATTGACTTTTTTCTTCAGTAGTAATGCCATGGATAACATACCTGCTGAAAGCATAGCTATCCATAGGGACAAAAGCGTTAATTTTAACCCTAAAAACAGGCCTATAGGTATATAGAGTTTAATATCTCCCATGCCTATTCCCTCTTTTCCTTTAAAGAGGAGCAAGGAGAAAATATAAATTAAGACCAAGAGAAGACATGCTACTAAAGCCGCTAAAAAACCATCCATTCTACCAGAATAGAAACCGTAATGTCCGGTAACTCCACTATAGATTTGAATGATTATACCGGCTCCTATGCCAACTATTACAACCTCATTCGGTATAATCTTATAATAAAAATCCATGAAGAAGGTAATGATTAAGAGGGATGCTAAGAGGCACATAGCAAAAAACTCAAATGAGTAACCCCACCTTGTCAACAAAAGTAAAAATAAAACACCCGTTATCCCTTCTATAAAAGGATATTGAAGAAAAATAACAGGTTTGTTATGTCTATGTCTGCTTTTTAAAAACACTTTCAAAAGCCTGCCCGTCAATAAACCGATGATGAAAATTGCTATATAGAAATAGAACATACCCTCCCCCAGCTGTAATCAAAATTTTTAGTTGCTTCTCTTGATTATAGCATAATTTCCATAAAATGGTATGTCTTTATGCGCTTTCAGTAAAATTATTTGACTATCTACTCAGCATTTTTTTTAAAAACTGACCCGTATAAGACTCCCCTACTTCTGCCACTTCTTCCGGTGTTCCTGTCGTAAGAACGGTACCACCTCGGCTTCCACCATCCGGACCTAAATCGATGATATGATCGCAAACCTTTATGACATCAAGATTATGCTCGATAACCACCACCGTGTTTCCTCCATCGACTAACTTGTTGAGAACTTCAATTAATTTGTTCACATCCTCAAAATGAAGGCCGGTTGTTGGTTCATCTAAGATATAAATAGTTCTGCCTGTACTCCTTTTACTCAGCTCTGAGGCCAGTTTAATTCTTTGAGCCTCCCCACCCGATAACTGAGTCGAGGGTTGTCCCAGCCGGATATAACCTAAGCCTACCTCGTATAGGGTTTTCAGTTTGTTATGGATTATCGGAATATTGATAAAGAAATCCAAGGCCTCATCAACAGTCATGTTGAGTACCTCATAAATATTTTTACCTTTATACCTTACCTCCAACGTTTCCCGATTATAGCGTTTTCCCTTACAAACTTCACAGGGCACATAAACATCTGACAAAAAATGCATTTCTATTTTAATGATACCGTCACCTTTGCAAGCTTCACATCGTCCTCCCTTGACGTTAAAGCTGAAACGGCTCTTCGTATAACCCTTGGCTTTTGACTCATTGAGTCCGGCAAAAAGATCTCTTATAGGCGTAAAAACACCGGTATAGGTAGCCGGATTAGATCGAGGTGTTCTCCCAATGGGGGATTGATCAATATCCACTACTTTATCGATAAACTCCATACCTTGAATCTCTTCATGCTTTCCCGGTTTTACCCGTGAACGATTGATATGCACAGCAAGGCTTTTATAGAGAATCTCATTGACTAAGCTGCTTTTGCCAGAGCCTGATACTCCTGTCACACAGGTGAACACACCTAATGGAAATTCCACATTAATATTTTGGAGGTTATTTTCAGCCCCCCCAATGACCTGAATGGCCTTTCCATTGGGCTTTCTTCTGTCCTTTGGAATTTCTATTTTTCTTTCACCGGATAAGTATTGACCCGTTATAGATTTCGCAGATTTTTTGATATCTTCTATCATGCCTTGGGCTACAAGCTCTCCACCATGAATTCCGGCTCCGGGGCCAATATCAATAATTTGATCTGCCTTATACATGGTATCCTCGTCATGCTCTACTATAATCAATGTATTGCCTAAATCAGTCAGTTTTCTCAAGGTCTTTAACAACTTTTCATTATCTTTTTGATGAAGTCCAATGCTGGGTTCATCCAGTATATAAAGGACACCTACCAAACTTGAACCAATTTGTGTTGCAAGCCTAATCCGCTGAGATTCTCCTCCGGATAAACTGCCTGATGATCGTGCTAATGTCAGATAGTCAAGACCAACATCCACTAAGAATCCTAAGCGTTCGTTGATTTCTTTGATGATTTGTACTGCTACCATTTTTTCTTTTTCGGTTAACTGTAATCCTCTGATAAAATTAAGGGCTTCAACGATAGATAAATCCGTGAATTCAGCGATGTTTTTTCCACCTACTGTCACCCCTAATACTTCATCCTTAAGTTTTTTACCCTTACAACTGTCACAGACAACCTGACTCATGTAGCTTTCTATTCTGTCTTTTATATACTGGGAATTCGTTTCTCGATAGCGTCTTTCTAAATTAGGAATAACCCCTTCAAAGGGATAATTCGAAAAAGCTTTAAAAGAACCTGCCCTATTGGCATAGGCATAACTCAACTTTTTTTCACCGGTGCCATATAAGAGCTCATGCACGAATTCTTGGGGCAACTCTTCTAACTTATCATTCAAGCTTACTTGATGATTATCAGCTAAGGCCTTGACAATATTATAATAATAGCCCCCTTCTTCCATAGAAGAAAAAATGGAACCCAAAGCCCCCTCTTTTATACTTAGGTTCATGTCCACAACAATTCTATCCGGATCAACATTTTGTGTAAAACCTAAACCATTACATTTTGTACATGCACCAAAAGGACTATTAAATGAAAATGTTCGTGGCTCCAACTCTTCTATGCTAATGCCATGGTCCGGACAGGCAAATTTACTGCTGAACAAGATATCCTCACCATCTACAATATTCACAATGGCTAACCCTTCGCCATGGTTTAATGCTGTTTCCGTGGATTCCGCTAATCTGGATTCCATGCCCTTTTTAACAATGATTCGATCCACTACAATTTCAATGTTATGCTTTTGAGTTTTGTTCAGTTTAATCTCTTCATCACTTAAATTAAATGTCTCTCCGTCAATCCTTACGCGAACAAAACCCTCCTTTTTAATCCTTGACAAAACTTTTTCATGCTCTCCTTTTTTGCCTCTTATCACAGGAGCTAATAGTTGTATCCTTGATCCTTCTGGTAATTCCAATATTTGATCCACAATTTGATCCAGGGTTTGTTGCCTTATTTCCTTCCCACAAATAGGGCAATGGGGAATGCCTATTCTTGCATATAGGAGCCGTAGATAATCGTATATTTCGGTAACAGTCCCCACCGTTGATCTGGGATTTTTACTTGTTGTCTTTTGGTCAATGGAAATAGCAGGGGATAAGCCTTCAATCAAATCCACATCCGGCTTCTCCATTTGTCCTAAAAATTGGCGAGCATAGGAAGATAAGCTTTCAATATAACGCCTTTGACCTTCGGCATAAATCGTATCAAAGGCTAAAGACGATTTTCCCGAACCGCTTAAGCCCGTGATAACAACCATTTTATCTCTTGGTATTTTTATATCAAAATTTTTTAAATTATGTTCTCTTGCTCCCTTTATGAATAACTCTTTGGTCATGTTTTTCTCCTTCTTTTAATTTCGAGTATCTGATCACGAAGTACAGCTGCTCTTTCAAACTGTAAATTCTGCGAAGCAAATCGCATTTCATTATCCAGCTGTTTAATCAATTTTTCTATTTCTTTATCGGTATAGGTTTCTATTTCCGTCGCTGTATAATATTTTTCTTCTTCCTCTGCTACATGGGTAGCCTCGATTAAATCCCTTACCTTCTTCACAATAGTTTGAGGCTCTATCTTGTTTTTTCTGTTATATTCCTCTTGTATCTTTCTACGCCTTTCCGTTTCATCAATAGCCCTTTTCATAGAGCCGGTAATTTGATCCCCATACATGATAACCTTGCCATTGACATTTCGGGCAGCTCGTCCTATGGTCTGAATCAGCGATGTTTCTGTTCTTAGAAAACCTTCTTTATCTGCATCCAGAATAATGATTAAGGAAACCTCCGGTATATCTAAACCTTCCCGCAAAAGATTGATGCCTACCAGGACATCAAACTCGCCTAATCGCAAGTCTCGAATAATCTCTATCCTATCCAATGTTTCAATTTCAGAATGAAGGTATTTTACTTTAATGCCCATATCCCTTAGATAATCCGTCAACTGTTCAGCCATTTTTTTGGTGAGAGTTGTTATAAATACCCTTTCATTGCGTTTTGTTACTTCGTTGATTTCCTTGATAAGATCATCTATTTGCCCTTCTGTTTTTCTTACTTCTACTGCAGGATCCACTAATCCGGTTGGCCTTATAATCTGCTCAATAATTTCTAAATTGCTCTTCTCCTTTTCGTAATCTGCCGGGGTAGCACTTACATAAATGCATTGCTTAACGATTTCATTGAATTCTACAAAGTTCAAAGGTCGATTGTCCAATGCAGATGGCAACCTGAATCCGTATTCAACCAAATTGCTCTTTCTTGATTGATCACCTGCATACATGGCCCTCAGCTGGGGAATCATGACATGGGATTCATCAATAATAACCAAAAAATCCTCAGGGAAATAATCTAAGAGAGTGTAAGGACGAGTCCCGCTAGCTCCTCCGCTAATGTGTTTAGAATAGTTTTCAATGCCTTTACAGCTACCTGTTTCTCGCAACATCTCGATATCATATCGTGTTCTTTGCTCTATCCTTTGAGCTTCGACCAGCTTTCCTTTACTCTTAAAAAAGGCAATTCTTTCTTTTAATTCGCTTTCAATGGTCCTTATAGCCCTTTCCATGTTTTCCTCTGTTGTGACATAATGGGATGCAGGAAATATGGACACATGATTTCGTTTTCCTATGATTTCACCTGTTAAAGAGTTCATTTCTTTAAGGGATTCAATTTCATCGCCAAAAAATTCAACCCGTATTGCATTTTCTCCGCCTGCCGGATATATATCCATTACATCCCCCCTCACTCGGAATGTACTTCTTATAAAATTGATATCATTTCTCATATACTGTATCTCGACAAGTTTTCTTATCATTTCCTCCCTGTTTTTGACCATTCCGGGCCTAAGGGAGAGAACTTGATTCTCGTAATCTATAGGGCTTCCCAAACCGTATATACAAGATACACTGGCTACTATAATAACATCCCTTCTTTCAAACAAAGATGCTGTAGCTGAGTGTCTCAATTTTTCTATTTCTTCATTAATCTGGGAATCTTTTTCAATATAAGTATCGGTGTGGGCAATATAGGCTTCCGGTTGATAATAATCATAATAGCTCACAAAAAACTCCACAGCACTCTCCGGAAAAAATTCTTTAAATTCTCCATAAAGTTGCGCTGCTAATGTCTTATTATGGGATATAACCAAGGTTGGTCTTTGTAAGCGTTCTATGACATTGGCAATGGTAAATGTTTTACCCGAACCGGTAACCCCCAGCAACACTTGATTTTCTTTTCCTCCCAAAACACCTTGAGCTAACCGATTAACAGCAAATGGTTGATCACCCGTTAATTGAAAATCTGATTTAACTTTAAATTCTCCCATATTGTTTCTATTCTCCCTATATTATCTCTTTATTCTTACACATTATATCACTTGATTCTAAAATTGAAAACATATGTTCCTTATAATTGGTAAAAAACATATAATACTGTATTACAACTTTCTTAAAGGAGCAAGAACAATGAATCATTTTATAGAAGCTTTATATGAATCTATGGCTCTCTGGCAAGCATACTATGGTAATTTCTATACTCTTTTAGCTATAACCCAAAGGATTGATGCTTATCCAATAAAGTGGTTAAATTTTAAATACAGTGCTGATATTCAAGACTACGTGGAATTTTACAATAGAATTAATGCAATTGTGCTCGAGACAAATATCTATAATTCGGACAATAGCGATAATAAGCAAATCTACAAAAGCATTAACCCTGCTTTTAAAAAAATTCATTTCAATTTACGATTCCATCTCAATAAACAACCTTTATCACTTTATGACATTTTGGACAGAAAAGAAAAATGGACACTCCTCCCCATTAAATCATCCGCCTTTCATATGAATGGAAAAGACGGGGAATACAATCTGAAGTTTATATCAAAGGATGGCCATTTAGAAGCTGTCTACAGCAGCCTGTCTTATAGCCTAGTTATTAATCCCTGGAATATAGGAACCTATAATTATGCCCCTCTTACCGACTCCCCTAATCACTACACCTATGATGTTGAGCCTTATTACAAATGGAACAATACACCTTTCTTAAAAGGTCAAGGTCAAATAGCCTCTAATATTATGGCCGGTGAAAATATTCTGAGGTATAATCAATCCTCAAAGGCACAAGAAAATTACAATAAAATAAAGGAGCTCTTCAACTCCTAATTGCATAGAAAAAGTGCATCTCCAATGATCTTCTTTTCCCATCCTCGGAGATGCACCTTTCCTATATTGTTATCTATCGTTTTAAAACTTCCATAGCTCTTTTAAGCTGTTTATCATTTTCTTTTGTGATTAAACCACTTTCCAAAACCTCTTCATCGAGCTCCACAAGAATATTGGGCTCCACGCCAACATCATGGATGATATCTCCCTTAGGAGAAAAGTATTGTGCAATTGTTATCTTAACACCATCTCCATTTTCTAAGGGTTGAATCCTTTGAATAATCCCCTTGCCAAATGTTCTGGTACCAATGATCTTCCCTTCCCCTGAGTCCTTAATGGCAGCGGCCAAAATTTCGGATGCACTTGCTGAACTTTCATTGACTAGAATAACATAAGGTATCTCTGTTTTTTCTCGGTCCGATTCATAAAACCTTTTATTCCCTTTATTGTCCTCCGTATAGATAATTGTTTCCTTACCTAACAACATATCCGCTATCTCTATGCTTTCGCTTACAAGACCTCCTGGGTTATTTCTCAAATCAATTATCAAACCGGAAATATCCTGTGAATCCAAGTTCCTTAAATGATTTTTAAAGTCATCCGCTGTATTTTCATCAAAGGATACAATGCGGATATAGCCTAGACCATCCTCTAGAAGCTCAGACTCAACCGATACAATCTTCACATTGGCCCTCATAATGTTAAAATCAAGAAGTCCACTTTCACCCTCGCGCATCACTGTAATTTTGACAGAAGTGCCCGGTTGACCTCTCATTTTACTAACAGCTATTTCCATTTCCTCAGCTGAATACTCTACACCATCTACCTTGACTATTTTATCGCCACCTTTTATACCGGCCAAATCCGCAGGACTTCCGGAAAAGGGAGCAACGACAGTAATATAACCTGTATCCGCGGGATAAACTGTGACGCCGATGCCTTGAAACTCGCCTTGACTTGAAATCATTAAGTCTTCATATTCCTTGGATGTCAAATAGGAAGAATAGGGGTCACCTAAACCTTGAAACAGACCCTTATAAAGTCCTCTCATGATGTCTTCCTCATTGACAGGTATATAATAATTGTCATCGATGTAATCTTTCAATTCAAATAGTTTGCCATATTTATTCATGATATAACGATAGTTTTCAAAATCATGATAGGATATGAGAACCTTTCCTTTTAATGGGATAAAGGTCATAAGGCCTACTGTAACAGTTGCCGTAATGACAATAACAACAATTAATAACATGACCACTTTTTTCTTATTCATTCTTTTTACCACCAAGCTTCCTCTGAATTGTCTTTCCATTCTATTATTAGATATTCGTAAAACAGAACATTATTACTCTTAAATTTCGGATGTTCGTTTTATATCCTCTATTTGAAAACAAATCTTTTTTAAACCTTTGTATTCGTTAATTTCCGGTATACCTATGATGGATAGGTTTTCATCCGGTGAAAAACTGTCAAATCTATTTTTCAAATAAAAACCAACACATTCTATAGTATAGCCATTTTTATTCTTCAATACAACCTTAACATGGTCTTTATCCTTACCCATCAGGTACTTCTTTTCTATCCATAAATTTTTAATTAAAAAAAGAGGTCTTTCATTTTTATGTCCAAAAGGTTCTAGTTTTTCAATGATTTCGACAAATTCAAAATTAATATCACTCACTTCTAATTCCAAAGATATTTCTGCTTTGGGTACAAAGCAATCACTATTTTTCTCTTTTATTCTTTGCATATCTTTATTGAGGTTTTCTCTTAATAGATGAATATCCTGTTCATAGATACTGAATCCACAGGCTCCACTATGTCCTCCAAATTTAATATAATTCTCTTTGTATTGATTCATATACTGAAAAAGATTAATATCAACAATACTTCTGCCCGTCCCCTTGAACACTTTTGCACCATCAGACCGGGTAACTATAATAGTAGGTCTATAAAAGGCTTCCTTTATCTTTGAGGCGACAATGCCGGCTACACCCTCATGGGTGTTAGGAGACTCAATGACTAAAAAAAGATCTTCCGGGTGGTTTTTGACAGCTATTTCATAGCATTGATCAAAGGCATCCTTTTGGATATTTCTTCTTTCTCGGTTGCTTTCTATAAGCAGGGCTGTTTTATCATCAATTTCTTTCTCATTGTCGCTCAATAATAATTCTACACCTGTCAGCGCATGATTGATTCTTCCGGCTGCATTAATGTGAGGCCCTATGATAAAACTGATATGATAGGATTTTATTTTCTTTTCACCCAGTCCTATTCCTTCTATGAGTGCAGCAAGACCTTTTCTCTTTTTTTTATTGATTTCTTTAAGTCCGTATTTGACAAAGGTTCTATTTTCATCTAAAAGGGGAACAATGTCGGATACGGTTCCTATAGCTAACAAATCAAGAACATCTAAAAGAATTTGCTTGGGAAGGTTTGCTTTGCGTTGTAAGCCCTGGGCCAGCTTAAAGGCTACACCACAACCACATATATCTTTAAATGGATATGTACAATCATGTTGCTTGGGGTTTAAGATGAGACACTCAGGCAGTTTTTCACCTACATGATGATGGTCTGTTACGACAATATCCAGTCCAATCTCTTTTGCATAATCGACTTCTGCAACAGAAGTACTTCCACAATCTACTGTAATGACTAAATCTGTTCCTTTATTTTTTATGTTTTGCAGGGCTTCTTTATTGAGCCCGTAGCCTTCCTCAAATCGAGATGGAATATAGTAGTCAATCTTATCTGTTAATAGAGACAACACTTCATAGAGCAAGGATACACTGGTTACTCCATCCACATCATAATCACCATAAATACAGATTTTTTTATCCTCAGCAATGGTTTGCTTTATTTTCAGTATCACCTTATCCATATTTTTAAGTAAAAAAGGATCATAGGTTTTTCTCGGAGACAGAGAAAAGAATTCCTCCATCTCCTCTTCGTCCGATAAACCTATCATCCATAAGAACTTCCTTATTTTGGAATCCACGCTTAAATGAAAATCAACATCTTCATTATAAGCTTTTATCATCCATTTTTTTTCTTTGTTGTACATAGTTTTTCCCTTTAGAATCTTTACGTTATTTCAAGTATGGCATAGGATCAACATATTCTCCGTTAACCCTGACTTCAAAATGAAGATGCGGACCGGTAGATTGACCTGTACTTCCTGATTTTGCAATGGTTTGGCCTTTTTTCACTTTCTCTCCCAAGGATACCGTGAGACTGTTGTTATGAGCATATAAAGTAACTATCCCACCGCCATGGTCAATCATAACTGTTTTCCCGTATCCTCCAAGCCAGTTGGAGTGTATCACCACGCCATCATTGACTGCAACGATGGTGCTATTCGATGGTACTCTGAAATCCGTACCTGTATGTAATTTATTGACTTTAAGTATAGGGTGTAGTCTATTTCCAAAAGGAGAAGTAATCGTTTTATAGCCTGGGCAAGGCCATGCAAAAACGCCTCCCACATAGTCTGAGTCACTCTGTGCTTTTCGGATAATTTCTGCTAACTCTTTTGCATAATCATTTAAACTATCAATTTGTTGTTCTAATGCTTTATTGTCTTCTTTGACCTTCTGTCTCAGGTTGACAGCTTGTCCTCTGCTAACCTCCAGAGATTCCTGCTTGCTAACCACATTCGACTTTTGTTGGTGAAGGGCATACTTTAATTGATCCAATTTTTCTTTTGCAGCAGTCAGTTCTTGATGTTTTTCTTTTAATCCCTTTAACAACTCCACATCGTGTGCATAAATTCTTTTAGCCATTTCCAAGTTATTCATGAATTCTCTGAAATCAGAAGAGTCCAGTAGTATTTGTAGCAAGCCCACATCTCCATTTTTATACATCACTACCAATCTTGAATTCAATAACTCGTTTCGATCATCAATTTCTTTTTGCTTTTGATTGAGATTTTCAATACAGGTGTTAATCTGCTTCTGGGTATCTCTAATCTCGGCTTCAAGGACCTTAAGCTCATTTTCCTTTTTTTCTATCTGATTATCCAAATCAGTGATTTGCTCTACAATGCTTTTTTCCTTCTTCTCACCTTGAGTCAACAAATCCTTTATCCCGTCCAGCTTTTTGGTGATACCGTCAAGTTCTTGTTGTGTTTCCTCCACACCTCCAAAAGTATGAGAGATGGGCAAGGTAGACATCAACATTATAATACAAATACAAGCTACTACTTTTTTCATAAGTTGCTTCCCCCCTTATTAAGTATCTAAGAACTTTCTCATCGATAGTATACTGCCAACTGCTCCTATGCCGACACCCATGCTGGCAAATATCCATATTAAATTACCCATTAAAAACGAACTTGGTACTAAATCAATTGGAAAGATTAAAAAAGCTTCTTGGGAGAACCCTTCTAGAATCTTGCCATAGGATAAGCCTATTAGGGCTAAAGAAACTATCGCCCCTATTAAACCGATAATAACTCCTTCCACTAAAAATGGTCCCCTTATAAACCAATTTGTTGCCCCTACATATTTCATAATGCTTATTTCTTTTTCCCGAGCCGTTACGGTTAGTTTAATCGTATTGGCTACAATGAATATGGAAATAATAATTAACACAAAAATAGCAACAATACCTGCTTTTTGTATTAAATTCGTTATACTGATAACTTTATCAACGGTTGTCTTATAATACTGTACTTCGTCAATGCCTTCAATATCTTTAACCTTATTGGCCACAGTATCAGCATCCTCTAAGGTTTGAACCTTGAAGGTAAAGGATGCCGGAAGCGCTTTATCTTCAAGACCCTCTAGCAAATAGCTGTTTTCTCCCCATCTGTTTTTTAAGATGACTAGGGCATCTTCTTTACTTATGTACTCTACCTCTTCTATCTCAGGGATTTCCTTCAAATCTTTCTCAATAGCCTTTATTCTACTGTCTTCTATGTCTTCGTCTAAATAAACCTCAATTGTCTCAAATTGCAGCTTAGCTGACTCTGCAATAAGATTGATGTTGACTATAAAAATTAAGAATAATCCTAATATGAGTAGCATGGCGGTTATGGAAAACGTTGAAACAAAGCACATATTTTTATGTCTTGACATCTGGATGAAGGCTTGTCTTATCATATAGTGAAGTGATTTTATCATTGTTTATATAAGCCCCCCTCGAGTGTCATTAATAATTTTGCCATTACCAATTGTTATCACTCTTTTATCCATTTTGCAGACAATATCCTTAGCATGAGTAGCCATAACAATGGTTGTTCCTCTAAGATTGATTTGTTTTAATAATTTCATTATTTCCCATGCATTGTCTTCGTCCAAATTACCGGTAGGCTCATCCGCTATTAATACAGAGGGATTATTGATAATAGCTCTGGCTATAGCAACCCTTTGTTGTTCTCCAGCGGATAACTCATCAGGAAATTTATTGGCTTTGCCACTAATGCCAACAAGATTCAACACTTGGGGAATTGTTCTTTTGATGGCTCTTGGATGGGTATGAACTATTTCCATTGCAAATGCAATATTTTCATAAGCTGTTTTGTGGGGTAATAATCTGAAGTCCTGAAAAACTATGCCAATATTTCTTCTGTGTTTAGGTATATTTCTGTTAGATAGCTTGGTCACTTCAGTATTGCCCACAAATATTTTTCCTGATGTAGCCTCTATTTCCTTTAAAAGAAGTTTGATAAAAGTTGATTTTCCTGCCCCACTGTGCCCCATTAAAAAAACGAATTCTCCCTTATCTATCTTAATAT
>Ga0265293_10008534_pt1 | contig 15134 bp, 13 predicted proteins | sample Munlanlewell138R_FD_192505 | JGI IMG/M metagenome (GOLD analysis project Ga0265293, IMG submission 192505) | Leachate microbial communities from a municipal landfill in Southern Ontario, Canada - Leachate well 138R | ecosystem: Engineered > Solid waste > Landfill > Unclassified | place: Canada...
CTTCACCAGGCGATCGATGTGGTCCGAGATCATGGCCGCCCGTCCTTCGGTGGGATCCGACGCTCGATGACGAGACACACGCCCACCGTCTCCCCACACTCACCGTCCGTCAATAGGACCGTCCGAAGATGGCTGCTCCGTGCCCTGCAGCGCAGACTCCGCGGAGCACGGGCACGGTCTACATCGAAGGCTGCTCGAACACCCGCTCACACTGAGCCTGTCGAAGTGCGAGCCCCGCAGGACGCGCGCGCGCCCGACGCCACGCTCCGCCGATGCCCAGCGTCCAACACCCGGCGTCCAACACCCAGCGCAGGCAGACACTACGCCTTGAGCTGGGCCTTCGCGGCACGGATCCGCACGATGTCCCCACGCAAGCTGGCCTCGTACGCGATCGCACGTTCGAGCTTGCGCTGGTAGAGCGAGAGGCGCTTCCCGTTGCGCTTCCTCGTGCGGTCGGTCTCGCTGCGAAGGTCGCGTCCTGACAGGCGATTGACCTCGTTCTGGAACTTCTCGATGTCGATCCGGGCGCGCACCAGCGACTCCTGCAGGTTGGGCAGCCGCCGCTGGTCCCGCAACAGGTCGTACAGCTGCTTCGGCAGGTACGAGGATGTCGGCATCCCCATCTGCTCGCAGTACTTGTACAGCGACTCGCCGGGAACCTCCTGCGTGAGCTCGTCCTGGAGTTGCTGCGTGTCCACGGTGAACGTCGTGTCCTGCTTGCTGCGGTAGGGGACCCTCCCCTTGACGCCCTCGAGTCGCAGGAAGTCCTTGGCGACAAAGGCCAGTTGACGCTCGCCTAAGGTGAAGCTCGCCGTACCGTCGTTCGACCGCGTGACCGGCACGCCGAGGTCGCGGAGGACTTGGGCAAGCGGCCGCTTCACCTCCTGTGTCGGCGCCACCGTCTTCGCATCCTCCAGCGGGATGAACCCGGACGTCCCCTTCACCGTCGCCGGCATCTCCACCCCTGCGAAGGTGAACTCGCTCCGGCCGGCGTTCGTCGGCCGGATCTGGTCGTAGTGCTGGTCGACATCGTTGATGCCGAACTTGAAGAACGCGTACTTCGTCAGGTGCTGCCGTCCCAGGAGGTCGCCGGCAGCCAGCTCCTCGACCTCCCGCAGGGAGGTGAGCTCATGCCACTGCGAGGGATCGAAGTCGCTCGGCCTGGTCTCCCGGGTGACCTGCAAGATCGCCAGCAGCGTCTGCAGCACGTCGTCGCTCGTCGCCTCGCTCGAGGGGGCCAGGTGCCCGTACAGCTGGTCGCCGAGTGTCTTCAACTGCCCGTAGTTCTCGACGCCCATGAACCGGGCGTCGGTGTCCATCGCATCCTTCGCCGAGGACGGCTCCGCGCGGATCGAGGTGTTGGGGCCGAGGAACTGGTTGCCTCCCTGCCACTCGAAAAACGACTGGCGGATGTCCGCCAGGCGGGCGCCATGCATGACGCCCTGGTCGACCGGGTCACGCAGCCGGTCTTTCGCTTCAGCGACGTACTGCGGGCCATTCTGGCCCTCTGGAAGTTTGAGGCCGGCATTCTCGAGCATCCGCGCATCGAGGCCGTCCGGGATCGCTTGCGTCAGGACCTGCTGTTGTTGCGCGGGGTCAAGCCTCGCCAGCGCATCTACGAGCTTGGAGTGGGCAATGATGTGGTGGGCGGTCAACTCCCAGCCGCCGGCCTCGCCGGACGCCGCATAGGGGTTCTGTTCGCGCCGCTGCAGGCGCCCCGTCGGGCCCTCCCGGCCCAGGAGGCGCACGGTCGCACGGTTGCCCGCCGTGCGCTGGAGCGACGCGAGGTGGAGGCGCTCCGCTCGACGAGGAGCCGCGAGCGCTCGCGCTGGTGCGAGGTGTGGAGCGTGGGTATCTGCGGCCCGAACGGTGGGGGCCAGCGGATGATCGCCGAGTCGGCGCATCCGGGTGCGCACGTGACGACCCTTCTGCTGCGCCGCCCAGCACTGGTCGTCGCGACGATAGCACGACCCGTTCGGGAGACCGCGACGCGAAGGGCGAGTCTTAGTGAGCGGGCTCGGCCTACCCCTGGGAGCGCGAGTGACCTTCGACCGTCCGATGCAGGGACGTTCGCCCCCCGTGCCAGGCTCTAGGATCGAGATACTCAGTAGACATGCTCGCCAAGGAGGACGAAATGACCACCCCTACGTCCAACCATGACGACGAGTCCGGCGCACCCGACCGGCCCTGTGCGACATGTGGCCACCCCGGCCACGCGCACCTCGTGCGGGAGGTCGAGGTCCCCGGCCGGGTCATCCAGGAGACCCACTGCACGGAGTGCGACGCCGCGTGCGAGTTCGTGCCAGCGCCGGACGAGTAGCCCTGCCGTAGCACCACCCGCGGACTACGCTTCGGACACTCCTGCGACCGAGGGCGGACGCCCCTGCGCAGCCACCGGAGCGAACCGAGGCAGGTGTGTACGACGAGATCCTCCAGGCACGCGAGCGCATCCGAGGGCACGTGCGCGAGACGCCGATCCTGCCGAGTGTGACGCTGGGTGAGCACATCGGCGCGCCGGTGTTCCTGAAGTGCGAGAACTTGCAGCGGACCGGCTCGTTCAAGGCGCGCGGCGCGATGAACATGCTGGCGACGCTGCCGCCGGGGGCATCCGTCGTCGCGGCGAGTGCCGGGAACCACGCTCAGGGCGTCGCCCTCGCGGCGTCCGAGGTCGGCGCGTCCGCCACGGTGGTCATGCCTCGGAGCACGCCGGTCTCGAAACAGCGCGCGACGAGGGGATACGGCGCCGAGGTGGTGCTCGTCCCGGGATCGCTCGCCGACGCGATCGAGCACGCCGAGGAGATGGCACGCGAGCGCGGCAGCGTCTTCGTCCCACCGTTCGACCACCCGCTGGTGGTGGCGGGGCAGGGCACGCTCGGCCTCGAGGTCATCGAGCAGGTGCCGGACGTGGAGACGGTGCTCGTCCCGGCCGGCGGGGGCGGGCTGCTGGCCGGGGTCGCCGCCGCCATCAAGGCGACGCATCCTGCCGTACGCGTGGTCGGCGTCCAGACGGCGGCGATGCCCGGCATCGTTCAGTCGCTCGCCGGGGGCGCTCCGCGCGCCCTCCCGGCGCAGCGCACGATCGCGGACGGCGTGGCCGTCGCCGGGCCCTCGACGCTCACGCTGGACCTCATCGAGCGCTACGTGGACGACGTGGTCACGGTGGCCGAGGAGTCGATCGCGCAGGCGATCGTGCTGCTCATCGAGCGCGCCCGCCTGGTCACCGAGGGCGCGGGTGCCCTCTCGACCGCCGCGCTACTCGCCGGCGTCGCCTCCAACACCGGGCGCACCGTCTGCGTCGTCTCCGGTGGCAACATCGACGTCAACGTCCTCGGCCGGATCACCGCGCGCGCCCTCCTGCTGGAGGGACGCCATCGCAAGCTCACGGTCGCGGCGGCGAACGTCCCCGGCGAGCTGGCGCTTGTCACGGGCGCCCTCGCCGAGCTCGGCGTCAACGTGCTGGAGGTCACGCACGAACTCGTGACTGCGGACCTCCCGGTCAGCGTCGCGCGCATCACGTTCCGCATCGAGATCGCCGGCCCGGAGGCGTTCGACGCGCTCATGTCGGGCATGGTGGAACGCGGTCTGCAACGAGGGACGGCGACCGACCTCGTCACGCAGACTGCGGCATCCACCCACCGCTGACGCGGCAGGGGCGGCCACCCTCGAGCCTCAATCCCCGGCAGGCCTCGCGACCGCCGGCTCGACCTCGAACACGCGGATGTCCTTCGGGCGGGCGTGGAACTCGCCGCCCTCGACGCCTCCGTCCGGGGCAAGGCCGTCGAGGGCCGACTGGTCGAGCTCGGCGACGAGAGAGGAGCCCTCCCGCGTGACGAGGTGCACCTTCGCCACGTCGCCCGAGGAGACGACGCGGACGACGCTCACCGGGAGGGCACCCGCGGCCGCCGCCGTAGTGAGCTCCAGGCATCGAGGGCGGACGTACCCGACGACCGGGACGGTCGATCCGTTGGCGCCCGGGAAGGGGACGCGGAGGCCCTCCAGCGTGGCTTCGCCGTGCTTCGCTTCACCTCGGAGTTCGTTGACGCGGCCGAGGAAGTTCATGACGAAGGGGCTGTTAGGCTCGCGGACGATCGACTGAGGGGTACCGGACTGCGCGACGCGACCCTGGTTCATCACGACGACCTCGTCGGCCAGCTCCATCGCCTCGCCCTGGTCGTGCGTGACAAAGACGCTCGTAACGTGGAGCTGCTCGTGCAGGCCTCGGAGCCACTCGCGCAGCTCGTCGCGGACGCGCGCGTCGAGGGCGCTGAACGGCTCGTCGAGCAGCAGCACCTGCGGGCGTGCCGCCAGGGCGCGGGCGAGCGCGACGCGCTGCCGCTGGCCCCCCGAGATCTGGTTCGGATACCGCCCACCGAGGCCGTCCAGCCGGAGAAGCGCGAGGAGCTCCGCGACGCGTTCACGGACCGCGTCCTTCTTCCACTTCCGCACCTTCAGCGGGAAGGCGATGTTGTCCTGCACGCGCATGTGCTTGAACAGCGCGTACTGCTGGAACACGAAGCCGATGTTCCGGTCCTGCGCTCGGACATCCGTGACGTCGCGGTCGCCGACGACGATGCGGCCACCGTCGGGGACCTCGAGGCCCGCGATCATGCGAAGCACAGTCGTCTTGCCCGAGCCCGAGGGGCCGAGGAGCGCGGTGAGGGAGCCTTCCTCGACGCGCATCGAGACATCGTCCACGGCGGTGAAGTCGCCAAACTGCTTCGTGAGGTGGTGGATCTCGATCGTCATACGTGCTCCCTGGCTGGGCTCCCTGGGCCCGACTCATGGTCCGAGGTGCGCCACTCCACGATCACCTTCAGCACGAGGGTGACCACGGCGAGCGCGACCAGCATCGAGGCGACCGCGAAGGCCGAGGTGGTATCGAACGCCTTGTCGAGCTTCTCGACGCGCAGCGGCAGCGTGTCCGTCTTGCCGGTGATCTTTCCGGACACGACGGCGACCGCCCCGAACTCGCCCATCGCGCGCGCGTTGCAGAGGATGATCCCGTAGAGCAGTCCCCACTTCGCCTGCGGCAGCGTCACGCTCCAGAACGTGCGCCAGCCTGACGCGCCGAGGCTGACCGCGGCCTCCTCGTACTCGCGGCCTACATCCTGCATCACGGGGATGAGCGAGCGCGCGACGAGCGGGAACGTCACGAAGGTCGTCGCGAGCGCGATGCCAGGGAGGGCGAAGATGACGCGGATGTCGTGCTCACGCATCCACGGACCGATGTAGCCCTGCGCGCCGAAGATGAGCACATAGATCAGACCGGCGACGACCGGCGAGACGGCCAGCGGCAGGTCGATCAGCGTGATCAGGATCGACTTCCCGCGGAAGTCGAACTTCGTGATCGCCCACGCGGCGGCGACCCCGAAGATCGCGTTCAGCGGCACGACGATAGCGGCGACGGTCAGGGTGAGTCGCAGCGCGCTCACCGTGTCCGGGTCACGGATCGCGTCGAGGTAGAAGCCCGCGCCGAGGGCGAACGCCTGCTCGAACACCAGCGCCACCGGCAGGATCACCACGACGCCGAGGAATCCGACTCCGACGACGATCAGTAGCAACCGTACCCATGCCGGCTCCGCGAAGACCGAGGTCGATGCCTGGCGTGGCTCCTCGGACGGGAGTGCGGCACCGACGGAATGGCTAGCCATAGCGCTGCTGCCTCCTAGAGAGCAGGTTGATGACGCCGACGGTGAAGAACGACGCGAGAAGGAGCACCACGGCGATGGCCGTGGCGCCGGCGTAGTTGAACTCCTCCAGTTGGAACACGATCAGCAGCGGCGCGATCTCCGTCTTCCTCGGCAGGTTGCCGGCGATGAAGATCACGGAGCCGTACTCGCCGATGGCACGAGCGAAGGCCATCGCCAGTCCCGTCGACCACGCCGGCAGCAGCGCCGGCAGGATCACGCGACGCACCGTCGCCCAGCGCCCCGCGCCGAGGCTGGCCGCGGCCTCCTCGACCTCGCGTTCGAGTGCGAGGAGGACCGGCTGCACGGTGCGGACCATGAACGGCAGCGAGATGAACGTGAGGACGACGACCACGCCGAGGCGGCTGTACGAGACCTGGATGCCGAGTAGGTCGAAGTAGCGCCCGATCCAGCCCTGCGGCACGTAGAGCGCCGTGTACGCGAGGCCCGCGACCGCCGTGGGGAGGGCGAGCGGGAAGTCCACGAGCGCGTCGAGCAGGCGCCGGCCCGGGAAGCGGTAGCGCACCAGCACCCACGCCAGCACCAGCCCGAAGACGCCGTTGATGAGGGCGGCAGCGAACGACGCGGAGAACGTGAGGGCATACGCCGCCCGCGCTCGCTCGCTGCCCGCGATCCGGAGGAAGTCCGCCCATCCCAGCTCGGTGGACTTCCAGAAGAGGCCACCGAGCGGGATGAGCACGACCAGGCTCAGGTAGAACAGCGTGAAGCCCAGGCTCAGGCCGGATCCGGGCAGCACGCGCCTCCGTCCGAAGACGCGCTGTCGCAGGGCAGGGCGCTGTCGCGCGTCCGCCGGACGGAGGAGGGCACTCACGGCTGGTAGATCTCGTCGAAGATCGCGCCGTCGGCGAAGAACTTCTCCTGCACGGCCGTCCAGCCATCGAAGTAGCCGATGTCCACCAGCTTCAGCTCCGGGTACTGGTCGCGGAACTGCGCCAGCACGTCGGGATCGCTCGGGCGGTAGAAGTTGCGAGCGATCAGCTCCTGCACCTCCGGGTCGTAGAGGTAGTTGAGGAACTCGGTCGCCGCTTCGCGCGTGCCACGGTCGTCGACGGTGTCGTCCACCACGGCCACGGCCGGCTCCGCAAGGATGCTGATCGAGGGGTAGACGATCTCGTAGTCGTCCGAGTCCCGCGTCGCCAGCAGCGCCTCGTTCTCCCAGGCGATCAGCACGTCGCCGATGCCACGGTCGATGAACGTCTGCGTCGATCCGCGGGCGCCCGAGTCCAGCACCAGCACGTTGCTGAAGATCCGCCCGAGGAGGTCCTTCGCGTCGTCCTCGGAGCCACCGCTCTCGGTGACTGAGGCCCACGCCGCGAGGAAGTTCCAGCGCGCGCCGCCGGAGGTCTTCGGGTTTGGGGTGATAACCCCAACACCCTCGTCGCTGAGGTCCGCCCAGTCCTGGATGCCCTTCGGGTTCCCGGCCCGCACCAGCAGCACGATCGTCGAGGTGTAGGGGCTCGAGTTCAGCGGGAACTCGCTCTGCCAGCCCTCGTCCAGCAGTCCAGCATCGACCAACCGGTCCGTGTCACCGGAGAGCGCCAGCGTCGCGGTGTCGGCCTCGAGGCCGTCGACGATGGCTCGCGCCTGTGAGCCGGAGCCGCCGTGCGAGTTGCTGACGGTCACCTCGATGCCCGTCTGGAAGAGGTAGTGCTCCTTGAACAGCTCCGCGTACTCGGCATACAGCTCGCGGGTGGGGTCGTAGGAGACGTTGAGGAGCTCGATCTTCTCGCCGGTGACCGGGGCCGCGGTGGCCTCCGCCGCACCCGCCGTCCCCGTGGCAGCCGCGGTACCCGTTGCCGCCTCGGAGGTCGGCGTCGACGTCGAAGTGGGCGAGGGCTCCTCGTCGGAGGAGCAGGCGACGAGGGCCGCCAGGGCAGTCAGTATCAGCAGTGGGACAGCGATCTTCTTCAGCCAGCTCATGGCGGGAGGTTCCTTCGGGAAACAGTCGATACGGATGCAGCCGGTTCAGGCCCCCGCCGCCGTCAGCGGGGGCCGCAGACAGGTACATGCGTCAATCCCGCTTAACATGATAATTCCGATCAACATTGTCGGATTGTAGGAATGACGCGGCTGAATGCAAGAGGGCTGCCCTCGGAGGAGCCTTCGAGGATCGACAGGGAGCGTCGGCCAGGGGCCGATCAGGAGGAAGCGGGCGGTGCGGGTTAGATGCTGTAGCGCGGCGCGCTGTTGGAGCGCGCGTGGCGCTGGCGCTCCGCGAGGTCAGCGAAGGTGGTGTGGTCCAGGATGCCGGAGATCGCGTCGCGCACGCCCAGCCACATCTCGCGCAGCACGCACTCGTCCTCGTTTGGACAGAGGTAAGTCGCGCAGGGCTGGTGCTGGGTGCGGCTCGCGCACAGCGTGGGGGCGAGCGGGCCCTCCATCACGCGGATCACCTCGCCGATGGTGATCTCAGACGCAGGACGCGCGAGCTGGTACCCCCCGCGCTGACCTCGTTGCGAGCGCACGAGGCGACCGGTGCGGAGGTCCTTGAAGATCTGCTCAAGGTAGTTGAACGGGATGCTCGTCCGGTCCGCGACCGCGGAGAGCGGCAGCAGTTCGCCCGCCGGCACGAACGTGAGTTCCAGCAAGGCGCGTACGGCGTAGTCGCCACGCGTGGAGAGCTTCATGCCGCCTCCATCCCGCCTCAAGGATAGCCGGGCGGCCGGTCACCTCGTCTCGCTCGACGCGCTCCCGTTCGGCGGCATGTTCGGCCGCGGCATCCCGTTCACCGCCGCCGTCGGCGCCTGCGCGCTCCTCGGTAGTCCCCGTGGCACCTCGACGTCCGCGGGGACCGGCGAGCGCACGCGGCTGTCCTCGGCGCCCTCGCGGTACGAGGGCAGGCGGAGCGAGGGCACGACGGCGAGGAGTGCGACCGCGGCGAGGATCAGGAAGGTCCCCTTCAGCGCACGAAGGCGGGCATTGATGTTGACCTGGACGGCCTGCCGGACCTGGTCGGATGTCGCGGTCGTGTCCTCCAGGAACTCCTCGAGCTGGTCGTTGCTGATGAAGTCGACCTGGTCCAGCGGCACCTGCGCGACGAGCGACGGCGGGAAGGCGGGGTCCTCGCTGACCTGTCCGGCGACGAATGCGCTGAGGAGCCCGATCGAGATCAGGCTCGCCAGCGCCGTGCCGAGGGCGGTCGAGAGGTTGTTCGCGGTGCCCCGCAACGCTCCGACATCACCGGCAAGCGCAGGGGGCGACGAGCTGACCAGCACGTTGAAGAGCAACGTGAGCAGCGCGCCCTCGCCGAGCCCGAGGATGATGAGCCCCGTCACCACCCTCGCCGTGCCCCACTCGTTGCCCACGCCAAACGCGAGGATCGCAAGCCCCGTGGCGGCACTCACGAAGCCGGCACAACCGATCTGGCGAGGACTCAACTGCGGATACAGGCGCACGACGAGCACAGCGGCGCTGAAGATCGCAATGGTGTACGGGATGGTCACGACAGCCATCTGCAGGCTCGTCCGCCCCTGCACGATCTGGATGTAGAGCGGGATCAGGAAGTTCACCGCGGGGCCCAGCGCGCCCACGATCAGGAGCGCGAACGTCGCGTGACGCTCCTCACGCGAGTCGAGGATCTCGAGGTCGAGCAGCGCGGGCCGCCCGGTCCGTCCCTGGCGCAACGACCAGGCGAAGAACGACTGCCCCGCCACCAGCCCCAGGACCACGAGGAACGGCGCCGGCGACAGGCGGAGCAGCGCCACGGGCGCCTCGGGCGTGGCGGTCAGCGCCCCCCACGAGAGCATCAGGTTGATCCCGATGCTGATGAGGATCACCGAGACCGCCGCGAGCCCCGCGCCGACGAGGTCGATCCGCAGCTCGTGCCGGGGCGCGACTCGCGGGAGCTTGAGGCTCAACAACATGACGAGGATCGCGACCCCCGCGAGCAGTGCGAACGCCAGCCGCCACGTCAGCGCCGTCGCGAGGAAGCCCGTGATCAGAAACGCGAGCACGCTCGCGATCGCCGGTGTGCCGGCCAGCCAGCCGAGCGCCTCGGCCTGACTCGGGCCGGAGTAGTTCGCTGCGATCAGCACGACCAGGCAGGGGACGAGCCCGGCCGCCGCGAGGCCGGCGATGGCCTGCGCCACGACCATCATCTCCGGGCTGCCGCTCATCGCCATCAGCAGCATGGACGCGCCGTGGATCAGCGCCGTGACCTGGAAGAGCAGCCGCGTCCCGACCCGCTTCCCGATCAACGAGCCGAGCATCACGAACGCCGCGACCACAAGCGAGTAGACGACGAGGGCGGTCCCCACGGCCGTCGCGGGGACGTCGTACTCCTCGACGATCCCGCCGATCGAGACCGGCAGGGCCGTGACGTTAAACGCCATCTGGATCTGCGCCAGGATGATGATCACGAGCGGCAGCCGCGAAGCGCGCCCACTCGTCTCGGAGGCGGTGACGTGGACGGCGGAGTCCGTCATCGCGGGGCAGGTACCGGGGCCGGGAGGGACAAGGGGTAACGAACCATCGGCCAGCCATCCAGATCGGAGCCACCTGGTATCAGGCCCCTCGGGGACCTAACACGAGCCAGTCGCAGGAGGCCCGCTGTCACACGATGCGGTGGCCTCGGCTCAGTCCTTGCTCACACGCGCGCTGAGCCCTCCCTGAGATTGGGGCGATCGCCCCATGCCTGATCTCATCGCCCTCAGCACAATCGCGTCAGTGGGGCGGCATCGGAGAGGAGGTCCGACATGGTGACGACGCACGGCGGTGCGACGGGAACGATCGAGGCGGTGCAGCCGGGGGTGACCGGCCGCGAGGCGGGTCTCGCACGAGGGCTCGTCATTGGGCATGACGCCGAATACGCGCAGTTCGTCTGTGACTCCCTGGCGGGGCGAGTGGACGTGCGCATGACGACATCGACGGAGATGGCCCTCGGGCTGCTCGTGTCGAGGGAGTACGAGGTCGTGGTGCTGGAGCACACGGCGGCGGGGGCGCTGCCGCTGCGGGCACTGCTGCGCCACATCCGCTCCCACCAGCGCGACGCCGGGGTGCTCGTCATGTCGCAGGACGGCCTGATGGCGCGCGAGATCGTCGAGTGCTTCGAGGCCGACGCCGACGATTATGTCGTCGCGCCGTTCCACCCCGCCGAGCTGGCGGCCCGGATCGCGCGCATGGTGCGCCGGGTCGAGCGAGCACGCATGACGGCCCCGGCGCGTGCCGCGCGGACGCCCCGCCCGAGGACTGCGGTCGCGGACGCCCTCGGCGGCGATGAATCAATCGTCCATCCTCAGCACGGAGCGGAGCGCGCAGCGTGACCTCGCCGGTGACTCCCCTGACCTCGCCGACGCCTCTCAACCCGCAACCGTCACGGGTTGTGTACGGTAAGTGGCCCATGAGTCAGACAACTGACAGAAGCGAGACCCAGCCCGGTGCTCCTCGCACCGCGCAGCAGGCGCCGGTCATGCGCCTCGCCGACGTAGTGGCGTCCGTCTCACTCGCGACGGACCTCGCGACGGGGCAGGTGCTCGAACACGGGCTGAGGCGTGCGCTGCTGGCGGTGTGGCTCGGCGAGGAGATCGGTCTCTCGCGCGAAGCGCTGAGCGAGGTCTACTACGTCGCCCTCCTCGGCACGATCGGGTGCGCGATGGAAGCGGCCGCCTTCTCGCAGTACGTCGAGGACGAGATCGCGGTGGGGGAGCGTCTGAGCAAGGTCGACCCGACCAGCCAGATGAAGATCGCCGCGTTCTTCCTCGGCCAGGCGGCGGCGGCGGGCGGCCCGCTGGAACGCGCGAAGAAGGTCGCCGCGGTGGCCACGAGCGGCGACCAGTCGGCGCGCGTCTGTCGCGACGTCTCGGTCCAGATCGCGGACATGCTGGACCTCGGCCCGGCGATCCGCGCCGCCCTCGGCCAATGTCACGAGCAGTGGAACGGCAAGGGCCCGCGCGGCCTGAGCGGCGACGCGCTCAGCATGCCGATCCGGCTCTACCAGGTCGCCCGCGATGCCGAGGTGTTCTCACGCACCGGTGGCCTCGACGCCGCGCTCGCCGTCGCGCGCGACCGTTCCGGCAAGCAGTACGACCCACGGATCGTCGAGGCGTTCATCCCGAGGGCGCCCCTCCTCCTGCACCGCCTGGAGTCGGAGTCGACCTGGGACGCCGTCCTCGCCGCCGAGCCAGTGCCGATCCGGCGCCTGACCAGTGACGAGTTCAACCACATGGCGGTCGCGATCGCGAACTTCATCGACGCGCGCTCGCCGTACACCCTCGGCCACTCGCGTGCCGTCGCCTCGCTCGCGCAGGGCGCCGCGCGCCACCTCGGACTGACCGAGGCGGAAGCGACGATCGTGGGCCGCGCCGGCCTGCTGCACGACCTCGGCCGCGCTGGTGTGCCCGTGACCACCTGGGACAAGAAGACCCCGCTGAGCCCCACCGAGCTGGAGCGCGTCAAGAAGCATCCCAGCATGACCGAGCTCATCCTCGCGCGGTCGGATGCCCTCGGACACCTCGGGACGCTGGCCGGGATGCACCACGAACGGCTCGACGGCTCCGGCTACCGAGGCCTGACCGGCTCGTTCCTCCCCGTCGCCGCGCGCATCCTCGCCACCGCCGACGCCTACCAGTCGAAGCTCGAACGCCGCCCCTACCGCGATGCCCTGCCCGAGGACGCCGCCGCCGAGTGGCTCCGCGCCGAGGCCGACGCGGGCCGCCTCGACGCCGACTCCGTCCGCGCCATCCTCGCCGCCGCCGGCCGCGAAGAGCCGAGGGTGCAAGAGCCGTGGCCCGTCGGCCTCACCGACCGCGAGGTCGAGGTGCTGCAACTGGCGGTCCAGGGCCTCTCCAACCGCGACATCGCCTCGACGCTCGTCGTCTCCCCCAAGACCGTCGGCCGCCACATCGAACGCATCTACGAAAAGACCGGCGTCTCGACACGCGTCGGCGCGACGCTCTTCGCACTGCAGCACGGCCTGCTGGACGCGATGGCGGTCCAGCGATCGGCGTAGCCCGAGAGAGCGGTACGCGCGTCACGCATCGCCTGCCCTGGGCGGTCGAGTCGTCGGGGCTAGTGGAACGGCAGGCTCAGGATGCGGATGACGCCGATCAGCAGGCTCATCCCCGCGAGACCGAGCACCACGCCCCTGAGTGACGGTGAGTCGATCTTGGTCGACACGCCCCCGAAGAAGAGCGTCGAGGCGAGAAACACCGTGGCGAGCACATAGTCGTCTCCGTTCTGGTTCGCCGCTTTGCCGTCCTCCACCCGTTCTTCGGCGAAGGCCTGGAGACGGAAGGCCTCCTGCTGTCGCTGGTTCGAGTACTCCTCCATCTCGAAGGGGGTCCGAGGCGCCTCCGGGTTCACAGCCGGTTCGAGCGCCAGCCATGCGTCCAGTGCAGGACGAAACTCGGGCCGGATCAGGCGGTCGGCCAACCTCAGCGCCTCCTCGCGCGTCGTCGGATCGCCGAGCCCGTTGGGGTAGCGGAGCGAGAACGAGCTGAACGTGGTGGCGTCGTACGCGACTTGCGCACTCGCGACGTTCAGCTCCGCGACCGACTGCGTTGTGGCCCCGCCGGCCTCCGTGAACGCGACCGCCTGGACCCCGCTCCAGCGCGTGGCCTGCCATGCGCTGAACGCGGTGAGGAGGACGGCGACCGAGAGCAGCACCGTCGCCACAAGTTCCGTCGTGCGCTGGCTCAGGAGCCAGTCAGGGCCGCCCTCGGTGGTTGGTTCGGCAGCCTGAGTGCTTCCAGCCATCGGACGTCCTCGGGCCGCGCGCCAGCCTGCTCCGCGCTGCGGACCGCAGCCTGGCGGACGTGGCCCCGGGCACCAAGCACGGAGCACCAACCACGGAGCGACGCTATGGGCGGGCGGGAACAGGAACTGCTCAACCGACGGGCAGGCCGCGGCCACGCAACCCGCTACCCAACAACACACCGCCCCTCGTCTCACGACTAGGGGCGGTGCTGCACACGCGATGTCCGAAGGTACCGCTACCCCCGAGGCAGTCCGAGCCCGCGGGTCGCGATGATGTTGCGCTGGATCTCGGACGTGCCGCCGGCGATCGTGCTGGAGACGGCGCCGAGATAGCCGCGGGCGGCCATGCCGCGAAGGGCTTCCGGGCGGTCCTTGTCCCAGAGCTGGCCGTAGAGGCCGAAGAGCTTCAGCGTGGTGCTGGCGATGCGCTGGTTCAGCTCCGTGGTATAGAGCTTCGACATCGACGCTTCGTGGTTCGGGATGAGGCTGCGGAGCTGGATGGTCATGTTCAGGTAGCTGAACAGCCGAGCGATGTCTGCCTCGATCCAGCGGTCGGCGAAGGCGAGGCGCCAGGTGCCGTCCTTCTTCCTCGCGGCGCGGGTCTGCTCCTCGGGGAGCGTCCGGGCCTGCTTGAGGAGGCCGCGAAGGATGCGCTGCACCCCCACGGCGTTGCCGATGCCGGAGCGTTCGAAGTCCGTGAGGGTCATGCCCACGTACCAGCCGCGGTTCTCCTCGCCCAGGCGGTTGCGGACGGGGACTCGCACGTCCTCGAAAAAGACTTCGTTGAAGGCGTGTCCGTCCGCCATGTTGATCAGCGGGCGGATGGAAACGCCGGGCGTCTTCAGGTCGAACATCAGCAGCGAGATGCCTCGGTGCTTCGGGGCGTCCGGGTCCGTCCGGGCGAGCATGTAGATCCAGTCGGCGCGGTGGGCGCCGGAGGTCCAAATCTTCTGGCCGTTCACCACGTACTCGTCGCCGTCGCGGATGGCGCGCGTCTGGAGGGATGCGAGGTCCGAGCCGGCGCCCGGCTCGCTCCAGCCCTGCGCCCAGTTCCGCTCGCCGTGCAGGATCTTGGTCAGGTGCTCCTGCTTCTGCTCCTCGGAGCCGTGGACCATCAGGGTCGGGCCGATCATCATCACGCCGAACCCACCGACGTTATTGACGCCGGCCTCCGCGAACTCCTCGTTCAGGACGAACTGCTCCTGCGCGCTCAGGCCCGCTCCGCCGTACTCCTTCGGCCAGTGCGGCGCGATCCACCCCTTCTCGACGAGGGCATCACGCCACGGCTGCATCGCCTCCGAGCCCGGGAACTCGCCGTCCTCGAACCCACCGCGCCCGCGGTTCGGGTACTTGTCCGCGTGCTCGTCGAGGAACGCGCGCACCTCGGCTCGGAAGGCAGCCTCGGCGGCGCTGTCAGATAGGTCCATGGGTCTTCCTCTCAGATGAGCGCGGCCTCAGAGGGTCGGAGGGTGGGCCGTCGCTCTCTTATGGAGATCAGAATAATCCTTCGGGCTGGCGCATCAAGTACGAGCGTGATGCGGAGATCGGACGTCATCGCCCCGAGCCTCTCTCGTCCGTCTCCCCTCTCCCGGTTCGGGAGAGGTGCCGGGGGTGAGGGCTCCTTCCATCGAGCACGCCGATCGGAGCAGACCCTCACCCCCACCCTCTCCCGCTTCGCGGGCGAGGGGGTCAGAGTCGGGTCGGAGGGGGACGGTGCCCTCGGCGGTCACGGCT
>Ga0265293_10008535_pt1 | contig 15134 bp, 15 predicted proteins | sample Munlanlewell138R_FD_192505 | JGI IMG/M metagenome (GOLD analysis project Ga0265293, IMG submission 192505) | Leachate microbial communities from a municipal landfill in Southern Ontario, Canada - Leachate well 138R | ecosystem: Engineered > Solid waste > Landfill > Unclassified | place: Canada...
GAACCCCAACGACACCCGGCCGGAGCGCCCGGATTTCGGCAGCGGCGACACCGTGCGCGTTCACGCCAAGGTTGTCGAAGGCGATAAGGAGCGCATCCAGGTCTTCGAAGGCATCGTCATCCGCAAGCGCCGCAAGGGACAGGTCTCGAACTTCACCGTGCGCAAGATGTCCAGCGGCATCGGTGTGGAGCGGACGTTCCCGCTCTTCAGCCCCCGCGTTGACCGGATCGAGGTTGTGCGCCGCGGCAAGGTGCGCCGGAAGAACCTGTACTACCTGCGCGGGCTCACCGGTAAGGCGGCCCGGATCAAGGAAAAGCGCTTCTAGACTTCATTTCGAAAGCACTCGTGCGGCCGCCTCTCTGTGAGGCGGCCGTTTTCGTCTCGTGACAATGCAACGGCGAACTTGTTTGCTTCGCGCTAACGATCGGCTACGCTTCCTGGCGATGTTGCGCGTCGGATAGCAGCGCCGCGCAGAGGACGCTGTTTCCGCGTCCTCTTTTGCTGTTACGGGAGGCAGCCGTGAAGGTCGCGGAAGGGCAGGCGCTGGGAGAGGTCCTGAACCAGCGCCAGAAATGGCTGCTGCTCGGCAGTCTCATGGTCGCCATGTTTGTCGGCGCGATCGACCAGACGGTCGTCACCACGGCGACCCCAAAGATCCTCGCCGACCTCGGAGGGTTTCACCTGCTCTCCTGGCTCTTTACGAGCTACATGCTGGCCTCGACGGTCGTCGTGCCGCTCGTGGGCAAGCTATCCGACATGTTCGGGCGAAAGCTGTTCGTGCTCGCGGGGATCGTCGTATTCACGATCTCCTCGGCGGCGTGTGGCGCCGCGCCGACCATGGAACTCCTGATCGCGGCACGCGTGGTGCAGGGCCTCGGAGGCGGCATGATCTTCGCCTCCGTCTTTAGCACCATCGGTGACATCTTTCCTCCCTCCGAGCGTGGAAAGTACATTGGGATGTTCACCGGTGTGTTCAGCCTCGCGAGCGTCCTGGGGCCAACGTTCGGCGGTTTCCTGACCGACCTCGGTGGATGGCGCTGGATCTTCTACGTCAACGTGCCCTTCAGCCTCATCGCCATCCCGGCTATCTGGTTCAACCTGCCGGGCAAGGTGACGAGCACGCGGCCAAAGATCGACTTCGCCGGGGCCGTGCTGTTGTCAGTGGCAGCGGTCGCGCTGCTGCTCGCATTCGAGTGGGCCGGTACCGACTACGCCTGGACATCGCCGCGGATCGTCGGGCTCCTGGGCGTTGCGGTGCTGTTCCTTGCCGGCTTTGTCGTACAGGAGACGCGCCACCCCGAGCCGATCATCCCGCTCCACCTGTTCGCGAACCGGACGTTCCTGCTCTCGAACATGGTGGTGTTTACGCTCGGTGTCGGGATGTTCGGATCGTTGCAGTACCTCGCGATCTTCGTGCAGACGTCGCTGGGCGAGTCGGCGACCGCGTCGGGGCTGATCACAACGCCACAGTCCTTCGGGCTGCTGGGGGCAAGCATCATCGGCGGGCAACTCATCTCCCGGACCGGGAGGTACCGGTACCAGACGATGCTCGGCGCGGCCTGCACACTGATCGCCATGCTCTTCCTGCGCACCCTCGACGTCGACGTCGTGCGCTGGCACATCTCGGCGTTCATGGTGGTGCTCGGGGCCGGGTTCGGGCTCGTGATGCCGACGATGTCGCTCGGCGTGCAGAATGCGCTGCCCTATAAGTACCTGGGTGTAGCGAGTTCATCGAACCAGTTCTTCCGGCAGATCGGGAGCGTGTTCGGGGTTGCCATCTTTGCGGCGGTGCTGACCAGCTCGTACGAGACCTCGTTTGCCAACGACCTCCCGGCCGAACCAGCCGCCACGTTGCAGGCGACGGGCACCCTCGACGCCTTCCGCGACCCGACGCTGCCGCTGAACCCGCGCGAGTATGTTGCCGTCCAGCAGCGCGTGCGTGCCGCGGATGGTGGTGATGAAGCGCTCACGGCAGCGGAGTCGGTGCAAAAGGCTTCCGTCGCCGTGGCCATCCGCAAGATCTTCACCTGGTCCGCGATCGTCGCCGCCATCACAATCGGCCTCGTGGCGTTGATGAAGGAGATTCCAATGCGGCGCGACTTTGGCACCAGTCCCCAAAGCGACCAGCCCGCGACGCCGCCCGTAGCACAGGAGACGCTTCCCGCTGCCGGGGGTGGCGGCGGGAGGTAGCCCCTACTGCTCGATGGACGCGATGAACGTATAGAGCGATTGTCCGCCGTCGTGGGCCTCCACCTCGGCCCCGGGGAAGGCTTCGGTGAGCACCCTGGGGACCGCCGCCCGGCTCTCGGCCGCCGCGCTGTCGCCGTAATAGAGCGTGATGAGCGAGCCCTCCGCGGCGCCTCCGGCCGCAAGGCCCGCGACGAGGGCTTCGACGGCGGAGTCGCGCGCGGCGCGAAGTACACCATCCACGAGCGCGATGAACTGCCCCGCGCGCACGGCGATCCCCTCGATTGAGCGGTCGGCGGTTGTGTGCGTGACCTCGACGGTGGTCACGGTCCGTGCTGCTTCCCGCATGCGCTCGAGGTTCTTCGCCACGGGAGCATCGCTGGCGAACGCCACCGCTGCCGCCAAACCCTGGGGCAGCGTCTTCGCCGGGAGGACGTGGAGCGTACAACGCGCCAGGGTCGCCGCCTGCTCGGCCGCAAGGATGACGTCCTTGTGATTTGGCAGCACGATGACGTCGGCGACGCCCAGTCGATCGGCGGCCGCGGCGATATCCCCCGCCGGTGGTTTCACGATGGAGCCAAGGTCCGCAACCGCCGCTCCGAGGCTCTCAAACATGGCGTCGAGCCCCGCACCGCGACTGAGCGCAAGGAGCGCCAGCGGTGCGGAAGCGCCCGTGCCGGTCGCCCGGAAGCGCAGGTGCTGTTCGCTCATGTCGTCGACCTTCACGCGGGAAAGGGCGCCGAAGCGGCGAGCGGCCGCGAGGACGGCATCCGCGTCGTCCGTGTGCAGGTGGATGCGGAGCGCGCCGGGTCCGCCGACGACCACCACGGACCGGTGGCCGCGTGCATCCGCCCAGGCACGCACCTGTTCGACATCGAGGTCGTCGCCGAGCGGTTCGAGGATAAATTCCGTGCAGTAGCCGAACTCCTCGTGGGCGTGGCCCGCAAGCTGTGCGATAGGTTCCCGGGGCATGGCCGGGACCACCGGCGTTTCCCCGCGGAGGCTCGCCAGGAGTCCGCGGAGGATGATGCAAATGCCCTCGCCGCCGGCGTCGATCATCCCTGCTTCACGGAGCTGAGGAAGCTGGTCGATGGTGCGTGCTTCGGCCGCTTCGGCGGCTTTCGTAGCTGCGAGCAGGGTGGGGAGGCAGGAGGCACCTCGTCCTCCCTCGGGAAGACAGTCAACCGCCGCGGCCGCGCCCGTGGCAGCCTCCCGCAGGACGGTGAGCATGGTGCCCTCGACCGGGCGGCTAACGGCCTTGTAGGCCGTGCGCGCGGCCTCGTCCAGCCCCGTAGCCAGCGAGGCTGCGTCGGCGCACTCGGTGGCGGTGTGCGTCCCCTGGGCCAGCCCGGCCAGTGCCTGTGAGAGGATCACGCCGGAGTTGCCACGGGCCGCGTACAGCGCTCCGCGGGCCAGGGCCTCGAGGACCGCGCCAGCCGTGCGGGGTGAGGGGAGGATGGCCGCGGTATCGACCGCTCCCCGGAGCGTCGCCGACATGTTTGTGCCGGTGTCGCCATCCGGAACGGGATAAACGTTGATGGCGTCCACCGCGGCAGCGGATTGGTGGAGGTGTTCTGCGGCTGCGGCGATGGCGTCCAGCAGATCGTCGCCGCTCAGCGGATGAGGGCCGCCGGGCGGCTCGGTTTGGCCGTTATCGGAGGTGGATGCTACCATCGGTCTTCGCGATCATCTCAGATAAAGGTAGAACACGCATGGCTAGTGGCGCCTGCGACGTTTGTGCAAAGACAACTCAGTTTGGCCGGCATATCCGGCACAAGCACTCCGGGCGCTGGGAACGGAAGGCCCCCAAGAAGAGCCGCACGTTCCGCCCGAATGTGGCGAAGCACCGTGTCTTCGTCGATGGCGCGTGGCATCGCCTCAACATGTGCACCCGCTGCCTTCGCACGCTCGTCAAGGTCTAAACAGAACCCCGTCGATTCGACACATGGAAGCGGCCTGCATTTGCAGGCCGCTTCTTCGTGCCTCGTGGCTTTTCCGGGCTAGACGGTTGGGATAACGCGGTGGATCACGGCCTTGGTGAACTCCATCGTGTTCAGTGAGCCGCCGAGGTCGCCGGTCTTCTCACCGCTGGCGATGCAGTCGCGCACGGCGTCGATGAGGCGCTTGCTCATGTCCCGCTGTCCGCAGTATTCCAGCAGGTAGCCGTAGGCTTCGATCGAGCCGGAGGGGTTGGCGATGCCCTTCCCAGCGATGTCCGGCGCTGTACCCCCCGCAGGGTCGAAGATGCCGATCGAGGGCTGGTGGCTGGGGGTGAAGGCGTAGGATGCGCTCGCGCCAAGCCCGATCGAACCGATGAGTCCGTAGACCGCGTCGCTGAGGAAGTCGCCGTATTCGTTTGGGCAAACGATTACGTCGAAGCGCTCCGGGTTCAGGATGACCTTTGCGAGCAACGAGTCGAACAGTTCGCGCCGGTGTTCGGTGTTGCGGTACTCCTTCGCTACCTCTTCGACGACATCTTCGAACAGGCCGTCCGCGGCGCGCTGGATGGTGTACTTGCTTGTGGAAACCACGCTCTGGCGGTGGCGCTCGGCGAGGCGGAAGGCAAAGTGCGCTGCGTGCTCGACGGGGATGCGATCCATCACCCGAATGCTGACCGCGGAGTACTGGCCAAGCCGGATGCCCGCGTCTTCGTAGGTCCCGCCGACGGCCACACGGACGACGTGGAGGTCGATCTGGCCGGTGTAGTTGCGGCTCACGCCCGGATAGGTGCGGCAGGGCCGGTGGATCACCGCGAGGTTGAGCTTGTCGCGCAGGACCTGGTTCGGACTCTCCGTCCGGGTCACGGTGGGGTACTTCATCGCCGCGCCGAGGTCGCGGATGAGTTCGATGCCTTCATCGAGCGCGGCCGCACTGGCCTCGCGACGTTCCACACTCCAGTCAACGGGCCGGAACGTGACTGGATTTCCGAGCGCGTCGTTCAGTGCGTGGATGGCATCGCGCAGTTCCGGCGCGATGCCATCTCCGTTCAGTTCAGCGACTTCGCGGGCCATGTCGATCTCCAGGAGGTTTTTCCCAGACTACGACATCACCTGTTTGCCGGCCCGCAGCCAGCTGGCGAGAGCAACGGGGCAGTTACGCGGGTGATTCTGCCGGCGCAGCATGGTCGTGGGTGTGCGCTTCCTTTCCGTGTTCGTTCTCTTCCTTGGTCTTCGGGTAGTCGTGACTGTGGACGATGGGGCTGTGGTTGTGTTCGTGGGTGTGCCAATACTCGCGGTGTTCGAAACCGCCGTTGGCGGAGTGGTGGTGAGTCACATGGTAGTGGTCGTGGGAATGTACGTGTTCCGGATGCTGGTGCTCTGGTTCGCGCCCCTCGCCCTCGGTGTGTTGTTGTACTGTTCCCTGGGTCATGGCAATACCTCCGGTGATGCGGGGAGCGTAGCGGTGTCGTCTCAGGCGGTGGGTTACGGCGGGAAAGGCATCATGACGAAAGCATCGCGCCGCAGTAACGAAACGTTTTCGTTCGTCGATCCACGATGGCTGAAGCTGCCATTTCCCGTTAGTTAACCTGCTGCTAGACTCCGCACGCTTCGGCCGTCTTGAGGGCAGCCGTCGCTTCGTTGTGCCCCGACGAATGAGACCCTCAAACACCAATCAGCCTAAGGGGGAAGACATGCTCCTGGCGCAGATCATGATTCCCGCGGCCAGTGCGGCCGCGGTGTTGTTCGCGATCTGGCTCGCCTACGACGTCCTGCGAAGAGATAAGGGCTCACCCGCAATGCAGGAGGTCGCAGGGACCATCCTCGAAGGTGCGAACGCATTCCTCAACCGCCAATATCGCACCATCGGCATCCTCGCCGTGGTCACCTCGGTGATCGTCGGTGTCATTGTCGGCATCTTCAAAGAGGACGCGGAGGTCGGTATCCTCACCGGCGTTGCGTTCATCGTTGGTGCGCTCGCCTCGGGGGTTTCCGGCTACATCGGCATGTCGATCGCGGTCCGCGCTAATGGCCGGACGGCGGCGGCCGCGCAAAATAGCCTCGCGGAAGCGATCAATGCGTCCCTCCGGGGCGGTGCGGTCTCCGGCTTCCTCGTTGTAGCGCTGAGCCTCATCGGCGTGGCGGGCATCTTCGCTGTCTATTCGAGGATCCTCGGACACTCCATCCAGGAGACACCGTTCCTCATCGTTGGGTTCGCGTTCGGTGCCAGCTTTGTGGCGCTCTTCGCTCAGCTCGGCGGCGGCATCTACACGAAGGCGGCGGATGTCGGCGCCGACCTGGTCGGCAAGGTCGAAGCGGGCATTCCCGAAGACGACCCACGCAACGCTGCAGTCATTGCCGACCTTGTGGGCGACAACGTTGGCGACTGTGCTGGCCGCGGCGCCGACCTGTTCGAGTCGATGAGCGCCGAGAACATCGGTGCAATGATCCTCGGCGCATCGATCTACGTTGCGACGGGCGAGGTCGAATGGGTGCTCTTCCCGCTCGTGCTTCGCTCCTTCGGCGTGTTCGCGACGATCATTGGGATGTTCACGGTGCCCTTCTGGGCAAGCCGGATCAAGGACCCGATGGGCGCCCTCAACGGCGCGTATTGGACGATCACCCTGCTCAGCATCGTCGGCCTGGTCATTACGACGACCGCCATGCTGGGCGACGAATGGCATTGGTTCTTCTTCTGCGGGATGGTCGGTATCGCAGTAGGTACCGCGTTCGTGTACATCACGCAGTACTACACCGCCGGGTCATGGCGCCCGGTGCAGGAAATTGCCCAGGCGAGCCGCACGGGCTCGGCGACGAACATCATCGTTGGTACTGCTGTCGGCTTCGAAACCACGGCCGTTACGGCGATCACCGTGGGCCTTGGCCTCGTGGTCGCCTTCGTGTTGGGCCAGCAGGCCGATCTCACCAACGTCAGTGATATTTCGACGGGTGTCTTTGGTACCGCCGTTGCCACGATGGGCATGCTGATGTCCGCCGCCTATGTGCTGGCGATGGACACCTTCGGGCCGATTACCGACAACGCGGGCGGCATCACCGAGATGGCCGAGGGCACCAAGCCCGAAGCTCGCGAAATCACGGACGCGCTCGACACCGTGGGCAACACCACGAAGGCCCTTACGAAGGGCTATGCGGTTGGGTCGGCGGCGCTTGCAGCCTTCCTCCTGTTCACCGCCTACCTCGATGAAGTGCGCCTCGAGATGTCGCACATCGCGGGCGACGACGCCGAGCGATACGTGCGCCTGCAGCAGGACAACAACCTGCTCCCGAAGGGGACCGACATCCGCGCGGACTACGGTGTGCGCGTGGGCGACTATGCGACGGCGCTCGAGGGCCTGCGCGGCGAGGTCGACGACGAGGACGCCTTCGGCACCATCGACGTCGATTCCCTCATGGTCGCCGACCGGGAGGAGAGCGCGGCCATCCTCGAACGGAAGGTGGCCGATGGTCATCTGACCGAGGAACAGATCCAGCCGTTCATCGAGAGCGGTTCACCCCTCCCGCTCCCGCGCATCATGCCGGTCAACCTCGGCAAGGTGGATGTCTTCGTCGGCGCCCTCCTCGGTGTCATGCTGGTCTTCCTCTTTAGCTCGCTGGCGATCCGCGCGGTGGGCAAGGCGGCCGGCGGCATCATCGAAGAGGTCCGGCGCCAGTTCCGCGAAAACCCGGGCATCATGACGGGCGAAGTCCGGCCGGACTACGCCCGCGCCGTGGACATCACGACGCGCGCAGCGCTGCGCGAAATGATCGCGCCCGGCCTGCTCGCGGTAGGCCTGCCGGTGGCCGTGGGCCTCATCTTCCGCTACTCCTTCGGTGGCGACGGCAACGAAGGCTGGGCCTCCGTGGCCGGCATGCTGATGGTGGGCACGATCGGCGGTGTGCTGGTCGCGACCTACCTGAACAACGCCGGTGGCGCCTGGGACAACGCCAAGAAGTTCGTCGAGTCGGGTGGGCTCCGCGATCCCGACGGCACCGTGGTCGGCAAGGGCACGGAGACGCACGCGGCGGCAGTTGTGGGCGACACCGTTGGCGACCCGTTCAAGGACACGGCGGGCCCCGCCCTGCACGTCCTGGTGAAGCTGCTCAGCACAATCACGCTCGTGCTCGCGCCGCTGTTTATCAGCTAGCCGGTGCAGTTCACCGCTCACACAGAGGGTCCCCGAACATTTCGGGGACCCTCTTCTTGTTCCAAGCGGCCCGGCATTTCGAGCAGGAGGGGATTTCGCGCACCCTTTCGCGAATCTTGATTGCCCCTGTATTGCGGGCTGCAGACGGAAGACCTGCGCTGACGCATCCTGATCGGACAACGGGCGCAGGAGGAGGCAATGAAGCCGCCGCTAGAAGGCGAGTTGGTTCGATTGCGGGCCCCGGAGCCCGAGGACGAGCCGTACTACTACCAGTGGATCAATGATCCCGAGGTCACCTACAACCTGCTCGCGCGCTATCCATTCACGCACGCACAGGAGCTGGAGTTTATCGCCAAACCCTCGTCCTATGGGTACGTAAATCTCACCATTGTGACGCTGGGCGACGCGCTTCCGATCGGCAACGCCACGCTCCGTAACGCGAACCCCGAGAACCGGCCCGCGGACCTGGGGATCATGATCGGTGACCGCGCCTACTGGGACCGGGGGTACGGCACGGATGCGATGCGGACCATCTGTCGCTTCGGCTTCGAAGTCATGAACCTGCACCGCATCGAGCTCGACGTCTTCGCCGACAACGCCCGCGCGATCAAGGTGTACGAACGTCTCCGCTTCGTGCACGAGGGCCGCAAACGCGAGGCGCACTACCGCCGTGGGGAGTACGTGGACGTGGTCACCATGGGCCTGCTCGCCGGCGAGCTGCGATGACACACCCCGTTGAAGGGCGAACGCGCCCGGCTGCTCGCCGCAGAGCCCGAGGAGCGTAGGAGTGTGTGGGATTCGGTGTTGAAGGGCAAAGGCGCGAGGGCGGTTTGTTTATTGGGTAGGGCGATACGAAGACGAAGTGATCCTGGCGCTGTTGCGGAGCGAACTACGTCGTCCGGCCGCGTGAGGACCAGGACGGGGTGCGGCGTTTATGGGTGTCTAGCTGGCTTGGCGGGATAGTATTTTCTGATTCACGCGGTAAGGAAGAACCGCGTTTCCCGGCACCTTATGCCTACTATGCGGTAAATTTGTGACAGAAAGCGCAAACAAGGGTTGACAGCGCTGTTATCGGATTGATAGCGTCCGGTCTGGAGTTGCGACATACGTGCGCTCGGACACGCTCGCAACACTGCGGAATGCGCCCTACGGGGTGCAACGGGGGACCCATCTCAAGGGGTGAATTCGGCCACTCTCAGCCGATAGGGCGACCTTCCGCCCGAACCCGTCAGCTAACCCCGTACGCAGCAGGAAGGCCTCGGGCAGGTCAGCCCCAAACGAGGCACACGGACGGACCTCGGCTCATTACTCGTCGCTTGCGACTTTGCAGGAGAGAACCACCATGCCGGCTTTGCAGGAAGCCCCGCCAAAATCATGCCCCAAGTGCCGCGGCTCGATGATCGTCGAGCGCGACTGGCACGGGACCTACGGTAGCTGCATCATGTGCGGCTACGTCCATGAAGTGCTCACCAGCCCGCCAGTTGACCTGGCGGCAGAAGAGGCTGCGCTGCCCCAGCGCCAGCGCCGACGGCAGCCGTCGCACGGCAAGCTGCGCCTCTGATTCCCCCTGACGCACACCCGGAAGCGCCCCTGGCAATCGCCAGGGGCGCTTCTCTTTCCCATCATCTGAACGCTGTCTAGAATGCGCCCACTGCAGGAGGGGACTCATGGCCTATATCCGACTCTCAATCGCCCGGCCCCGAAAGGGCGAGGAAGCTCGACTCGAACAACTGATGCGCCAGATCGCCGAGGCTGTTTCCCAGCAAGAGGGCTGCATCGACTGCTACGTCTTGAAACCGCACGACGACAGCGGTGAGATCGCTCGCATCTCCATCTATACGAACGAGGATGCGGCTGAGCAGGCCGCCAACACCGCCCACATCATGTCGCTCCGCTCGGAACAGCACCTGCTCTCCGAACCAGGACACGTAGAACGCGCATTTTTCACGGTCTAACCTGGCTTTTCCCCAGCTGTCACCGAATAGTTTCGCTTCCAGGTCGCGGGGCCGTGCTGGGAAGTGCTTTGCTGGGATCTACCCGGTTGACTCGGGCCGAAAACGCGGGGCACGGGAAGACCCTATCAGGGCATCGGCCGGGACTATTAGGGGAACCCCTAATACGATGCGCGGATGTGATGGTTAGACTTCAGCGTGTTGTAAGGGTTTTCCGTTCGCGATGTGGGAAGGAAGCGCACCAAAACCTACTCGGTGTGCGAATTCGCGTCCGGAATAGCCCGAATTGGCGGAGGCAGAACCTATGAGCTCGATTTCACGTACTGGACGGCCTGTTACACGCAGCGCTGGCACCATGGCAACACCCGGCCGAAGCGGCCACCCGATCCGCATCCTCCTCGTCGATGACCATGCAGTCATTCGCCAGGCGCTCCGGATGCTGCTGGAAAACCAGCCGGAGCTCGAGGTAGTAGCGGATGTGGAGAATGGCCGCGAAGCCGTCCAGGCGGTCGAAAAGCTCAACCCGGACGTCGTCCTCATGGATGTCGTTATGCCCGGCCTCAATGGCCTGGAAGCGACACGCCAGATCCGGCGGGCCAGCCCGGGCACCCGTGTCGTCATGCTTTCCGGCTTCGTCGACGAGGACCAGCTCCTCGAGGCGCTGCGCGCAGGCGCATCCGGCTACATCATCAAGAAGTCAGACGTTTCCGAACTCGTGCTGGCGATCCAGACGGTACATCGTGGCAATAGCTACTTCTCCAGTGCATTGAGCGAAGGCTTCGACCTGGCCGAGGTGCTCTACCAGTCGAAGCGCGTGGACCAGCGCAGCGGTGTCGATGCCCTCACCCCGCGGGAACGCGAGGTGTTGCAGCTCATCGCCGAGGGGTTTACGAACCAGGGGATCGCGAACGAACTCTTCATCAGCGTGAAGACGGTCGAAGCGCACAAGTCGCACATCATGTCGAAGCTGCACGCGCGGCACCGCACAGACCTCATCCGCTACGCGCTGCGCAAGAACATCGTGCGGCTCGAAAGTGTCGAAGAAGGGGAGCGAATGCTCGCCCTCGGCGAGGACGAATCAGCGGCAAGTTAACCGCTGCGTCGCACCAAGAAGCGCTCAAAGGGCCCGGCTCAGCCGGGCCCTTTTCTCATGCCTTTGGCGGGAACGAAGCAGAGGCCGGGGGAAGCGGCTCCTCTGCCGGTTTTAGGGGATCGCCCCCGGCCTGTTAGGGAGGTCTACCCCTGCGCGTGGGCCTTTCCCGATAACCGCATCCTCACCCGGTTCCTACATTGTGAGCACGCTTCGAGGGAGGTCGAGGTCAAGCTGTGATTGAGCTCACCCGGATCGATGGCACCACCTTCTATGTGAACCCCGACCTCATTGAGGTGGTGGAGGCCAGCCACGATACCCATATCACGCTCGTGAACGGGCACAAGTACGTCTGCACGGAGCATCCGCGCATCATCACGGAACGCATCGTTGAGTACCGCCGCGCCACCATGGCGACCCTGCGGAGGATCGCCTGATGGACCTGGCAACCGTACTCGGCATCGCCCTCGCGTTCGGCGGCATCATCGGCGGAAACATCGTCGAAGGTGGCAACCCGGCGGCGCTGTTAAACATCCCCGGTCTGTTGATCGTCATCGTCGGCACGCTTGGCGCCGCCATCGCGTCGCAGTCGTTGGCCAATTTCCTCGGCGTGCCGAAGGCGCTCATGACCGCATTCTTCGCCGGGAAGCAACACGACTCGGTGCAGACCGTCGAGCTCTTCGTCACGATGTCCGATAAGGCGCGGCGCGAGGGCCTCCTCGCCCTCGAAGGTGATGTCGACCGGATCGATGACACCTTCACCCGCAAGGGCGTCCAACTGATGATCGACGGCACCGACCCGGAACTCTTGCGCGAGATCATGGAGATCGATGCCGGGTCGATGAAGCACCGCCATGAGCGGAGCTTCTCGGTGTTGGAGTTCATGGGCGGCATCGCCCCCACCATTGGTGTTCTCGGCGCGGTCATGGGGCTCATGACCGTCATGCAGCACCTCAACGAGCCAGACAAGATTGGGCCGGGCATCGCCACCGCGTTCGTCGCCACCTTCTACGGCGTAGCCAGCGCGAACGTCCTCTTTCTGCCGCTGGCCACGAAGATGAAGAACAACAGCAAGCACGAGCAGCAGTATCTCGAGCTCGTGATCGAAGGGTTGATGTCCATCCAGGCGGGCGACAACCCGCGCATCGTGCGCGAGAAGCTGGAAGGCTTCCTCGTCCCGGCGCAGCGGAGTTCTCGCGGCGAAGGTGGTGCGGGCGGTAGTTCCCGGCGGGAGGCCGCATGAGCCGCCGCAAAGCTCCCGAGGCACAGGCTCCTGAGAACCACGAGCGCTGGATTGTGAGCTACGCCGACATGCTCACCCTGCTCTTCGCGCTCTTCGTCGTCCTCTATGCCACGAGCGATGCAAATCCGCACAAGCTCGAGCAAGTGCGTGAGTCCATCGACCGGGCCTTCAGTGTCGGCGTGTTGCAGGGCGGACAGGGCTCATCGGCCATCTTCCAGGGTGGCGGCATTGTCCCCGGCATCAACGCCGTGAAGGCCACCAACATGAGCGACATTTCGGAACGGTTGAAGGCGTTCGCGGAGGCGCGCGGCCTCATCGGCAAGATCCAGATTCGCGAGGATGCCGATTCGATCACCATCAGCCTCGCCGACAACCTGCTCTTCAGCTCGGGTAGCGCCGAGCTGAAGCCCGGCAGCCAGGATGTGCTGCTGGAGGTGGCAAGCATCCTCGCGCAGCTTCCCAACGACCTGCGCATCGAGGGCCACACCGACAACATCCCGGTGAACAGCGTCGACTACGCGACGAACTGGGAGCTTTCCGCGGCGCGCTCCGCTACGGTGCTGCGCTTCCTTATCGAGTCGGGCGGACTGCAGGCCGGGCGCATGCAGCTCGCTGGCTACGCCGAAACCCATCCCATCGCCGATAACACCACGGCCGAGGGCCGGAGCCTGAACCGGAGGGCGGACATCGTGATTGTCTATCCGACGCAGGAGGAGCTCGACCGCGCCCTTGAAGCCGCCGGGAGACAGCCATGAAAGACCCAAAGATCCTCGCGGGAGGCGCCGTCCTCCTCGCCGCACTCTTCATGTTTTACATCAAGCCGAACTACGTCGATGCGAAGGACCCTGCCGTCTATTCGCAGGCGCAGATCGTCTCCGCGCCGCGGCCAACGCTCACCCTGGAAGAGCGTGTGCTGAACCTGAGCGCACCGGCCACCTCGCCGAAGTACGTGAAGCTCGTGATCGCCCTCGAATTCGCCGATCCGCAGCATCACTGGGTGACGCTCAAGGGCGACGCGCTGGCGGCGAAGAACGCCTCGTTCGCGGCCGAACTCGAACCGGAGTCCCATCGCATCTGGGATGTCATCACCCGGGTGGTGGGCTCGAAGACGATTGAGGAAGTCTCCACCTCCGAAGGGCGAGAGGCACTGAAGCAGGACCTCGTTGCTGCCCTCAACGACGAAATCATCACCGAGAAGGTCGAAGACGTGTTCTTCGTCACCTTCATCACACAGTGAGGCCGTAGCCAATGTCGGACCCGAAGAGTGTACTGACGCAGCTTCTTTCGCCCGCACAGGCGGAGTCCCTGCAGGGAGCGGGCCGCAGCACCTGGGCCACGGCCGCCGCCACCCTCGAAAGCCTTGTCGGGGCGGCGCCCATGCTGGCCGACGTCGCCGCCCGGCTCGTGATGCCCGACGAGATCGCGGACGAATTCGAAGAGCCGCACCTGGTGCTGCCGCTCGAACTCACTACCGACCTCGACCAGCAGGCTATGGCCTATCTCGTCGCACCAACGTCCATCGCGGCGTTGTTCTTCGACTCGATGGCCGACGACCCGGCCGACCAGGAACAGCAGACCATGGTCGTGGCCGGCACGATGCTGAGCCAGCTCGTACAGGCACTGAACACGCAGGTGTTCGCGACCTGGTCCTCGGGTGTGGCGGTCAGCACGGATGACATCCAGGCAAACGCGATGCCGGGCCTGCTGACCTCGATGGGCGACCCCGCACTGGCGCTCACGGGCACGGTCCAGGCCGGCCGCCCATTGCCGTTCACGTTCATCCTGCCCGGCACGTTCCTCGACATCGTCGCTGGCGTCGTCCCGGCAGCCGAAGGCGACGAGGAGGAAGCCCCGGCGTTTGCTGGTCTCGACCCCTCGATCGGCTTCTCGTTGTCCGCCGAGGAGTTGGAGGCGGCGGAACTGATCGAAGACGAAGCGCCGCCGCCGGCGCCGCCGTTCACGGTACCGGTGACCGAGCCTGTCGGTGCCGCTGTGTCTGCATCGGCGGGAGGATCGGAACGGGAGCCCACACCGATCAGCGCAGCGAAGGCCCGCTTCGCGCCGCTCCCGGAGCCTGAGCCCGCGATTTCGCGCAGCGGGATCGACCTGCTCGCGGCCCTGCGGATGAACGTGACCGTCGAGCTCGGGCGCACCCAGCTCACCGTTGCCGAAGTGCTGGGGCTCGGCCCCGGCTCCGTGGTCGAACTGGACCGGCTCGCCGGCGAACCGGTGGACATCCGTGTGAATGACCGGCTCATCGCGCGCGGCGAAGTCGTGGTTGTCGACGAAAACTTCGGCGTGCGGATCACAGAAGTCCTTCGCCGCGGACAGGAGAGCGAGGAGCAGGCGAGTTGAACGCGCTGCAGGACCGGAAGCGGCTGATCTGGCTCGGCGTCATCGGCGGTGTGCTGGTGCTGTCGTTGCTGTTCGTGTCGCTCATGGCGCCTTCGGCCCACCCGGGCGAAGGGAGCGATGGGCTGGTCCTGCGGCCCCAGGCGGACACATCCGATTCAGCAGCGGACGCCGCTGGCCTCACCGGCAAGCCCGCAACGGCGGCGGACGCCGCCGAACCCGCTGGCT
>Ga0265293_10008536_pt1 | contig 15134 bp, 21 predicted proteins | sample Munlanlewell138R_FD_192505 | JGI IMG/M metagenome (GOLD analysis project Ga0265293, IMG submission 192505) | Leachate microbial communities from a municipal landfill in Southern Ontario, Canada - Leachate well 138R | ecosystem: Engineered > Solid waste > Landfill > Unclassified | place: Canada...
CCGCAGTTAAACCTGGTCTTGCAAATGCTGAACGTATTGAACAATCTACCATGTTTGTATTTGCAGATGGACGGGTGTACACATACAACGATGAAATCGCAGTATCACGGTCAACTGACTTAAAGATACAATGCGCTATTCCAGCGCAGGAAATGTATCAATTTTTAAGTAAAGTCAATCAAGAGACGTTAGATATGACTTTGCAAGAAGGTGAGCTTATAATCGAAGGAAAGCGTATCAAAACAGGGATAAAAATACAAGAAGAACTTCCATTGCTTGAAATGATTGAAGAAATGGATATTCCTGATAACTGGATTGACTTGCCTAATCACTTTCTCCCTGCAATCAAACTCTGTATGTTCTCCGCAAGCATTAATGACCGTAGTCGTCCTGCTCTCACTTGTATTCACTTAAAAGGACAGATGATTGAATCGTGTGATGGATTCCGCTTGACTCGGTATATGCTTGGCAATGAGTATGAAAAACTGTTCCCACATTCTATTCTTATTCCTGCGTATGCTATTAAAGATTTATTGTCTGTCTCTATTACAAGTTATTCATTAGGTGAGAACTGGATTCATTTTGGAACGGATGATGACACGGTATATTCTTGTCGATTGTATAAAGGTAATTTTCCTGAATTAGAATCATTGATTGAATGTAATGGTCCTGAAATACAGTTCCCGATGGAAGCGGTTGAGATGATTGACAGAGCGACTGTGTTCTCTAAGAGTGACTTTCAAAATGATGAGTTTATTACGGTATCACTGAATGATAACTGGATTATTATGTCAGGGAAAGGTGATAAGGGATGGATTGAGGAAAAGATGAGAGTAAAGTACAAAGACGACCCAATCACATTCAGAATCCGTCCTAAAGTGTTACGGGATATATTAGGGATGCTCAATAAAACTATCATTTGTCCTAATAAGATGAAATTTGTCGGAGAAGATTTTATTCATGTTGTGCATCTGTCAAAAGGAGAATGAGATGAGTGGATTCTTTGATGCAGGGAAATTTAGAGTAAAAGAATCAGAAACCATCGAAGCACAACGCAATCTCCGTGTTCCTGCTTGTGGTGCTTGTAAACTGCATAAACATTGCAAATCACCCAAGATAGGACCTCAAGGCGAGTTTGAGAAAAAGATTATGGTTGTTACTGCGGCTCCTGGTGCTACAGATGATAAAACAGGAGAGTTATTAAAAGGCGATGTGGGGAGTATAATACGTCTTGAACTACGTAAAAGAGGAATTGATTTAGAGAAGGACTGTATTAAAATCGCCGCAGTCAATTGTCGTCCTGAAGATGATGAAGTGGAAGATTCTCATATTGCCTATTGTCGCCCGATATTATGGAATGCGATTAAAAAGTATAAACCACGTTCCATATTATTACTGGGTGATGTTGCATTAAAATCGTTTTTAGGACATAGATGGAAGAAAGAGATAGGGACAATCAGTAAGTGGAGAGGATGGGTTATTCCTGACCAAGAAACACAAGCATGGGTTGTTCCTGTATTTCATCCTGTCTATATTGAGTACAATAAGGATTCCGCTGCTCCTAAACTTTTTAATAAAGACCTTGATACATTCAAACGTCAATTAATCCGTATTGATGAACGTTATGATTTTCCTGTGCATGATCCAAAAGAAAAAGTTAGATTACTTTACAAAGCAACAGATATTATACAGGAAATACAATCACTCATCAAATCAGAACCATCGTATGCAGCATTTGATTATGAAACTACAGGACTAAAACCTCACAAAGAAGGACACAAAATTGTCAGCTGTTCCATTGCTTGGAGACCTGATAGTGAAGGATATGATCAAGGTCGTTTTGAAGATTTAGATTGTATTGTGTTTCCCGTCAATGATGACCCAGATATTAAAAACGCATTACGTAAGTTCCTCAAATCTCCTATCAAAAAGATTGCATCGAATATAAAATTTGAGGAAGCGTGGTCAAGGACAATTCTCAATACAGCAGTGAATAACTGGCATTGGGATACGATGATTGCTGCTCATTTCTTAGACTGTAGAGAAGGAATAACAAGTATCAAATTCCAATATTACGTGAAATACGGAGTTGTTGATTATGATTCCCATATTGAATATTATTTACAGTCAGATGGTAGTTCTGCTAATGATTTTAATCGCATCTATCAAATACCGATAGATGATTTGTTATTATATAATGGAATTGATTCAGTAGCGGAATTGTTTGTAGCAGAAGACCAAATGACTGAGGTGTATCATTATGGAACGGAGACCTGAAACAGAATACTTTGCAGGGTTTGAACTCGACCCATTCTTCTTTGATGGACCTACTTTGAATCTGTCTTACTTACTTGGGAAACGCCCTCCTGTAAGAGGACGTAAGGGAATGGGTGATGCTTATATTTATCAGCAACAACGTGGAACACTTGTTGAACTCTATAAGTGGGATGAGGAGTGTAGAGAATGGAAAAGATTGAATACGTAGCCTTATATGGATATGAGTTACTCCATGAAGGAATTCTTGCATTAGCAGATATTGAACAGAACGGTATTTGTATTGATGTGGATTACTGTAAAACGCAATATGCTCATATTGAGAGAAAGGAGAACTATTTAAGAAACAAACTCTTACAAACAGAACAGTATCAATGGTGTCAGAAGAAATACGGAAGCAAGTTCAACATGAACTCAGATGACCAGTTACGGGATATTCTGTATAAATACATGAATCTTCCTATAAAGAATAAAACAAAATCAGGAAATGGCGCTGTGTCAGAAGAGGCTCTTGATGCTCTCAATGTTCCTTTTGCAAAGGATTTAGTACAGTTAAGAAGGTATGAGAAAGCAAGAAATACGTATCTGAAAAATATTATTGATGAATCCGTTGAAGGCCTTCTACATCCTTTCTTCAATCTGCACACAACAACAACTTTCAGAAGCAGCTCACATTCTCCGAACTTTCAAAATATCCCCATCCGTCAACCCGAAATCAAGAAAATGATTCGACGTGCTTTTATTCCACGTCAAAATCATTTACTTGTTGAATTGGATTATTCAGGCATTGAGGTGCGAGGTGCTTATTGTTATCACAAGGATCCCAACATGTACGATGAAATCACGAATCCTAAACGTGATATGCACAGAGACATGGGAATGGAATGTTACATGGTTGAATTACAAGATATGACTCGGGAATTACGACAACGTGGTAAAAACTCATTTGTTTTTCCTGAGTTTTATGGAAGTTATTACGCACAAGTAGCAAAGGATATGTGGTTCTTTATTGAAAGTGAACATCTTGAAACAGCACGTGGTGTTCCTCTATTTGAACACTTAGCAAAAAAAGGAATCAAAACGTATGAGCAATTTGAAAACCATATCAAGAAAGTAGAAGATAGATTCTGGAATCAACGATTTCCTGTATATAATAAATGGCGTCAAGACTGGTATAAGAAATATTTAGAGAGAGGATGGTTTGACACACTTACAGGATTCAGACTAGAAGGAGACTTTTCACGGAACGATGTGATTAATTATCCTGTGCAAGGTTCTTCATTTCATTGTCTGTTATGGTCTGTTATTCATGTGAATAAAGAATTAAAAGCAAGGAAAATGGATTCACATATAGTAGGACAGATACATGATTCTATGATTCTTGATGTACATCCTGATGAATTTAATAAGGTGATGTTTATTGTACATCGGATAATGACTCAGCAGATACGCAAAGTTTGGGACTGGATCATTATTCCACTTGAAGTAGAAGCAGATGTGTCTCCTGTAAATGGAAGTTGGTATGAGAAAAAGGAAGTAAAAAAACATCAATGTGTATGTGGATGTCAGTGGATGTATGAATCCAAATTACAAGATGCAAAAGGAAAAGAATACGAATGTCCACTATGTGGAGAAAAATATGAAGAACTGGAGGATGAATAAAGAGGGTTAATCATGTGGTGTTATTTTATTATCTGATGAATTTTTTTCTATAAAAAGCCGACACAACACTAAGGAGAACTAATATGTCATTACCCATTCAATATCGACCTGAAACCTTAAAAGAAGTATATGGATGTCAAGCAGCCGTCAAAGTATTAGAATCTATTCTGAAACGGAGTGCAGATGAAATTCCACACGCTTATCTGATTACAGGTCCATCAGGTTGTGGAAAAACAACACTTGCACGGATTCTTGCTTCTGAACTCGGAGCGTATGATAGCCATTCAAAAAGCAACATGAATTATGTGGAACTCAATTCCTCTGATTTCAGAGGAATAGACACCATACGATCCATCGCAGATAATATTCATCTTTCTCCTACAAAAGGAAAGTATCGAGTCTGGTTACTTGATGAAGCCCATCAGCTGACCAAGCAGGCCCAGGAGGCAATGCTTAAATATCTTGAAGATGCTCCTTCTCATGTTATCTTTATTCTCTGCACTACAAACCCTGAAAAGTTAACAATTACCTTAAAACGTAGATGCACACTCCTTGAAGTAAAACCGTGTTCCACTGATGAAATTATTATGCTGTTAAATGAAATATGTGAATCAGAAGGAGTAAAAGTTCCTTCTAATTTGATTGAACTGATTGAAGAAAAAGCACTAGGGTCTCCAGGCATTGCTTTACAGATGCTTGACAAAATCATCGACCTGTCTCCTAAAGATATGAAGCAAGCAATTACGGATTATCAATCAGAGGAAGAACAGGTATTTAAGTTATGTCAGCTACTCATCAAGAAAGCACCCTGGAAAGAAATTACTGCATTATTAAAACAATTAGAGAATCAGGATCCTGAAGGATTACGGCGCATGATACTGGGATACTGTAAGTCTGTGTTATTACGTGGACAGAATAATCGTGCGGCGTGCATCATCGAATGTTTTTGGGAACCTCTGTACGACATAGGGTTTCCAGGACTTGTCTTTTGCTGTTATCAAAGCATACAATAAAAAGTTTGTTCATTTTGTTAATCCGATAGTCTACCATAATATAATATAATGAATATACGAAAGAGAGGCTGAAATGAGCAAATTTGATTATCAGGCAGAGATTAATATTGACCCGACAAAACTTGATTTGGAATGGATTGACCAGCCCAACAAACGTATGCAGTTTTCCCAATTGTGTGCAGATGCTCAACAGTTAGTAAGAGAATTAAAAAACGATATGGATGTACTTGAAGCACAAATAATGCTTGAGGTATATCAAAATCCTGATAAGTTTAATTTACCTAAACTCACTGTCGATACTGCTAAAGCTGCTGTAGAACTTGATCCACGTGTACGAAAAATTAAGCAGGAATATCTTGAAGCACAAAATGACCATGAACTGCTTAAAGGTGCCTTAGATGCTATTGATGACAGGAAGAAAGCACTAGAGAACTTGGTGTCTCTCCTGATTGCTGATTATTTCAGTGGTCCTAAGACTCCAAGGGATATAGGGTCCGAATACGGACGATACAAAGCAGAACGGGAACAGATACAAAGCGATATTGCCTATAAATTAAGTAAAAGAAAGGAGCGTGATGAATCTAAACCGAAAAGAAGGAGAAGATGATGAGAGAGGTACTCATTGCTATTTTTTATATTCTTTTTATTATGGTCGTAATGTTTGGAATTATTCCAAATTGTATTAGATTATACGTACAAGCCATATTTGAAGGATACTACGAAGCACAATTAAAAAACCATTACAAAAGATTGCAAGAGGAGCAAAATCATTATGCCAAAGAAAAGCAGTAAATATTCATTCAAAGACAAAGTCAACCAGATGAATGAAGACCGTAAAAAAGCACAAGGTGGGTCTACAATATCATTACCTGACGGTATTTCATTCTTTGTCCCACCTCAACCTAAAAAAGGAACAACAACAAAGATTGCGATTGACATTATTCCTTTCCACATTGTAAAAACAATACATGAAAGGTATCAAAAGGATGATCTTCATTTTGTGTTCAAGTATTTTTATCATCGTGATATTGGAGCGCAAGAAACATCCCTTGTATGCCCTACAACATTCGGATTGCCTTGTCCCATTTGTGAAGAAGTGAAAAGATTGAATAAGGACTGGAATGCGAATAAAGAAATCATCAAGTCCATTAGAGCAAAAGAACGGGAATTATACAACGTTATTGACCTTGACAGTGAAGAGCATGCAATTCAGTTGTGGGATATTTCTCCGTTTAACTTCGGTGAATTGCTGACAAAAGAGACTGAGGAAAATCAGGATTTACAAGAATTCCCATCTCTTGATGAAGGACTCACACTAAAAGTGAGAATGGAAAAGAAGAGAATGGGTGATATTGAATATCTGCAAGCAGACCGCATTGATTTTGAAGAACGTGAACATGCGTATGATGATTCCATCCTTGATGAGTCTATTGACCCTGCGACTGTATTGAAACTGTTGTCCTATAAAGAAATTGAACGGTTATTTTTAGAACTCCCTCCTGAAGAAGGAGAGAGTGAAGAAGGAGATAATGAGAATGATGCAAGACGGGAATCGAGAAGAAAGAAGAATGACGTACAGGAAGATGAGGACGAGGTCGAGGACATACCGTGGAATCGGCGTCAAAAATCAGAACCCGAGGAAGAAGAGGACGAATTTGAGCCACCCAAGAGTCGTAAGACAAGACATATTGAAGAAGATGAGAGCGGAGACGATGACGAGGAAGAACAACCCTCAGTGGGACCTAAACGTCGAAAAGCACAACCAGCACCAGAAGAAAATGAAGATGATGAGCCGCTTGCTAAAGTACATAAAGATAAGGTGTCGAGTGGAAAAAAGAGACGGAAAGCAGACGAAGATGATTTTGAAGAATCTGAAGAATGCCCTGTTAAAGGAGGGCAATTTGGACAAGATTGCGATGAATATGATGAGTGTGATGAATGCCCAATCTGGGAAAACTGCCGAACAAAAAAGGATGAGATAGAAGAACAGGCAGCAAAAGATAAGCCATCCAAGCAGCGGAAACGCTGACCTTTCGTGCAGAGGGAGTGGAGTTTTACTGTGTTTCTCCACTCCCTGACTTTTTAGCATAATGAGGAGTTACATGAATGAAAAATTATTGACAATTAAAGAAGCAAGAGCATTCCTTAAAGAAACATTTAATTTAAGCATATCAAAACCCACCATGATTCGATTAGTTAAGGAATGGAAGATGGATAGATGGGTAGGTCATAAGATTGTGATTTCAGAAAAGTTACTACGGACGCATATTGCGGAGTGGATTAATGAAGAAACGGATAAAAGAAGCAACAGCATCAATCAAAAAAGGAACACCAAAAAAAGAAGAACAGATTAAACCATTCCGTTTTATTAAATCAGGATGCACAACATTTGATCTTGCATGTAGTGATAGCATACAAGGTGCATATATGATGGGACGTATGGTTAATTTGATTGGTGATTCATCATCAGGAAAAACATTATCATGTTTGACTTTGTTTGCGGAGGCTTCTCTTGATAAACGATTTGATAATTACAGGTTTATTTACGATGATGCGGAATATGCGAATACCTTTGATATTGAATATCTGTTTGGTAAAAAAGTAGCAGAACGTATTGAACCTGCAGGAGGATTTGATACAGATTCCAATCCTATCAATTCAAACACCATACAGGATTTCCATTGTAATATATTTGATGCTTGTGATGATGGGCGTCCTTTTATTTACGTGCTTGATTCCTTTGATTCTATTTCTTCCGATGAAGAACTTGAAAAAACGGAAGAATTGAGAGAAGCGAAACGCAAAGGAACAAAGGCAAAAGGTAGTTATGATATGACAAAACAGAAAGGAATTTCTAAGATTCTGCGGGAAATCACAAACAGAATCAGCAAAACAAATTCCATACTCATTATCATATCACAAACCCGAGATAACATTGATCCAATGAGTCCACAAAAATTAACACGTAGTGGAGGACGTGCATTAAAGTTTTACGCTACTCATGAGATATGGCTTACTGGGTTGCAGAAAATCAAAGTAAAAGACAGAATAATCGGAAGTTATGTTCGAGCAAAAATCACCAAAAACAAAGTTACAGGAAAATTAAGAGAAGCAACATTCCCAATCTATTATGATTATGGAATTGATGACCTCGAATCCTGTATTAATTTTCTTGTGACTGAGAAGTACTGGAGTAAGACAACGGCTGGTGGTATTATTGATGCTCATGATTTTGAGATAAAAGGCACTGTAAAAAAACTGATTGCTTATATTGAGGAGAATAACTTAGAACACAAGTTAAGGAAAATCGTTTCGGACTTATGGTGTGAAATTGAAAAAGAATTAAAATTGAACAGGAAGAGAAAATATGAATAAAAGAGGACATTTCTTTTACGGAGAATTATAATGCCCATCATGAAAGAAATTAAAGTATTCAATATTGGAAGAACTCAGGTTGATAAAGAGGAAGTAAGACGATGGTTAGATTATCTTAAAGTCAGCAATGAGTTTACTATTCCTGATGAAGAAATCATATCCAATCCTGCTTTATTGATTGCGTTAGCCGCTAAACGTTGTTACATGTCCTTTGAACCCGGACTCAATCCTAATGTGACAAAGGTACGAAAGATATGGACTGAATATCTTGATAATATTCTTGCATCAGGACATGGATCTGTCCTTGAACATAGTGTCTATAATTTCGCTATCGAAGGAGTTACAAGAGTATTTACAGGAGAAATGAACAGGCATCGTGCGGGTGTTGCTATCAGTGAAGGTAGTATGCGGTATATTCGTTTTGATAATATTGAATACTGGCTGCCTGATTCTTTGAAAAATGATGCAAGTGATACTCCTGATTTGTTTATTAAGAAAAAACGCTCTCAGGAAGTATTTGAACGGGCTTTCAAACAAGCAGAAGAAAACTATAAGGAACTCAATGAAATATGGGAAATCGATTCCATACAATCATTTGAAACAAAAAAGATTATTACATCAAGGAATCGACGTGTTGTTCCTATGGGAGTATCAACAGGTGGTGTATGGAGTATGAACCTGAGAGCAGTTAGACATATCCTTGCTCTACGTGCTAACCCGTATGCCGAGGAAGAAATATGTCACGTATTCACAACAATCGGAAAAATCATCGTAATGAAGGAGCCTGCTTTATTTGCTGATTTTGAATGTTTAATCGATAAATACTGGGTTCCGAGATATAAGAAGGTATAATATGACAAAGAAAATTCTCCATCAGGATTATTACAATCAAGGGTCCATTGAGGTGAAAGACTTTATCAGAGACTGGAACTTCAATTTTAATTTGGGTAATGCCATCAAATACATTTGTCGAGCAGGACATAAATTAGAATTTGCTGATGATACTAGAAAAGTTGAAATAGAAGATTTGAAAAAAGCAATCACGTACCTTCAATTTGAAATTGAATATCTGGAAAAACAAATTGAATATGAGGAAAATCCTGATTTAGCTGATTAAGTCCATTATGTATTAAATTAAAGGAGAATATCACATTATGATTTTAGCAAGTGGAGCTATTCGAGCGGAAATAAACATCGGGAACATTGTCATCAGACCTTATGATGACAATCAATTGAACCCAAACAGTTATGACTTGCGTTTAGGTAGTAAGATTCTTGTTCCCAAGAAATACCAGCGTGATGTAAAAGTCAAAACAGAATACATGGAATATATTATTCCTGATGAAGGATTCGTGCTTGAAGAGGGTGTTTTGTATCTTTCTGAAACCCTTGAATACACAGAGACACACGGATACTTAGTTCCATTCATCGAAGGAAAATCTTCTGTAGGAAGAAATGGAATTGCTGTGCATGTAACTGCAGGATTCGGTGACATTGGGTTTTGTGGGAACTGGACTCTTGAAATATACACAATAGGAGGATCTGTTCGAATATACAAAGGCATGAAGATATGTCAGATTACATGGGAACGTGTAGAAGGTCCTATTTCAAAAGTGTATGAAGGCAAATATCAAAACGCCCATGGAGTCATTGGGAGTAAACAATACGAGGAGTTTAGAAATGAATAAAAGAGTAAAAGCATGGATTGGGATTGACCCAGGGAAAAAAGGCGCCGCGGTATTACTTGCAGTAGAAAATGGTGAATATGTCATTGATGTATTTGAGTGGCCTAAAAGTGACCGTCCTGTAGAAGCATACGACAAACTTTCAGATTGGGATTTACAGTACAATATTGCAGGATGTTTTCTTGAAAAAGTATCCGCAATGCCAGGACAAGGTGTTACGTCAATGTTTTCATTCGGAATGAACTATGGAGCATGGATTACTTTGTTGCAAATCATAACCATTCCTTATGAATTGAAAACACCGCAGTCATGGCAAAAAGGAATCATAGTCAAAGAAGATGGAAAAGATAAATTGCGTGTACGGAACGCTTTGTATCGTGTGTTCTCTCCTGCTATTGTCAATGAATATACAAAAGGGTCAAAGGGCGGATACAAGGACGGTGTTGCGGATGCTCTGTTGATGGCATACGCTTGTATGAAAGGCAGCGTGAAATGAACAAAGCAGAACTCATGAAATCCTTATGGATTCATGTAACAAGCAGACTTCCACCACAAAGCGATGATGATGTGATTCTGTATATTCCAGAATATAAAACCATCACAGTCTGTAAAGGATGGATTGCTAGAGAAGATGCTATGCGGTTCATTGGAGATGATGGTAAAATTGATGAGAACGTATTTAAATATTTTGCTTGGGATAGAAGGTTTACACACTGGATGAAAATATACGGACCATGATTAAAAAACTCCATATACGTAATTTTCAAAGCCATAAGGACTCCCGTCTGATTTTTTCAGACGGGGTTAATGTCATCGTCGGAAATTCAGATTCAGGGAAGTCAGCAATACTGAGAGCCTTGAACTGGGTTATCACAAATAGACCTTCAGGAGATTCATACATCTCGAACTGGGGAGGGCCTACATACGTTATTGTTGAAACAGAAGAAGGCACCGTAATACGAGAAAGAGGAAAAAAGAATCGCTATATTATTGATGGAATTGTTGATAGTGCTATGGGACAATCTGTTCCAGAACCTGCATCTAAAATATTGAATATCAATTCCACAAATATGCAGAAACAATTCGATGCTCCATTTCTTTTGTCAATGACTCCCGGAGAAAGAGGACGATTTGTCAATGAATTGATTAACCTAGATATTATTGACAGAGGGACATCAAACGTTAAGAAACAAATCAGGGAAGTCGATTCCCAAATAAAACAATTTAATGAACAATTACAAAGCATTGAAAATCAACTTGAATCCTTTTCAGAATTGAATGACATTGAGGAAAAGGTTAAGAAATTAAAGATACTGCAAAAAGAATTTGAACACATTACAATAGAGGCGGATCAATTATACACAGCAATTAATGAAATCAAAAAATATGAAAGTTCTTTGCAAAAATTGTCATACGTGGACGCTATTGAACTCCGAGTGAGTAAGATATGTGATTCATGGGATAGGTGTCTAAAAATCAAACAGCACCGGGAAACCTTGGCTGGAATCGTGTCAAAAATAGACTGGGATAATGAGTGTATCGCTGAACGTCAAGAAATGCTTAACGAACTTGAAAAACAGTTCAAAAAACTGATGCCCAAAGTTTGCCCATTGTGCGGAAAGTAAAATTGGAGAAAAGACATGAAGATTTATTGTGTAGGTGATATACATTTACGTGAAGATACTCCCATTTGTAGAACGGATACTTTTTTTGAAACACAGTTAGAAAAACTTGTAGAAATAAATAGAATTGCAAATGAGAATTATGTGCTGTGTCCTGGAGATGTATTTCATAAGTGGAAAACATCTCCACGATTATTAAATGCTGCAATTAACTTTCTTCCTTATCATTTCATCACAACATACGGAAATCATGATTTGCCTGGACATAATATAGAACGTAAAAATGAATCAGGACTCGGTGTGCTTGCTTCTGCGTATCCTAATGATGGAAATTCTCCTATTAATGTATTATGTGAAAATAATTCTCTCCATATCCTACCTCATATTCGTATAGATTCATACCCTTTTGGATGTGACTTAAAAAACAGTCGAGAGTTTTATTTCATAAAAGAAGATACTTCCATTAAAATTAGAATTGCGTTAGTCCACAAGTTTATCTACATCAAAAAAGAAGACCATCATGTTCAAGATGGAGTAACAGATACTGAGTTGTTTGGAACATTAAAAGGATACGATTTAATTGTCATCGGAGACAATCACACTCCGGGAACATTCACGTATGGAAAATCAACTATCATTAACTCAGGGAGTCTCACAAGACAACGTGCCTCAGAAACACATGAACCACGTATCTACGAATGGGATACAGAAACACGCAAGACACGGAAGATAATATTAGACCACAACCCAAATGCAGTTGCAAGAGACCATCTTGAATTAAAGGAAAAGATAGACTCCCGCATTAATGCGTTTGTCAGTAAGTTATCAATGCAAATAGATTCAGGATTGTCATTTGAGGATAACTTAAAAGAGTTTTTTAAGAAGAATAAAACACCAAAAGAGTTACAGACATTGGTACTCAATATACTGGAGAATGAATCATGACAAACATCGGAACGAAGTTGATGAAATTGAAGGATAAAATTGACACCTTAAAAAAAGAAATCATTGAAATCACCGCATTAAGAGAAGACCGCATGAAAACACTGAAATCTGAATTTGGGTGTAAATCAGTTGAAGATGCGGAAAAGAAATTGAAAAAATTAGAAGAACAGGAAACGATATGGGAGAAGAATATTCAAAAAGCGTTAAAGGAAATTGAAGATGAATACGGAATATAGTCAGAAAATCAAATACTTAGAAAAATATGTCATTGAACAGAAAGCAAAAAAAGAACAATTATTAGAACTGAGAAAAGCAACTAGACTAGGATTACGGGAATTGAAAGTAAAACGCAAGCAACTGGAACAAGCACAAGTGATTATCCAGTTAGTCGCAAAGAAAACCCAAGAGCAAATACAAGTCCATATCTCGGATATTGTGACATTAGCCATGTCTATCTTTCAGGATCCCTATGATGTAAAGGTAGAGTTTGTTGAGAGACGCGGAAAAACAGAACTCGATATTTGTTTTGCACGTGATGGAAAAGAGATTGATCCGTTATCTGCATCAGGGGGAGGAGTTGTTGATGTTGCTGCATTTGCTCTGCAAGTTGCTAGTTGGTGTATTCAGGCTAAGAAATCAAGAAACGTATTGATTCTTGATGAGCCTTTGAAGTGGTTGAAAGGAGATGAGCTTCCTCAGAAAGGAGCAGAGATGATAAAAGAAATCAGTAAACGAATCGGATTACAGATTATCATGGTGTCTCATAGTCCTGAACTGATTGATAGTGCTGATAGAGTATTTGAAGTAAAAAAGAAAAAAGGAGTCAGTCATGTTTTACAAGTTACATGAGGATGATGTAAAAGTCGGGTTCTTCATTGTATTACTTATTTTATTATTTCTTGCTTTGTTCTGTGATATATATTTGAAGGTTTCATTTGTTCAAAAACATATTGAACAAATAGAAGCCGTTCCTACACCCACTCCTACTGTTCTGTATGAAGAATTTTACGGATTATGAAAAAATGTCCCTCAGTAATTGCCCAATACTGAGGGACTACACCTTAGATGAAAGGGGAAGTAGATTATGATTGCTTTGTCATTGACGAAACGCCTTTTAATGCTTTATGAGCAAGACCCGTCCCACCAAAGAACCCTCCCACCCATTCTGCTGTTAATGCGATATTTTGAAGAACTGGGATAAGGTTTTCAGGAATATAGAGATTCCAGAATCCCAACAGTACTTCATTGATGACTAACGCAAGAAATAAAAATATTCCTGCAATGGTTGTTTTGTTTCCATTTAATGTCTGCCATACTGATTGTAACATGATTTACATCCTTTCTTTGTATCTACCCTTTCCATCTAACGGGTCCATCATCACGAGTATCAAGATGTACGAAGGTGTGATAAAGTCCTATCCCTCCTTTCTTAAATATCGGGATAACTGAAGCGACTTGAGCAATCTGGCGAGGGCTGACACCCTGTATATGAATGTCAGCCGCCTTACATTTAACATGTTGTGAAGTGTCCTTGCTGTGTCTTGTGCGATTATAAGATAGACATCGACAACCTGAATTGACATGCACAGGCTTGTTAAAGTAATCTCGAATCTGCTGTAATCCTTTTACCAACTCGATGTCAATCGTATCAAGACCACATCCACAAGCACATTCAAATTCCCATCTCGAAAAGTTTTTCGTTATATCACCCACGAAAACAACTCCATCATAAAGAATTAATACATAACTTAATCATATACTCTATTTAACCAGCCTTCCAGAAAACGTCCAAATTTATTGGGATTACTTTTTGCCAAATAATCATAAAAACCATGAGCCCGGCACTGGAAGCATAACAGGAGTTCTCTAGGATTAACTGTATTAATAACAGAAATGGTTTTAGGTCCTACTATCCCATCTACCTTTAATTGGTTTTTCCTTCCTGTTAAACCTATAGTGGACTCCTGAAGAAGAAGATGACATCTTTTAGATCCCATATTAACAGCAAAATCCATTACTTTACAAGCTATATGAACGTCTTCTATTCTATCATAATCATTTCTAGCCCACCATTGGTTATAATAAAGTTCTACAGCTAATTCTTCTGTCATGCCTTTTATGTCTTTTGGATCAATAAACCCGTCTTGGTTTATATCTCCATCCAGCCAACCGTCCCCATCCCAATCTTTGTCTAATGTCTTTAGAAATCTAAGAGAAATTCCATAGTTTGTCTCTCCCGCATGATCTACAGTAAAACCTCCTTCATGTTTTAACACATCTTCCATAGCCAACTTAAAAAATATAGAATACTTGTCATTCCATTTCATAATCTTATCCTTTTACCAATTTAAGATAAGCTAGAATTATTCCAGCAATAGCCACTATAAGTTTCCATGAATAATCTACAAATTTTTGAATAGCGGTTCTGTTGGAGGAGATAACCTCCAACGTTAGAACTCTATTTGATAATTCCTGATGCTCTTTTTTTATTTCATTTTTAATCTCTGTAATAGCATCGGTGATTTTTTTGAATTCATTTTCCCGATGAATTCCTAATT
>Ga0265293_10008539_pt1 | contig 15129 bp, 17 predicted proteins | sample Munlanlewell138R_FD_192505 | JGI IMG/M metagenome (GOLD analysis project Ga0265293, IMG submission 192505) | Leachate microbial communities from a municipal landfill in Southern Ontario, Canada - Leachate well 138R | ecosystem: Engineered > Solid waste > Landfill > Unclassified | place: Canada...
ACGCCCGGGAAAGTTATTGCAGGAGGTCCTATGATGGGCATAGCCCAATACTCAATAGATGTACCGGTAATCAAAGGCACTTCAGGAATATTGGTTTTGACAGAAGAAGAAGCCAAGCTTCCGGAATCATCGAATTGTATCAGATGCGGAAAATGCATAGAGGTTTGTCCCATTAATTTGCTGCCGGTTAATATCAGCAATAATGCTTTGGAAGATAGGTTTGAACAAGCTGAGGCATATAATGCCTTGGATTGTATAGAGTGCGGTGCATGTTCGTTTATATGCCCGGCTAAACGACCATTAGTGGATTCTATAAGGGTGGCAAAAAGAGAAATTTTGGCCAAGCGTAAAAAAGCTCAATCCAAGTGATGGGAGGTAATATATTGAGTAGTATGATATTTAGGGTATCTTCTTCACCGCATATAAGATCAAAAGAATCGACCCAAAGAATTATGTTAGATGTTATTATTGCACTCATACCTGCTTTATTTGCAGCAATATATTTTTTCGGTGCACGGATACTTACTGTTGTCTTGGTTTCAATAGTATTTGCAGTTACCACAGAATATATGATGCAAAAAGTTCTGAATAGACCTATTACTATAAACGATCTAAGCGCGGTGGTTACAGGGTTATTATTAGCATATAATGTTCCGTCTACGGCTCCTTGGTGGATGGTAGCCTTAGGTTCGATTTTTGCAATAGCAATAGTTAAACATTGTTTTGGAGGCTTGGGACATAATTTCATGAATCCCGCACTAGCCGCCAGAGCTGTGCTTTTGGCTTCATGGCCTGTTAGAATGTCGTCAGCGGCGTTTGTATCTCCGGGGGTAAGCGCAGTCACCGCAGCTACGCCTTTATCGCTTTTTAAAGCAGGGGCAGGATGCGGTAATAGGATAGTGATTACCTCAGCCACTATAGCAACCAGCGATACACTGACTTCTTTATGGGATTTATTTATTGGTAATGTAGGCGGGTGTATAGGTGAAACTTCCGCTTTGGCTCTGTTAATAGGCGGTTTATATCTTATATATAGGGGCGTAATAAGCTATAGAATTCCATTAACATATATAGGTACTGTTGGAGTACTATCTTATATTCTTGGCGGATTTCATATTTATTGTTTTACATTTCATATGCTGGCCGGCGGTTTATTTTTGGGAGCCATTTTTATGGCAACTGATTATGCTTCAAGTCCTTTGACTGCGAAGGGGCAGATAATAATGGGGCTTGGTGCCGGTCTGCTCACGGTTTTAATCAGGTTTTTCGGTTCCTATCCGGAAGGGGTTTCCTATTCCATACTCTTAATGAATATAGCAACTCCTTTAATAGATAGATTTACTGTTCCAAGAAAGTTTGGAGAGGTGAAGAAAAGTGCGTGATTATTTAAAACTAACCGGCATACTCCTTATAGTATGTGTCGTTGCGGCAGGTGTGTTAGGAGTTACAAATGCAGTCACATATGAAAAAATTTTAGAACAGGCAATTAGAGAGAACAATGAGGCACGTAAAGCTGTGTTATCAGATGTGGAAGAATTCTATAAAATTAACGAAAATGGAATCAGTGACATCCTATCTAAACCCGATTATGAAATAATAACGGAAGTTTACGAAGGAAAGTCTCAAGGACAAACTTTAGGTTATACTGTAAAAACATCTCCGAAAGGATATGGGGGTACTGTGGAGATAGTAATTGGAATTGATATGGAAGGTAAGGTAAAAGGAATTAAAGTAGGGGAGAATTCAGAAACCCCCGGGCTTGGGAAAAACGCTGCAACACCTAAATTCCAAGGCCAGTTTGTGGGGAAGGATTGGGATAACGGTATTGTATTGATAAAAAATGGGATTCCAAAAGATAATGAAATACTATCAATAGCCGGAGCAACGGTTACTTCCACTGCTGTAGTCGAAGGAGTAAACACTGCTTTAGAATTGGTAGAAGAAATATCCGATAATTAGAATATAGCGGAGGTGAGGTCAATGAAATTATGGAAAGATTTTTCTAATGGATTAATTAAGGAAAATCCTACTTTTAGGTTGGTTTTAGGGACATGTCCTACCATGGCCGTTACTACCGCGGTTTTTAACGGTTTAGGCATGGGTATAGCTGTTATTGCAGTATTAATATGCTCTAATCTTATTATATCTCTTATTAACAAGATAGTGCCTAATGAGGTAAGAATTCCAATATATATAGTAGTAATTGCAACATTCGTCTCAGCTGTGGAAATGTTGATAAAAGCATTTTCACCCGCATTGGATAGTGCACTGGGTATATTTATTCCTCTTATAGTTGTTAATTGCATAATTTTGGCAAGGGCAGAATCTTTTGCTTCTAAGAATCCTCCTTTAAACTCTATTATGGACGGATTAGGAATGGGAATTGGCTTTACACTTGCTTTGATATTTATGAGCGGTGTAAGAGAATTATTAGGCGCAGGTACATTTTTAAACATGCCTATATTTGGAGCAGGGTTTGAACCGGCGTTGATATTAATACTTCCGCCGGGTGGATTTTTAGTATATGGTTTAGCAATAGCTTTATTTAATAAACTAATAGTTAAAAAGGCATAGGGGGTCAGATGTTATGAAATTAATAATTATTGTTTTGTCTGCCATCTTTGTTAACAATTTTGTTCTATCAAGATTTTTGGGCATTTGTCCCTTTCTGGGCGTTTCAAAAAAGGTAGAAACAGCTTTAGGTATGGGTATTGCAGTAACTTTTGTTATGGCATTGGCATCAGTTATGACTTGGGTAGTTCAATTTGCAATATTGATACCTTTAAAGATTGAATACATGCAAACAATAGCATTTATTTTAGTTATAGCCGGTCTTGTACAATTCGTTGAAATGGTTATGAAAAAAACCAGTCCGACTTTATATCAAGCCTTGGGTGTGTACCTGCCCCTTATAACTACAAATTGTGCTGTGCTTGGTGTGGCAATTTTGAATATTGAAAGTGGTTTTAATATTATTGAGACTTTATTAAATGGTGTAGGTGGGGCTCTTGGCTTTACTTTAGCAATAGTGTTATTTGCAGGGATTAGAGAAAGAATGGAACTTGCACCTTATCCCAAAAGTCTTGAAGGTTTTCCCATAGCTCTTATAACGGCAAGTTTGCTTTCCATTGCTTTTCTTGGTTTTAGCGGCTTGCTTTAGACGAGCTGCCGATGAAAGAGGTGAGTTGCAATGATTAATGAATTATTATGGCCTACTGTTACACTGGGTGGATTGGCTATTTTCTTTGGTATTGTTTTGACTTATGCCTCAAAGAAGTTTGAGGTGGAAACAGATCCCAAAGTTGAGGAAATAAGATTTTTGTTACCGGGAGCGAATTGTGGTGCTTGCGGATATGCAGGCTGTGATGCTTTAGCAGAATCTATAGCGAATAGGAATGCCTCTGTTAATGCATGTCCTGTCGGCGGAACAGCGTTGGCTCAAAAAATTGCGGAAATTATGGGTGTTACAACAGAGGATAGTGAGAGAATGGTAGCAAGGGTATTATGTAACGGTGATAAAGATAATGCCAAGGAAAAATATATATATCAAGGGATAGAAGATTGCAAAGCGGCGGAAATGCTTGCGGGAGGTTCAAAAGGATGCAAATATGGCTGCACCGGATTGGGAACTTGCGAGAAGGTTTGCCCCTTTGATGCGATACATGTAATAAACGGTGTGGCGGTTGTGGATGAAGATAAATGTACGGCTTGTAAGAAATGTATAGAAGCCTGTCCTAAGAAAATAATTACCCTTGTACCTGTTTCAAAAAAGGTTAGAGTTCTGTGTAAAAATGTCGATAAGGGTAAGGAAGTAATGGGTGTTTGCAAGGTAGGGTGTATTGGATGCCGCAGGTGTATTAAGGCTTGTGAGTTTGATGCAATTATTTTTGAGAACAATTTGGCCAGGATAGATTATGAGAAGTGTACAAATTGCGGGGCTTGTGCGGAAGTTTGCCCTACTCATACAATTCTTAATGAAGCAAAATAAAAAAAGCGGCTTTTGCCGCTTTTTTTATATATTTTATAAGTTGAAGTCGCAATACTAAAATGATACACTGGAGTAGGAAGTTTTTTGTCGAAAACGGCTTCAGTTGCAGTACCTAAAATAGGAGGGGTTTTAGATTGAGAAAAGCAAGCAGAAACGGATGGATTTTATTACTTTTAGTTATTTGCGGCATTGTTATCGGTGGATTTTTAGGAGAGTTTCTTGGTAAATATATTCCTATATTAAAGTTTGGTTATAATCTTGGTATAAGTCCCCATACATATGACCTAAGAGTTATAAAGTTAACTCTTGGTCTTACTTTTAATATAAATATTTTTACTATATTGGGTATTATAATAGCAGTACTGTTTTTTAGAAATATATAGGAGTGCAATATGAAAATCATCCTTGCTTCAAGTTCACCCAGAAGGCTAGAAATACTTACTCAATTAGGAATCAGGTTTGAAGTAATTCCATCCAATTATAGAGAAAAAACAAAAGATATGCAGCCGGAAGAGTTGGCTATGCATTTTGCAGAAGGAAAAGCTATGAGTGTTGCCCATAATATTACGGAAAAAGCATTAATTATTGGCGCTGACACAATAGTCTATTGGTATGAAATTATAGGTAAACCCAGAGATAGTAAAGAAGCAATTAAAATGCTTAGAAAACTTAGCGGTAAATCTCACGCAGTGATTACAGGGGTGTCTGTGATTAGTACTCCTATGTTGAATAAGGTTACGGCTTATGAAAAAACAATGGTAAAGTTTAAAAGTCTGAATGAGGAAGAAATATTAAGTTATGTTTCTACAGGAGAGCCTATGGATAAAGCAGGAGGGTATGCAATACAAGGCATAGGCTCTTTATTGGTGGAAAAAATTAATGGATGTTATTTTAACGTGATGGGTCTTCCTGTATATAGACTTTCTAAAATGTTAGAGACCTTTGGTTTTAAAATACTGGGAAGGTAGAGGTGTCTTAATGGAGGAAGTAGCCAAAAATATTAAAATTGCATCGTTACCTGAAAACGAACGACCTCGGGAAAAACTTAAAAATCACGGGGTTAAAGCATTATCAAATGCGGAATTATTGGCAATACTATTAAGAACAGGAACAAAAAATGAAAGTGCTTTATCTTTATCATATAAAATTTTATCCCAAGGGGATGGGATTAGATATTTGGCTAATACCGGTATAAGTGAATTGAATAAGATAAATGGTATAGGTTTAGCTAAGGCATCACAACTAATTGCGGCAGTCGAATTAGGCAAGAGAATAGCTCAATATACATATAATGAAGACTATTATGTAAATCGCCCCCAAGATGCAGCGGATATATTGATGGAAGAAATGAGATATTACAAAAAAGAGCATATGAAAGTGATAATGTTAAATGTTAAGTGTAAGGTTATTGGTGTTGAAGAAATCTCTATCGGATCTTTAAGCTCATCCCTTGCACATCCTCGTGAGATATTTATACCTGCCATTAGAAATTCAAGTGCTAATATAATTCTAACACATAATCATCCCAGCGGGGATCCAACTCCGAGTAAAGATGATGTTGAGATAACAAGAAGAGTTTACGAGGCAGGGAAAATTATAGGTATTGAACTTTACGATCATATTATAATCGGGGATGGAGTTTTTATAAGCCTCAAAGAGAAAAATCTTTTTTAAGCGAATATGGAAGCAAATTTTATACAATACAATCTATTTAAATTGAGGAGGACAATAAAGTTATGTTATTTAATGCTTTTTCTAAAGATATAGCTATAGATTTAGGCACAGCAAATACATTAGTTTTTGTTAGAGGTAAAGGTATTATTATAAGGGAACCGTCGGTTGTAGCAATAAACACTGAAAACAATTCAGTAAAAGCGGTCGGTGAAGAAGCAAAACAAATGATAGGGAGGACACCGGGACATATTGTTGCTATAAGACCAATGAAAAATGGAGTGATTGCTGATTTTCATATTACTCAAAGTATGTTAAAATATTTTATCAGGCAAGCATTAAAAAATACCACCTTTGGTAAACCCAGATTGCTTATCAGTGTACCTTCCGGTATTACAGAAGTAGAAAAACGTGCTGTGGAAGAGGCAGGCATTCAGGCGGGAGCAAAAATAGCAAAATGGATAGAAGAACCTATGGCTGCTGCTATAGGTGCAGGCTTACCCGTGAGTGAACCTACCGGTAGTATGATAATTAACATTGGCGGAGGAACTACGGAAATAGCTGTAATTTCTCTTGGAGGTATAGTAACAAGCAGTTCAATCAGATCAGCCGGGGATAGATTTGATGAGAGCATAGTCTATTATATTAAACGGAACTATAATCTAGCTATAGGTATAAGGACAGCTGAAGAGATTAAGATTAATATAGGTTCGGCTTATCTTAGTGACACGGAAGAATCTATGAAAATAAAAGGAAGGGATTTGGTAAGTGGATTACCAAAGACTTTGACGATAACATCTGCTGAGATACTTGAAGCTTTAAAAGAACCGATCGAAGTAATCATAGACGGAATAAAATCAGTTTTGGAAAAAACACCGCCGGAATTAGCCTCAGATGTTATGGACAGAGGCATAATGGTTTCAGGCGGAGGTGCACTGCTGAAAGGCATAGGAGAATTGATAAAAGAAGAAACCGGTATGCCGATATTAATCGCAGATGTACCTTTAGACTGTGTTGCAATGGGAGCCGGGAAAGCTTTGGAACAATTCGAAAATTTATTTAAAAGGTAACTATGGGGTTGGTGCAAAGTGAAATTGTTTAAAAATAAACCTGTTGTATTTACTGCAATTATTATTGTATTATTAATAATTGCAATTGCTTTTACTTCTAAAGGTAGGACAAGGCCTTCTGCTATCGGTTCCGTTGTAGGCAGTGCCATAACTCCTATACAAAAAATATTTTATAAGACGGGCGAGTTTTTTAGAGGTAGTTTTAGTGCATTGTTTGAACTTAAAGAATTAAGAATCGAAAACGAGGCTTTAGCAAAAGAAGTGGCAAAACTAAGAGAAGAGAATAGGAAGCTTTATCAAATGGCTTTGGAAAATAAAAGATTAAGGGATATTTTAAATTTTGTTGAGGCAAATGAAGAATACAAATATATAGGGGCAGAAATTACCGGGAAAGATCCGGGTAATTGGTTTGACATATTTACAATAAATAAAGGTTTGAAACATGGCATTGAACCAAATGATCCTGTAATTACAGGCGAAGGTCTGGTTGGAAGGATTATAGAAGTCGGGAATAATTATTCTAAAGTAATGTCTATAATAGATGAAAGAAGTTCAATCAGTATTATAGTAAACAGGACTAGGGATACGGGAATTGTTTCCGGTACCGTTAATTCCGAACTGATTGCAATAATGCCTTTAGAATCAGATATTGTGAAAGATGATGATATTATAACCTCCAGTATTAGTACTTTACCTGCAGGTTTATATATTGGTAAAGTAGAAAATGTTGAAAAGATAGAGCGTAAATTACAAAAAGTAGTGACAATAAAAACTTCAGTGGATTTCAAAAGATTAGAAGAGGTGTTTGTTTTAAAAGTTCACAATGAAGCCGATTGAATGGAGGCATGATGTGAGAGTTTTAATATTAGGGATTATAATATTATTGAATTTTATACTTGAGTCCACTGTATTTCAATACACTAGAATATTTGGGGTGAAACCGGATTTTACGATAATGTTAATTGTTTCTTATGCTATTATGAGGGGAAGCATATATGGCGGTTCTATTGGGCTTGTGTCCGGTTTTTTAAATGATTTATTTTATGGTAAATCTTTTGGCGTGAATTCCTTATCATATATGCTTACCGGTTATATAATAGGCCAATCTCAAGAAAATATTTTTAAAGACAGCTTGATACCTTCTGTGTTTTTTAATATCGTTGGCATATTTATATATCAAAACTTGTTTTATTTTATTTCTTATCTGAGTAAAGTAGATATTTCTTATATGTATGTTTTAATAAATATAATAGTTCCCCAAAGTATCTATAACGGAATTTTGGGTGTTATTGTATATAGGTATATCTATATATTAGATGAGAAAAGTTTTATGGATAAAAAAATATATTAATCCAAGGTGTTGCTATGATAAAAAAGTTTTTTAGTGAACGTTTAAATATCATAAAAATAGTAATAGTAATAATTTTTTTACTATTATCTTTTAAATTGGCTGACTTGCAAATTGTTAAAGGTGATTACTATAAAAAAAGGTCGGAAAATGTTAGAACCAGAAATATCAATATTACTGCACCAAGAGGAAATATTGTTGACAGATTTGGCAGGGTATTGGCTACTAATAAACAAAGTTATTCTGTTAATATCGTAAAAGCTGAACTGCCTGATGAAACATTTAATGATATAGCATTAACAGTCATTAACATATTGGAAAAGAACGGAGATAAATATAAAGATGAAATACCTATATTATTAAGACCTATACGTTTTGTTTTTGAAGATGAAGAATTTCAGTGGAAGTCAAGGTATGATATTCCACTTGATGCTGCACCGGATGAAGCTTTTAGAAAACTAAAATCCGATTACGGGATTTCTTATGATACCGTTGATGTGGAAGCCTATTCCATATTGAGCAATGAATTTGAAATTGAATTGCCATTTAAACTTGATGAATTTAAGTATAGTTTTAAAAAAGATGAAATTCGATGGAAAATAAATAACGGTTTTGATGAGGATAATACAGCAGAAGAAGTTTTTAATAAATTTGTAAGTAAGTACAATATTGATATGACAAAATATACACAAGAAGAGGCTAAAAAGATAATCTCAGTAAAATATTTACTCGGCCAAAAAAAATATCCTGCATATGTACCGGTTGAAATTGCAACAAATATTAAAGAAGAAACAAGAGTTATGATCGAAGAGAATAAAGTATTTATTCCCGGAGTTGAAATAATGGATAAGCCTCTGAGAAGATATCCCAAGGATGAATTCCTATGTCATGTATTGGGTTACTTGGGTAGGATAAGCCCCGATCAGGAGGATTTATTTCAAAAAGGATATACACCTGAAGATATGATAGGCAAATCCGGAATTGAGTACTCTATGGAAGAATATCTGAAAGGCACTGACGGTTCAAAACAAATAGAGGTTGATGCAAAAGGCTCTTTGATAGAAACAATTGAAGTTACTGAACCGGTGCCCGGTAATACCATAGTTTTGACAATGGGTTCTAATTTACAACAGACTGCAGAAGAAATATTGGCAAAGACTATTGAAGAGGCGCGTAATAAGAAACCTTTTCCGGAGACTTATTCCGGGGCTGTAGTGGCATTAGATGTTAATACCGGGGCGGTATTGGCGCTAGCCAGTGAACCGAAATTTGACCCGAATTTATTTGCCTCAGGTATTTCAAACGAAGATTGGAAAGCCCTGCAGCCTGCCACAGCGGATAGTTATGCACCAAGACCTTTAATAAATAATGCTATATCCTATCCTTTGCCGCCGGGTTCTACTATGAAATTACTTACGGCTATAGCCGGTTTGACTGAGGATAAAATAAATGAGAAAGAATACATATATTGTAAAGGCAGATATACGACTATACCCGGGATAGCACCATCGGATTCGGGAGGAGCTGTTCATGGACCTACCAATTTGCTTAATGCTATAAAGAAATCGTGCAATTATTACTTTTTTGAGACAGGGAGAAGACTTGGCGGAGAATTGTTTGAAAAACATGCAAGCAAATTGGGTTTCGGTCAATATACAGGCATAGAACTTCCTTACGAATCCAAGGGTATGGTAGAGGGACCTTTGCATAAGCAAAAATTGTATGAAGGATATATAGATAGTTATCTTACTTATACCGTTAAACTTGCCAATGAAGAAGCAAAAGAAAATATTAAGGCTATGATTTATGAAAAACCTTCGGCAGGTCAATCGTCTTATTTGTTTTATAAGGAATTGAGCAAAAGGATAAGAGAATTAGGCGTGATAGAAGATAAAGCAATTGATAAGATTGTATGGTATATTACAGAAAGCAAATTCCGCCCGGGTGATGTTTTAAACGCTGCTATAGGTCAAGGATTAAATAATGTAACAGTATTGCAATTAGCGAATTATGTTGCAACTATAGCAAATGGCGGAACAAGATATAAACCTTATATAGTGGAGAAGGTAATTAGCCACGATGGAAAAATAATTTTTGAAAAAAAACCTGAAATTATAGAAAAGCTGAATGTTTCTCAAAATGATTTGGAAATTATAAGAGAGGGTATGTTTAAAGTTACAAACGAAGTGGGAGGTACTGCGTGGAGCAGTTTCATAGATGCTAAAGTACCCATCAGCGGTAAAACCGGTACAGCAGAAGCAGGTAAATACAGGCCGGATCCGATAAATAATCCTAAACTTTATGCCAAGTATAATGATCATGCTTGGTTTGTAGGTTTTGCACCTTTTGATAAGCCTGAAATTGCCGTCGCCTCAGTAGTATTTCAAGGCGGCTTCGGCGCAGGATCTGCACCTATTGCCCGGGTAATATTAGAGGAATATCTTGCATCGGTACAGATTGGAGATGATATCGTACCTTATAACAAGCTGCTGCCTTAGATTATTTATTTTGCAGTGTCTTAAAAAGAAGGAATTTCAGTATATTTAGAGAATCTATATGAGTAGCTAACTTCGGGAGGGTTATACATATGGTTAAAAATGAAATAGTGTTCAAAGGAACCAAAGAAGGATTGCATGTTGTATTAAGAGGAGATTTAAGTTTTGCAGAAATTAAGGACATGCTTGAGAAAAAAATTAAACCCTCAAAAAGGTTTTTTGAAGGGGCAAAGATTATTGGGTTTAGCGGTAGAAATATCCTGGAAGAAGAATATTTTGAATTAAAAAGTATTGTCGAAGATCAATATGGCATGGAGGTAATAGGGATTTATAATGATCTGAATATTAACAGTTTATATGATGTAGAAGAAAAAGCTAAGAGATATTATGAAAATGAAGAAGAAAGACAAGATGTCGAAGGCAAAGGACTTTTTATAAGGAGTACAATCAGGTCAGGGCAGTTTATAAAGCACAGCGGTAATATTGTTATTATGGGGGATGTTAATCCGGGTGCTTATCTAGAGGCAAAAGATAGCATTATGGTGATGGGTATAATGAGGGGAACAGCTCATGCCGGCTCAGCTGGTAATTATGACAGCTATATAGCAGCATTTAGATTAGAGCCGATGCAGCTTCGCATTGGTGATATAATAGCCAGATCTCCCGACGGAATGCCATATAAATCCGGTATTCCTGAAATCGCGCTTGTTAAACGCGGAATGATAATTGTTGAACCGTATTAATACTAAAGTTGAAGCAGGTTAAAAATCTATAAATAGTTTAAAAGCATATATGCATTGGAGGTAGAATCATGGGAGAAGTGATAGTAATAACTTCAGGTAAAGGCGGAGTAGGGAAGACAACGACAACGGCAAACATTGGCACCGGATTGGCTTTAGAGGGTAAAAGTGTAGTGCTGTTAGATGCGGATATCGGTTTGCGAAATCTTGATGTTGTAATGGGTTTGGAAAACAGAATCGTGTACGATTTAGTGGATGTAGTGGAAAAAACATGTAGATTGAAGCAGGGACTTATAAAAGATAAACGATTTCCAAACCTTTTTCTTATGCCTGCAGCTCAGACAAAGGATAAATCTGCTGTAACACCGGAACAAATGATGGAGCTAACGAAAAATCTGGCGGAAGAATTTGATTATGTTTTAGTAGATTCTCCGGCCGGGATAGAACAGGGATTCAAAAATGCTATTGCAGGGGCAAGTAGGTCCATTGTTGTTACAACACCTGAAGTTTCCGCAGTTAGAGACGCTGATAGGATAATAGGGTTGCTTGAAGCTAATGACTTGAAAAACCCCCAATTGTTAATCAATAGGATAAAATTGGAGATGGTTAAAAGAGGGGATATGATGAATATTGATGATATAGTCGATATATTAGCAATAGATTTGTTAGGTGTGGTGCCTGACGATGAACAGATAGTTATTTCAACCAATCGTGGGGAACCTGCAATAGTTGATGGTAGATCTTTAGCGGGGCAAGCATATAAAAATATAGTTAAAAGGATTTTAGGCGATAATTTACCTTTTATGAGTCTTGATACAGACGAAGGACTGATAGCCAAGATAGCGCGTGTTTTCGGTTTTGTTAAGAAATAGGAGGGGCTGATATGGAATTGTTTAAATTTTTCGGAAGATCGGGTGGAGGAAGTAAAGATATTGCTAAAGACAGGTTGCAGCTTCTTTTGATTCATGATAGAGCCAATGTATCTCCACAATTTTTGGAAATGATGAGGGGCGATTTAATTGATGTAATATCTGATTATATTGAGATTGATGAATCCGGTTTAGATATTAAACTTACCAGGACTAAAAGAGAAAGGGATGGAGCTACGGTGCCTGCACTGGTAGCGAATATACCTATACGAAAGATGAAAGAAAAAATAAGATAGTTGTCATAATTATTCTCTGTTATCCATATATTTTAAGAGGAAAAGCAACGGAGGAGATATATATGGACAACAGAGAAGGCCAGTCTAAAATTACATATTTAAAAGAATATAGAAAGCTGGGAAATATATTTGGTAATAAATCATTTGCAAGAGAAAAAACTCCCGCAGATAAATTTTTATATCAAACATTTATTGCTATTGCTATTCTTTCTATTGTTTTGTTTATTAATACCATTAATTTTGGTATAACCAAAATTATCACACGGAATATAAAAAATGCACTAAATTGGGAAATAGAATTTGGAAGCATAGATAAAGTAATAAATGCTTTTAAAACTTCAAAACCGGATATTGATATTGATGATTTGACAGTTGTTAGCGAAGCAACAAATATGAATATAACCGAGTTTATTTTACCCTTAGAAGGAGAAATTACTTCACTATACGGTGAAAGAATACACCCTGTATTTAACACTGTTAAACAGCATAACGGTATAGATATAGACGGGAATTACGGAGATGAAATAAAGTCATCTATAGATGGTACCGTTGTTGAAATTGGGGAAGATAACGAGCTGGGTAAGTATGTAAGAATAAATAAAGGAGTGTATGATACTTTATATGCGCACTGCTCAAAAATCAGTGTAAAAGAAGGCCAAAAAGTGAAACAAGGTGATAAAATTGCGGAAGTCGGTGATACCGGATATTCATCCGCTCCCCATTTACATTTTGAAATACGGGTTGAAGGTAAAGCTATTAACCCTTTGGAAATGATTGAATAATAGAATAAAACCGGGGGGTTAAAATAGTGAGGATAAAAATAAATATATCTTTTATCCTTTTTTTATTTGTTAGCTTTTTTTTTGGTTATATAAAGATAGCATCTATTATTCTCATATCTATCTTAATCCATGAACTAGGACACGGTATTATGGCGAAAGTATTAAGAATTAAAGTTATAGAGATTCAACTTTTTCCTTTCGGGGCGATAGCCATTATGGAGAATATCACAAAATACGGCGGTATAGAAGAATTGGCTGTTGCTTCTGCCGGGCCTATTACAAGCCTTATAATTGCGTTACTGTCTTTTTATTTTAAAGGAATTTTCAATGAATTAATATTTAAATATAATTTAGCTCTTTTTTTATTTAACTTAATCCCTGTTTTGCCTTTAGATGGGGGTAGGATTTTTAGAAATATTCTTTTGTTGCGAACCAGCTATAAAAAAGCGACAAAAATTTTAACTACTTTTGGTAAAATTCTGGCTATATTAATCATATTGTTTAATACATATTTATTAACGGTTGGAGTAATAACAATAACATATATAATTACCGGGATTTTCATTTTCATTGGGGCAACAAAAGAAGAAAAAAATTGTTCTTATATTTACTTACTTAGCAGAAATAATAGAAAAAAGAAAATATTAAAAAGAAAAGGACGAGGGATAAGAGTATTATCAGTATCCAAAGCAACATATTTAAAAAGTATTATAGAACAATTCAGCCCTTTGAATGTATGTATAATCAGAGTTTTAGATGCAAGGGGAGGAATAATAAAAGAATTTAGTGAAGCAGATATTATAGACGGATTTTTAGCAAAAGGTTATTATTGCAAGATATATGATATTTTTTAAAATAGTTTTATTTATAGACATTTATGGATAACTCTTTTAGAATAAATATAGGAAGATATGCAGCGGCATATATCATTTGATTCGATTGCTGAGTTAACCCATACCGTCATTTTAAAGGAGCATAGGGGCGAAGAATTTTCCCATCGAAGCATAAGACTCTTCGCTGTCGCTCAGAGTGACAATTTCGGGAGGTGCCATTCTAAGGCCCCTTTTATACCTGTCATTCTGATACTCCTTTTATAGCTATCATCCTGAGGTCCCTTTTACAGTTGTCATCCTGAGGCTCCTTTTACAGTTGTCATCCTGAGGCTTTAGCCGAAGGATCTTGACCCCAAAGAGATGACCCAATAATGCAGGAGCGGTCTGTGACCCTCCGTGATAGCCGAAGGATTTTTAAAAGTATAATAGTTGGAATGTGGAATAGCGGAAAGAGAACAGAAGGAGGCACAAATTTTGGATAGTAAAACAAAAGAATATTTGTTTGATAAATTACTTTATAAAGTTGAAAAACCGGGAAGATATATAGGCAATGAGTGGAACAGTGTTAGCAAAAGCTTGGAAAATATAAAGATCAGGTTTGCTTTTTGTTTTCCCGATGTATATGAAATAGGTATGTCTCATTTAGGCATGAAGATTCTATATCATTTACTTAATGAACAAAAAGATATATATTGCGAAAGGGTTTTTGCACCGTGGGCTGATATGGAAACAATAATGAGAAAAGAAAACATAAAATTATTTGCTTTAGAAAGTAAAGATTATATAGATACATTTGACTTTTTAGGTTTTACTCTACAGTATGAAATGAGCTACACTAATATAGTAAACATGTTAGATATGGCCGGTATACCTATATTATCAAAAGAAAGAGGAGAAGGCTTACCTTTTGTTATTGCGGGAGGTCCATGTGCTTATAATCCCGAGCCTTTAAGCGATATAATAGATTTTTTTATTTTAGGAGACGGTGAAGAGATTATACTTGAGGTCATGGACATATACAGGCAATGGAAAGACAG
>Ga0265293_10008541_pt1 | contig 15127 bp, 11 predicted proteins | sample Munlanlewell138R_FD_192505 | JGI IMG/M metagenome (GOLD analysis project Ga0265293, IMG submission 192505) | Leachate microbial communities from a municipal landfill in Southern Ontario, Canada - Leachate well 138R | ecosystem: Engineered > Solid waste > Landfill > Unclassified | place: Canada...
GGTCAGCTCACCGGATGACAGATGTCTCGGCCCACGCATGAAGGTTGAGCGTCCGGCGAATAGATCGTCGAGCGTCCAGCGAACAAGCCGTCCAGCGTTTGCCGCACCACGCTCAACGCTCAACGCTCAACGCTCAACGCTCAACGCTCAACGCTCAACGCTCAACGCTCAACGCTCAACGCTCAACGCTCAACGCTCAACGCAATACGCTCCACCTCTTCATCAAAGCGTCAGCGAGGTCATCGGTCATGCGCCTGATCTTGCTGGGCATCGTTTCTGATCAGGAGCGTTTTTGCCGCTTGGCCGGGAACGACGCGGTGCCTTCATGCGGGCACGGTTTCGGCGTCCTGCTGTTCGGATTTGACGGGCCGGCCCAGGCTGCGCAGCAGGTCGCGCACCATCTGCACGCGCGCCTTGAGGTCGGGCAGGGCACGCTCGACGCGCAACTTCTCGTTGCCGACCAGCTTGATGTGCCGGTTCTTCTGGATGAGCTGGATGATGGCCATGGGGTCCACCGGCGCGTCGGGCCTGAAGGTGACGGTGATGACGTTGGGCCCGGCGTCTATGCGGGTCACGCCCCAGGGCTGGCTGGCCACGCGCAGGCGGTGCACGGCGATCAGCGTGTCCGCCGCTGGTGGCAGCTTGCCGAAGCGGTCTATGATTTCTTCGGCCAGCGTGTCGACCTGGTCGCGTGTCTTCGCGCCGGCCAGGCGCTTGTACAGCGACAGGCGGGCGCGCACGTCGCCGCAGTAGTCGCTGGGCAGCAGCGCGGGCGCATGCAGGTTGATGTCGACCGCCGCCTGCATGGGCGCGAGCAGGTCGGGTTCGCGGCCTGCCTTCAGGCTGCGCACGGCTTCGGCCAGCATGTCGCTGTAGAGCTGGAAGCCGATCTCCATCATGTTGCCGCTCTGGTTGTCGCCCAGCACCTCGCCGGCGCCGCGGATTTCCAGGTCGTGCATGGCCAGGTAAAAGCCGCTGCCCAGCTCTTCCAGCTCCTGGATCGCGTCCAGCCGCTGCGCGGCGCGCCTGGGCAGGCCCTGCAGATCGGGCACGAGCAGGTACGCGTAGGCCTGGTGGTGGCTGCGGCCTACGCGGCCGCGCAGCTGGTGCAGCTGCGCCAGCCCCAGCATGTCGGCGCGCTCGATGACGATGGTGTTGGCTGTAGGCACGTCTATGCCGGTCTCGATGATGGTCGAGCACAGCAGCACGTTGATTCGCTGCGCCACGAAGTCGCGCATCACGCGCTCCAGCTCGCGCTCGGGCATCTGCCCGTGCGCAACGGCAATGCGCGCCTCGGGCACGATGTCCTGCAGCTGCTGCAGGCGGTGCCCTATGGTTGCCACCTCGTTGTGCAGCACGTAGCACTGGCCGCCGCGCGAGAGCTCGCGCAGCACGGCCTCGCGCACCATGCCGCGGCTGTCGCTGCGCACGAAGGTCTTGATCGCCAGCCGCCGCTCGGGCGCGGTGGCAATGACCGAGAGGTCGCGCAGGCCCTCCAGCGCCATGCCCATGGTGCGGGGTATGGGCGTAGCCGTGAGCGTGAGGACGTCGACTTCGGCGCGCATCTTCTTGATGGCTTCCTTGTGGCGCACGCCAAAGCGGTGCTCCTCGTCAACGATGAGCAGGCCCAGGTTCTTGAACTGGGTCTTTTGCGACAGCAGCTTGTGCGTGCCCACGACGATGTCCACGCTGCCGTCGGCCAGGCCGGCCAGCGCTTCGTTGGTTTCCTTGCCGGAGCGGAAGCGGCTGAGCTCGGCCACCTTGATGGGCCACCTGGCAAAGCGGTCGATGAGCGTGCGGTGGTGCTGCTCCGACAGCAGGGTGGTGGGCGCCAGCAGCGCCACCTGCTTGCCGCCGGTCACGGCGATGAACGCCGCGCGCAGCGCCACCTCGGTCTTGCCAAAGCCCACGTCGCCGCAGACCAGCCGGTCCATGGGCTGCGGTGAGATCATGTCCTGCACCACCGCATGGATGGCGGCGCGCTGGTCCGGTGTTTCTTCAAAGCCGAAGTCGGCGACGAACTTTTCGTACTCATCCGGCTTGAAACGGAACGCGTGGCCCTGGCGCGCGGCGCGGCGCGCATAGATGTTGAGCAGTTCGGCAGCGGTGTCGCGCACCTGCTCGGCGGCCTTGCGCCGGGCCTTGTCCCACTGGTCGCCGCCCAGCTTGTGCAGCGGCGCCTCGTCGCCGCCGACGCCGGTGTAGCGGCCTATGAGGTGCAGCTGCGAGACCGGCACGTAAAGCTTGGCTTCGCGTGCGTATTCCAGGTGCAGGAACTCCTGTGGCGCGGCGCTGCCATCGCCGTTGCCGGCGCCCAGGTCCAGGTTGACCAGGCCGAGGTAGCGGCCGACGCCGTGTTCGGCGTGCACCACCGGGTCGCCCACCTTGAGCTCGGCCAGGTCGCGGATCATGGCGTCGACGTCGCTGGTCTGCTCCTGGCGGCGCCGGCGCCGCGTGGCCGGCGGCGTGGCAAAGAGCTCGGTCTCGGTGATCAGGTCGATGCCGGCTTGGCGCCAGGAAAACCCGCGCGCCAGCGCGCCCACTGCGATGCCGAGCCGCTCGGTGCCCGCTTCAAAGTCTTGCAGCGATTCAACCGGGGCAGGAGCCAGGGCGCTGGCGCGCAGGAAGTCCAGCAGGCTCTCGCGGCGCCCCTCGGTGTCGGCCAGGACCAGCGCACGCTGCGTGCTGCCGGCCACATGCGCGCCCAGCCGCTGCAGCGGATCGTCGGCCTGGCGCGAGACCGTCAGGTCGGGCAGCGGCGTGGCCCAGTCGATGGTGTCAGACCCGTCGTTTGCGGGGCGCAGCGCCAGCTGCGGCAGCGGCCTGGCGGCCAGGTAGAAGTCCTCGGCGGAAAGAAACAGGGCCGAAGGCGGCAGCAGCGGCCAGCCCGGGTCGCTGCCCAGCAGGCGGTAGCGCTCGCGCGTATCCTGTGCAAAGCGGTCAAACGCCGGCTCCAGCTCGCCGTGCAGGACCAGCGTGGCCTGTTCTCCGAGGTAGTCAAAGACGCTGACGGTCTGTTCAAAAAACAGCGGCAGGTAATATTCGATGCCTGCGGTGGCCAGGCCGTTGCCCATGTCCTTGTAGATGCGGCTCTTGGTCGGGTCGCCGGCCAGCAGCTCGCGCCAGCGGTTGCGAAACTGCTGGCGTGCGTCCTCGTCCATGGGAAATTCATGACCCGGCAGCAGGCGGACCTCGGGAACGGGGTAGAGGCTGCGCTGGCTGTCGGGGTCAAAGGCGCGGATGGAGTCGATCTCGTTGTCAAACAGGTCGACCCGGTACGGCTGCGCCGAACCCATGGGGAACAGGTCGATCAGGCCGCCGCGCACCGTGTATTCGCCGGGGCTCACGACCTGCGTCACGTGCGTATAGCCGGCCAGCGTCAGCTGGCGCTTGAGCGCGTCGGCGTCCAGCGTCTGGCCCTGCTTGAAGTCAAAGCTGTACGCGGCCAGAAACGAGGGCGGCGCCAGCCGGTACAGCGCGGTGGTGGCCGGAATGAGTACCACGTTGGTCTGCTGCTGCCGGATCGCCCACAGCGTTGCCAGGCGCTCGCTGATCAGGTCCTGGTGTGGCGAGAAGTTGTCGTACGGCAGCGTTTCCCAGTCGGGAAAGAGCGTGACCGCAAGTTCAGGATCAAAGAACGGCAGCTCGTCGCGCAGGCGCCGCGCGTTGGCGGCATCGGCCGTGATTACCGCCAGGATGCGGCCTGCGGCGCGCTCATGCTGCGCCAGCCGCGCCAGCAGCAGTGCGTCGGCAGAGCCGGGGGGCTGCGTCATGGCATGGCGCTTGCTGGGCGCCAGTTGAGGCAATTTCATGCTGGAATTTTTCATGCGGAAACGACCAAAGCCCCCGATCTGCATGAGCGGGGGTTGATCTTGGTGATTTTAGCCGGGCCCGGGGAAGCCCTGTTGCCGCAGCCGGCTTCAGCTTCAGTCAGCGGCTTCACCAGCCATATATAGTGTTGCCAGCGTCCCGTTCAAGTTGAAGCCCCCATGCCCGACCAGCCTCCAGTTGCAGCCACCCGCTTTGGCAGCGGCCGTGCCGTCCTGCGCACGGAAGACGACGCGCTCTTGCGCGGCGCGGGCCGCTTCACCGACGACCTGGCGCAGGCTGGCGATGCCGTGGCCGTCTTCCTGCGCTCGCCGCACGCGCATGCGTCCATCCGCGGTATCGCCACCGATGAGGCCTGCCGCATGCCCGGCGTACGCGGTATTTTCACGGGCGCTGACCTGGACGCCGCGGGCGTGCCGCCGCTCGCCGACGTGGGCGCTGCGTTCAAGCGTGCCGATGGCAGCCCCTGCGCAACGCCGCCGCAGCACGTGCTGGCGGTTGAGGTGGTGCGCTACGTGGGCGAGGCGGTGGCGGTGGTCGTTGCCGACACCCAAGAGCAGGCGCTGGACGCGGCCGAAGCCATTGTGGTGGACTACGCCGAGCTGCCGGCGGTGCCGGACCTTCCCGCTGCCCTGCGCGCCGAGCATTGCGTCTGGCCACCTGCGGCCGACAACATCGCCTGCGAGGCGCGCCACGGCGACGCCAAGGCCGCAGCGGCCGCCTTTGCGCGGGCCGCGCACGTGGTGCGGCTGGATTTGCAGCACCAGCGCGTGGCGCCGCTGACGCTGGAGCCGCGCGCGGTGCGCGCAAGCTGGGACGCGGCTGCGCAGCGCGCCAGCCTGTGGGTCTGCTCGCAAATGCCCACGCGGGTGCGCGCTGCCGTCGCGCGGGCGCTGGGCCTGCAGCCGGAGCAGGTGCGCGTCCGCGTGGGCGACGTGGGCGGCGGCTTTGGCATGAAGAACCCGGCGTACCCCGAGTACCTGGTTGCGGCCTGGGCTGCACGCCAGCTCGGGTGCCCGGTGCGCTGGATGGCCTCGCGCAGCGAGGAGTTTGCCAGCGCCTACCCCGGGCGCGACCAGCGTGCGCAGCTGGCGCTGGCGCTGGACGCCAGCGGCAGGATCCTGGCGCTGCGCGTGCACGCCCGCGCCAACGTGGGCGCATATGCACGCAGCTCGGGCGTGGGCATCCCGCTGCTCATCGGCCCCTGGGTCCAGACCAGCGTCTACGACATCCCGGTCATTGATTTTCACTTCCAGGCGCTGCTCAGCAACCAGACGCCAACCGGCGCGTACCGGGGTGCCGGGCGGCCCGAAGCCATCTACAACATCGAGCGCCTCATGGACCAGGCCGCGCGCGAGATCGGCATGGACCGGATCGAGCTGCGCCGGCGCAACTTCATCCGGCCCGGGCAGATGCCCTACACCAATCCCATGGAGCAGACGTACGACAGCGGCCGCTTTGAACACGTCATGGACCAGGCGCTGCAGCTTGCGGACTGGGACGGCTTTGACGCGCGGGCAGCCGATTCGAAGTCACGGGGCCTGTGGCGTGGCCTGGGCATCGCCACTTTCCTGGAATGGACCGGCGGCAACGCCTTTGAAGAGCGGGTGACCGTCGATGTTCGTGCCGATGGCATCATCGAGGTTTTTGCCGCAGTCAACGCCATGGGGCAGGGCATTGCAACGTCGCTGGCGCAGCTGGTGGTCGATGTATTTGATGTGCCCATAAGCCAGGTCCGGGTCGTCCTCGGCGATACCGACCGCGGCAACGGCTTTGGCAGCGCCGGCTCGCGCTCGCTGTTCACCGGTGGGACCGCCCTGCATGCGGGCGCAGGTGAGGCGCTGGAAAAAGCAAGGAAATGTGCGGCCGACGCGCTGGAAGCCGCGCCCGAGGACATCCGCTACCGCGCCGGGCGCTTCGTCATCGTCGGCACCGACCGCGAGATCGGTCTGTTCGAGCTCGCAGGCAGGCAGCCCGAGGGCCACCTTCTGGTCGAGCACACGCACACGGTGGCCGGGCCGACCTGGCCCAACGGCGCGCACATCAGCGAGGTGGAGCTTGACCCGCAAACCGGCGTGGTTCGGCTGGTCGCGTACGCCAGCGTCAACGACGTGGGCCGCGTCGTCAACCCGCCCATCGTTCGCGGCCAGCTCGATGGCGGCGCGGTGCAGGGCGTGGGCCAGGCGTTCATGGAGCGCATGGTCTACGACGCGCAGAGCGGCCAGCTGCTGACCGGCAGCCTCATGGACTACACCGCGCCACGCGCGGACGACATCCGCGCCATCTTCAAGACCGAGATGGACGAGTCCACGCCGTGCCGGAACAACGCGCTGGGCGTCAAGGGCGTGGGCGAGCTTGGCACCATAGGGGCCACCCCCTGCGTCGTCAACGCCGTGGCCGACGCGATGGCGCGCAACGGGCATGCGGCACGGGCGCCCCGGCTGCAAATGCCGATCACGCCCGCGCGGCTGTGGCAGCTGCTGCAGCAGGGCTGATCCGGCCGCGTCTTCGCCATGCCAAGCGTCCCGGCACCCCGCATCCTGGCTCTGGTGCCGTGCGCGGGCAGCGGGTCCCGCGCGGGACCCGGCGCGCCCAAGCAATACCGGCCGCTGGCCGGGCAGCCGCTGGTGGTGCACACGCTGTCGGCACTGCAGCGCGTGGCGCGCATCCAGCGCCTGCTGGTGGTCGTTGCACCCGGCGACGCCACGCTGGCGCCGCACCGGCGCGGCTGGGAGCTGGCCGACTGCGGTGGCGCGTCGCGCGCGGCCACCGTGCTTGCCGGGCTGGCGCACCTGCGCGCGACCGGCGCAGGCGATGCCGACTGGGTGCTGGTCCACGATGCGGCGCGCTGCCTGGTCAGCGCGCAGGACGTCGACCTGCTGATCGACCGCTGCCTGCCCGACGCGGTGGGCGGCCTGCTCGCGCTGCCGGTGGCGGACACGCTGAAGCGCGAAGCGGCGGGCCGGGCCGTTGCCACGCTGGAGCGCGGGGGCGCCTGGCTGGCGCAAACGCCGCAGATGTTCCGCCTGGCTGCGCTGCACGCGGCGCTGGCGCGGCACGCGCACAGCGGTTTTGCCGGCATCACCGACGAAGCCAGCGCCATGGAGGCCGCCGGCCACAGGCCGCTGCTGGTGCGCGGCAGCTGGCAGAATGTGAAGGTGACCTATCCCGAGGACCTTGACTTTGCAGACCGCGTGCTGCGGAACCGCCGGGCATGACGACGCCAGCACCTGCCCCGCCGGAGCTGCGCATAGGCGAAGGCAGCGACGTGCACGCGCTGGTGCCGGGCCGGCGGCTGGTCATTGGCGGCGTGGATATCCCGCACACGCACGGGCTCCTGGGTCATTCCGATGCCGACGTCCTGCTGCACGCCATCTGCGATGCGCTGCTGGGCGCGGCCGCGCTGGGCGACATAGGCACGCTGTTTCCGGACCGCGATCCGCGGTTTCGCGACGCCGATTCGCGCCAGCTGCTGATGGCAGCCGCAGCGCGCGTGCGCGCAGCCGGTTGGGCCGTGGTCAACGTGGACAGCACGGTCCTGGCGCAGCGGCCCCGGTTGGCGCCCTACCGCGCTGCCATGGTGCAGGCCATTGCCGCAGCGCTGGCGGTGGACCCCGGTTGCGTCAACGTCAAGGCCAAGACCGGCGAACACCTGGGGCCGGTGGGCCAGGCCAGCGCCATTGCCGCGCGCGCCGCGGTGCTGCTCTGCCGGCTGCCGCGCCCGGCCGGCTGACCGCGCTGCAGCGGCGCGGCGACCGGGTCAGGAAGACTCGGACTGCGGCAGCGCCCGCGGCCCGTGCTTCTCGTGCCGCAGTTCTGGCGGGGCCCGCCGCAGCCGGATGATGATGGCCAGCCCGCCGCGGGTCCTGTCGGGCAAAAATTGCAGCGTCCCGTTCATGTTTTCTATCATCTTGGCCACGATCGCCAGCCCCAGCCCGGCACCCGTCGCGGCGGTGCGCGCCGCGTCGCCTCGGAAGAAGGGCCGGGTCAGTTGCGCCAGTTGCTCGTCCGTCACGCCCTGGCCCTGGTCGCTGATGCGCAGGACGACGGTCCTGTCGCGGCCTGGCGCTGCCCGTATCTCCACCCGGACCTTGCCGTCTTCCGGCGATGCGCCGTAGCGGTGCGCGTTTTCAAGCAGGTTGGACAGGACACGGGACAGCTCGATTTCATCGGCGCATACCCACAGGTCGCGCCGGATCTGCGTCTGGATTTCCATGTCCGCATAGCTGGCAAACGGCCGGATGCACGCGTCCACTATCGCCGCCAGCGGGATGCGTTCCAGACGCACCCGGTCGGGCCGCGCATAGTCCATGAACTTGCTGATGATGGCGTCGACCTGGTTGATGTCTTCGACCATGTTGGCGCGGGCTTCGGCATCGGTCACGCTCAGCTCCGATTCCAGCCGCAGGCGCGCCAGCGGCGTACGCAGGTCGTGCGAGATGCCGGCCAGCATCTCCGCGCGCTCGTGTTCTATCTTGGCCAGTTGCTCGGCCATGCGGTTGAAGCCGATGTTGACTTCGCGGATTTCGGTTGAATGCGCCCGCTCGTCCAGCCGGGCCAGGCGGTAGTCGCCGTTGCGCACGTGCGCGGCGGCGTTGGAGAGGTTCTGTAGGGGGCGGTTGATCAGCCGCGCCAGCGCAGCCGCGCCAATCAGCGAGAGCATGATCAGCGCCGCCAGCCAGAGCAGCCAGGTCGGGCTGTCCAGCGGTTCGTCCAGCCGCGAGCGGTCCATGAGCAGCCAGTATGCGTCCCGGTCTATGGAAAAACCCACCCACAGCCCGCGCTTGCCGTTGACCTCGCGCGCAACCACGGTCTGCGGACCCAGCTGCACGACCAGCGTGTGCGTGACGCTGCGCTCCAGGTGCGTGCGCGAGAACAGCTCGTAGTGGTCGCCCGGCTCGCGTGGCAGGATATGGATGTTTTCCTGCTGCGAGAGCGTCTTCAGCAGCGAGACCCGGGCGATCGCGTCCGAGTTGGACAGCGCCGCGCGCGAGAGCTTGACCAGCGATGCGATCTGGTGCGCGTTGTCCAGTGCGCGCGGCTCGTATTCCATGGTGCGGAACAGCTGGTACCAGCCCAGCGCGCTGCCCAGGAGCAGGATGCTCAACAGGAAAAACGTGCGCCAGAACAGGCTGATGCTGTAGCGTGGCAGCTGGGGCGCCCGCGCGCCCGCGGGCGCGCGGCGCGGCACCCCCATGCTCAGGGAGGGATCAGCCGGTTCCGGATCGGTCGCCGCATGCATGCGGCCAGTGTAGTGTGTTGGCGGCACGCGCATGTGGCCGGCTCAAGGCCGCATGCCGGCCGGCGCAGGCTGTTGCTGCCGCTGCGCGCAGGGGCGCCCGTGCGCCCGCAGGTTCACCCGTCCAGCTCGGACGTGGTGCTGTGCTCCTCTTCAGGTACGAACACGTAGCCCACGCCCCAGACGGTCTGGATGAAGCGCGGGTTGGTCGTGTCTTCCTCGACCAGCTTGCGCAGGCGCGAGACCTGCACATCCAGGCTGCGGTCAAACGGCTCGAATTCGCGCCCGCGCGCCAGCAACGCCAGCTTCTCGCGCGACAGCGGCTGCCGCGGGTGGCGCACCAGCGTCTTGAGCATGGCAAATTCACCGGTGGTCAGCGGCACTTCCTTGCCGTTCTTGTGCAGCGTGCGCACGCTCATGTCGAATTCATAGGGGCCAAAGCGCACCTTTTCATCGTCGGCGGAGGGTGCGCCGGGGACTTCCAGCGGCGGCCGCCGCCGCAGCACCGCGTGGATGCGCGCCAGCAATTCGCGCGGGTTGAAGGGCTTGCCCAGGTAGTCGTCGGCGCCCACTTCCAGGCCCACGATGCGGTCGACGTCCTCGCTCTTGGCCGTCAGCATGATGATGGGCGTCTTGTCGCCGCTGGCGCGCAGCCGGCGGCAGACCGACAGACCGTCCTCTCCGGGCAGCATCAGGTCCAGGACGATCAGGTCAACGCGGTCGCGCAGCATGATCCGCGACAGGGCGGCAGCGTCTTCGGCCACCAGAACCTCAAATCCTTCCTGCGTCAGGTAGCGGCGCAGCAGGTCGCGGATGCGGGTGTCGTCGTCAACGATGGCAATTTTATCAACGTGGTCGGTGGCTGGGTGCATGGTCATCTCATCCGATGGTGTTGTGGGGTCAAATGTAACAGAGTTGACGGCGCGATGGTTGGTTCGATTCAATATAACAAATTTTGCATCACTTGCAACATCTTACATGTTTCATCCGAGATGGCCTGGGCGCGGCCGGCTCCGGCGCGGGCAACGTGTCCGCCGCCTGGTGGTTTTGAGATGGCAGCGCCGCTCATCCGGTTGATTCGGGTTCCAGGCCAAGCCGGCGCAGCGCGGGCAGATCCAGGATGCGCAGCCGCCCGTACTCGACGCGCACCAGCTTGCGCGCTGCCAGCTCGTGCAGCGCCTGGTTGACGCGCTGGCGCGACAGGCCGACCAGGTACGCCAGCTCCTGCTGTGTGATGTGCAGCTCCCGGCCCACGTTGTAGAACAGCCGCGGGTTGGCCAACGCCACGAGGCTGTGCGCCACGCGCTGCTCCGGGTCGGACGTGCGCTCGGCAGCCAGGGTACCGATGAACTGGCCCACCCGTTCGTTGAGCTGGTCCATGATGAAGCGGTTGAATCCGATCGAGTGGTCGAGCAGCCAGTGGAACGTGCCGGTTGGCAGGCCGGCGACCCGGCTCCTGCGCAGCGCCTGCGCGTCGTAGCGGTACGCTTCGCGCTTGATGACCGTGCCCTCGCCAAACCAGCCGCCCGGCGCAATCCCGGTGTAGGTGGTCGTGCGGCCCTGCAGCGTCAGGATGCTGACCTTGAGCAGGCCGTCGATGACGCCAAACCAGTATGTGGCGGGCCGGCCGGTGCGGCAGATCATCTCGCCAGCCTGCGCCATGCCGACCCGCAGGTCGGAGACCGCGCGTTCGTGCTCGTTCGGCAGCAGGCGCGACAGCCATGGAATCTGCGCGAATTCACTCTCGCGCAGCGGTCGTTGGCGGGCGTGCAGTCGGGACGTCATCAGGGAAAACCCCTAGGGAGAAAGGCAGGAATTGTCGTTCAAATGACAACATGATGCCAAAGTTCTCCCTAGAATACGTACGGCGAAATGGGGACGGCTCATCCGGGCCGTCCAGGGAGACAAGCTTCACACATGGCAAACACCTTCCCGCAGCTTTTGCTGGAACATGCCCGTCAGCGTCCGGCGGCTCCGGCGCTGCGCGAGAAAGACTACGGCATCTGGCAGACCTGGTCCTGGCAAAAGGCCGAGGACGACGTGCGGGCGCTTGCACATGGCCTGGCGGCGCTGGGTTTTGCGCGCGGCAGCAACCTGGCCATCGTGGGCGACAACCGACCCTACCTTTACCTGATGTTTGTCGCGACGCAGACATTGTCTGGCGTGCCCGTGCCCATGTACCAGGACGCCGTGGCGTCGGAGATGGCGTACGTGCTGCGGCAGGCCGAAGTGGAGTTTGCCTTTGCCGAGGACCAGGAGCAGGTGGACAAGCTGCTGGCGCTGCGCGCCGAGTCGGGCGAGGACGCGGTCCCCGGACTCACGCACATCATCTACGACGATCCGCGCGGGCTGCGCAACTATGCGGAAGAGGGCCTCATCAGCGTCGAGCAGCTGCTCGAGCTGGGACGCGAGCACGCGCAGGCGCATCCCGACCTGTTCGGGCAATGGGTGGCCGCCATCGACCCGGACGCCACGGCGGTCATCCTGTACACCTCAGGGACCACGAGCAGGCCCAAGGGCGTGTGCCAGACGCATACCGCGTACATCACGGCGGCCCGTGGCGGCGTCGAGGTCGACGGGCTGAACGCCAGCGACGAGGTGCTGTCGTACCTGCCGCCGGCCTGGGCGGGGGACTACTTTTTCTCGATGGCGCAATGGCTGGTGGCCGGCTACACGATCAACTGCCCCGAGTCTGCCGACACCGTGGCCATAGACATGCACGAGATCGGCCCCACCTATTATTTTGCGCCGCCGCGCATTTTCGAGGGCCTGCTCACCTCGGTCTCCATCCGCATGGAAGACGCGGCCCGCATCAAGCAGTGGATGTACCGCCGGTTCATGTCCGTGGCCGCGCAGGTGGGCGCAGACATCCTGGACGGCAAGCCGGTCGGCATGGGCCAGCGGCTGCTCTACGGCCTGGGCAACCTGCTCGTGTACGCGCCGCTGAAGAATGCCATGGGACTGTCGCGCATCCGCGTCGCCTACACCGCCGGCGCGGCGATCGGCCCGGATCTGTTCCGGTTTTTCCGCTCCATAGGCATCAATCTCAAGCAGCTCTACGGACAAACCGAAACCTGTGCCTACGTCTGCCTGCAGAAAAACGGCGAAGTCAAACTCGAAACCGTGGGGCCGGCCGCGCCGGGTGTCGAGCTGAAGATCCTGGACAGCGGCGAGGTGCTGGTGCGCAGCAAGTCGCTGCTCAAGGAGTACTACAAGCGGCCGGACGCCACGGCCGAAGTGCTGGACGCCGAAGGCTGGTTCCATACCGGCGACGCCGGCGTGCTCGATGCGGACGGACACCTGCGCATCATTGACCGCGCCAGCGACGTGGGCCGTCTCAACGGCCCGCAGGGCAGCGGCCAGGGCGCCATGTTTGCGCCCAACTACATAGAGAACAAGCTCAAGTTCTTTCCGCAGATCAAGGAGGCGGTCTGCTTTGGCCATGCGCGCGACCATGTCTGCGCTTTCATCAACTATGACCTGGACGCGGTGGCCGACTGGGCCGAGCGGCGCAGCATTCCCTACGCGGGCTACGTCGACCTGGCGGGCAAGCCCGAGGTGCTGCAGCTCATTGCCGGCTGCGTGGAAAAAGTCAACGCCGACCTGGCGGCAGAAGAGGGCATGGAGGCAACGCAGATCAAGCGCTTTTTGGTGCTGCACAAGGAGCTGGACCCGGACGACGACGAGCTCACACGCACGCGCAAGGTGCGGCGCGGCTTCGTGGCCGAGAAATACCGCGTGCTGGTCGACGCGCTGTACTCCGGCAAGACCGAGCAGTTCATCGAGACCGCCGTGAAGTTCGAGGATGGCAGCAGCGGCACCGTAGCGGCAACCCTGCAAATTGTCGACGCAAAAACCTTTCCGGCCGTCAGGGAGGCCGCATGAGCACGGCTGCCGGTCCGGTTGTCGCGCCGCCACCGGCGGCAGCCGCGCCCGGTCGTCGCATCGGCGACGTGATCCTGCAGGTGCAAAACATCAGCCTGCGCTTTGGTGGCGTCAAGGCACTGACCGACGTCAGCTTTGACGTGCGCGAGCACGAGTTGCGCGCCATCATCGGCCCCAACGGCGCGGGCAAGAGCTCGATGCTCAACTGCATCAACGGCGTGTACAAGCCCACCGAGGGCAGCATCACGTTCCGTGGCCAGACGTTCAGCCACATGAACAGCCGCAAGGTGGCCGAGATGGGCGTGGCCCGGACGTTCCAGAACCTGGCGCTGTTTGAGGGCATGAGCGTGCTCGACAACATCATGACCGGCCGCAACCTCAAGATCAAGAGCAACCTCTTCCTGCAGGCGCTGCGCGTGGGCCCGGCCGAGCGCGAGGAGCTGGCGCACCGCCGCTTTGTCGAGGAAATCATTGACTTCCTGGAGATCCAGCCGTATCGCAAGGTCCCGGTGGGCCAGCTGCCGTACGGACTGCAAAAGCGCGTGGACCTGGGCCGGGCGCTGGCGATGGAGCCCAAGGTGCTGCTGCTGGACGAACCCATGGCCGGCATGAACCTGGAGGAAAAGCAGGACATGAGCCGCTTCATCCTCGACGTCAACGACGAATTCGGCACCACCATCGTCCTCATCGAGCACGACATGGGCGTGGTCATGGACATCTCCGACCGCGTCGTCGTGCTCGACTACGGCAAGAAGATAGGCGACGGCACGCCCGACGCGGTGCAGCAAAATGAAGACGTGATCCGCGCCTACCTGGGCACGAGCGACTGAAACGGAGCAGGCACGAGCATGGGATTTTTCTTTGAAGCCCTGGCCGGCGGCCTCATGACCGGCGTGCTGTATTCGCTGATCGCGCTGGGCTTCGTGCTCATCTACAAGGCGTCCGGCGTCTTCAATTTTGCGCAGGGCATCATGGTGCTCTTTGCCGCGCTGGCCATGGCGCGCTTTGCGCAATGGATCCCCGGCTGGCTGGGGCTGGACAACAAGATCCTGGTCAATATCCTGGCCTTTGCCGGCGCCGCGGTGCTCATGTTCATCGTGGCCTGGCTGGTCGAGCGGCTGGCGCTGCGCCACCTGGTCAACCAGCCGGAAGCCACGCTGCTCATGGTCACCATAGGCATAGGCTTTTTCCTGGAGGGCTTTGGCCAGGCCGTCTTTGGCAGCAACGTCTACAACATAGACATAGGCATGCCCAAGGACCCCATTTTCATTTTCGAGAACCTGGTCGAGGGCGGCATCCTCATTGATACCGAGGAACTGATTGCCGCGCTCATTGCCGCCGTGCTGGTCATGGCGCTGGTCGTGTTTTTCCAGAAAACCAAGACGGGGCGGGCGCTGCGCGCGGTGGCCGACGACCACCAGGCCGCGCAGTCCGTGGGCATCCCGCTCTCGCGCATGTGGGTCATCGTCTGGTTTGTCGCGGGGCTGGCCGCGCTGGTCGCCGGCATGGTCTGGGGCAGCAAGCTGGGCGTGCAGTTTTCCATCTCCACGCTGGCGCTGCGCGCGCTGCCGGTGGTCATCCTGGGCGGCCTCACGTCGGTGCCCGGCGCCATCATTGCGGGGCTCATCGTCGGCGCCGGTGAAAAGCTGTCGGAAATCTATCTTGGTCCCTTCGTGGGCGGCGGCATCGAAGTCTGGTTTGCCTACGTGCTGGCGCTCATCGTCCTGCTGTTCCGCCCGCAAGGCCTGTTTGGCGAGAAGATCATCGATCGCGTATGAAACATCAGGTTTTGCGTTGAGCGTTGAGCGTTCAGCGTAAAACCACAACCGCCCAACGCCCAACGCCCACGCACCACGCAAAACCCTCAACGCCTGACGCTCAACCTCTTCATGTTCTACCGAGAAAACGGCCAGTTCAAGACCACGTACCGGTCCGACCAGCAGATCTTTCCCATCCTGCAGGACCGCATCGCCATCCTGGCGCTGCTGGTGCTGGCGTTTGCCGTGGTGCCGTTCGCGGCCAGCAGCTACCAGTTCTCGGCCATCCTGATTCCGGTGGTCATCCTGTCGTTAGTGCATCATCCTTTCTGTAATTTCATTGCCCGTGGTCTTCGCCCGCAGTTGCCGGCATGCCGGCCACTGCGGGCGGCACCAAGCGCATGAGGCCGTGCAGACT
>Ga0265293_10008542_pt1 | contig 15127 bp, 12 predicted proteins | sample Munlanlewell138R_FD_192505 | JGI IMG/M metagenome (GOLD analysis project Ga0265293, IMG submission 192505) | Leachate microbial communities from a municipal landfill in Southern Ontario, Canada - Leachate well 138R | ecosystem: Engineered > Solid waste > Landfill > Unclassified | place: Canada...
CGCCTAGCTCGAGCCACTCCTCCCGGCCCGTACGCGGGTTGGTCCACCAGATGGCGAACTCCGCGCCAGGCTCCACGAACGGGAAGTAGGTCGGCTGCAGCCGTGTCCTGGTGCCGGGCCCGATGAGCGCCTGCGCCATCTCGTTGATGGCGCCGCGCAGGTCGGCCATTGTGATGCGCTCGCCGACCACCAGGGCCTCTAACTGGTGGAACTGCGCCTCGTGGGTCACGTCCACCGCCTCGTTGCGGAACACCTTGCCGGGCACGACCAGCTTGAACGGCGGCTTGTGCGCCTCCATGTAACGCACCTGCATGGGGCTGGTGTGCGTGCGCAGCAGCCGACCGTCGGTGGTCCAGAACGTGTCCTGCGTGTCGCGTGCCGGGTGGTCGGGCGGGAAGTTGAGGGCGCCGAAGTTGTAATGGTCGGTCTCGAGTTCCGGGCCCGTAACCACCTCGTAACCCAGGCTGCGGAACACGTCCAGCAGGCGGTTGGTAACGAGCGTCAGCAGGTGCAGGCCGCCCTCTGTGGTGCGCGTTCCCGGCAGGGTCACGTCGACCCGCTCGCTGGCCAGCTGCTCGTCCAGCCGCTGCCGCTCCAGCTCGCTCTTGCGCGCTTCAATGGCGCCCTCGACCTCTTGTTTCAGGAGGTTTATGAGCTGCCCTTGCCGGCGCCGCTCCTCCGGGTCCAACTGCCCGAGCTGCTTGAGGCGCTGGGTGATCTCGCCCTTCTTGCCAACGAGCCTTACCCTGAGCTCCTGCAGCTCAGCGCCGTTCTGGGCAGCGGCTATGTCCGCCAGCCACTGCGCGGCCTCCGGCGACGATGCCCCTGCGTGCTGCTCCGGTTCTCCGCTCATGCGATCAACTTCCTCCCTGAACAGTGGTCGCGCCGCAGGTGCCGGTGCGGACCACGAAAAAACCACCGCCCCGGTGGGCAGTGGCGTACACAGCGCAGAGCATCAGCTCCACGCTCAGCTGGTAAAGGCGCGGGAAGCCGCTGGGCTTCTCATACGGGCGAGTGTAAGGCCGTTCCAGTGGCGAAGTCAACGTAAGGGCACCCTAGTCAGCCAGCAGCTCGCCGAGCACGAACAGGTCGACCAGGTGACCGCAGTGAGCCTCCACCGTATCGAACGCCAGGCTGGCATCGGCCACGCCAGCAGCCCAGTCAGCGGCGGCCTCCTGCGTGGGGAACGGCCCCACCAGCGCCTCGCCTCCCGCGTACTCAGGCGGCCTCACTGGCAGAACCACCTCGGTGCGGGTGCCGTGGACGTCGGACACCTCGCGCGCCACTGCGCAGCGGGCACGCCACTCGGGCCTGTCTACCAGCTCGAACAGGAAGCCCAGTAAACGGCGCACCTCCGGCTTCTGCAGCGGCGGGTTCACGCGCAGCGCTACCAGCCGCCCGGCCGTGTCCCCGCGCACCTCGCGCCCAGGGAAGAGCGTGAGCAGCAGGGGGATCGCCACGTCCACGAGTTCAGGACTGGCCCGCACTGCCTCGCCGTAACCGCTCGCGGCTACGCCTCGTTCGTCATGCTTCACTTCTCAGCCTCCGGTCACGCGCCGGCACCGCCGGACGCCCACCCGGTGATGATAGCGCCAACGGGCGCCTTGACCGCCCGGACCCATAGCCGCCAGCCTTGCGAGGAGGCCCATGAAAGCGCTACTATCATGGGCGGTAGTAGTCCCGACACTAGTCGAGCGGGTGGGTTCGGGAACCCACCCCTTTTCGTTGGGACTGAGGAGGTAACATGGATCTCGCGCAGGCAGCCACCGAGGTGCTCGGGCCCCTCGGGTATGAGGTGCTGGAACTCGATCTAGGCGCCTCGGGCAAGTCGCGCAGGGTGCTTCTACGCATCGATCGGCTCGACGAAGCCGTGGTGTCGATGGACGACGTGGAACGCGCCTCAGAGGTGTTCGGACTAGAGCTGGACCGCCTCGACCCCTTCGAAGAGCCATACCGGCTCGAGGTCGAGTCGCCAGGCAGCCAGCGCCCCCTCGTTACCCCCCGCCACTTCGAACGCTTCAGCGGCCTGCTCGCCAAAGTGCGCACCGGCTCCGAGACGTTCAAGGGGCGCATCGTGCGCGTGGAGGACCAGCAGGTGGTCTTCAGCGTGAACGGACAGGAACGGTCCCTGCCCACCGCACGGATCGACAGCGCGCGCCTGGCCGAATGGCCCAGCGAACCGCGCTGAATGACTCACAGGCTTCACTCGGCTAGCCCAGGGGGCGACGCCGGAACAACTGAATAGACGGGAGTAGTACATGAACAAAGAGTTCGTCGACGCGCTCAACATGCTGGCAGCCGAGCGCAACCTCGACAAAGACCAACTGCTGGCGAGCCTCGAAGAGGCCCTCGAACAGGCGTTCGAGCGTAACGTCATGCCGGGCAAGCAGGTCGAGGTCGAGTTAGACACCGACACCGGCGAGATGGACATCATGGTCGTCCGCCGCGTGGTCGAGGAAGTCGAAGACCCCGACAAGGAGATCTCGCTCGCCGAGGCGCTGGAACTGGACGACGAGGTCGAGGTGGGCATGGAGATGGAGTTCCCGGTCGACCCGGAATCGTTCACTCGCATAGCCGTGCAGACCACCAAGCAGGTCATCACGCAGAAGATCCGCGAGGCCGAACGCGCCTACGTGTTCGAGGAGTACAAGGATCGCGCTGGCGACATCATGACCGGCGTCGTGAGCCGCACCGACAACAAGCGCAACGTCTTCGTGGACCTGGGCCGCGGGGAGGCCATCATGCCCTCCAAGGAGCAGATCCACGGCGAGCGCTACATGGTGGGCATGCGCCTGAAGGTGTACGTGCAGAAGGTCGAGCTGTCGCCCCGCGGGCCTTCAATCCACGTCTCGCGTGCCGCGCCCGAGCTGCTCGAGTTCCTCATGCGCCAGGAGATCCCCGAGGTGGCCGACGGCACCGTCGAGCTGAAGGCCGTGGCCCGCGAGGCCGGTCTGCGCTCCAAGGTGGCCGTAGCCTCCAACAACCCCAACGTGGACCCCATCGGCGCCTGCATCGGCCACCGCGGTAGCCGCATCCAGGCAGTAACCGCCGAGCTGCAGCGCGAACGCGTCGACATCATCCAGTGGGACGCCAACCCGCGCGAGTTCATCCGCAACGCGCTCTCCCCCGCCAAGGTCGGCAACATCGAGCTCGACACCGAAGAGAAGGCGGCGCGCGTGACCGTAGGCTCCGACCAGCTCTCGCTCGCCATCGGCAAGAGCGGCCAGAACGTGCGCCTGGCGCACAAGCTCACCGGCTACAAGATCGACCTGCAGCCGTCCGAGACAGTGAGCGACTTCGACGCCGCCATGCAGGCAGCCGCCTCGCGCCTGACCGACGCCAACCAGGTCGAGAAGGGCCACGCGGCGTTCGACGCACTGTTCGCAACGCCCACCCCGAGCGCCGAGGAAGAAGCGGCGGAAGAGGAGCAGGGCGAGAACACGGAAGCAACTGGCGGCAGCGAAACCGCCGGAGAGGGCGAACAGGCCTCCTGAGCATGAGACCCACGGCCACGAAACACGTTCCCATGCGGCGCTGCGTGGTGTGCCGCGCCTCGCTGCCTCAGGCGGAGCTGTTCCGCCTGGTACGGGAAGGTGACGCCGTGGAACTCGACCTGACGCGCAAGCTGGGCGGCCGCGGCACCTGGGTGTGCCGCAACTGCGCAGCAGCGGTCACCGAGAAGCGCTTGCGCCAGGCCTTCAAGGGCCAGGCGCCGCAGGTCGCTCAACTGCTGAGCCAAGCGCTCGCAGCCACGCCGCAGGCCGGCCACGGTGGCGCCACGCCCACCGCCACCGCCGCGGCCACCCACACAAACGGAGGCTTGAATGTCTGAGAAGGTCCGCATATATCAACTAGCCAAGGAGTTGGAGGTGGAGAGCAAGGAGCTGCTCGCCATCCTCGACGACATGGGGGTGGAGTACAAGTCACACTCCAGCACGCTCGACGCCGAAACGGCCGAAGCCGTGAAGCAGCTGGTGCAGGCCGACCAGGCCCCAGCTGCCGCCCAGCCCAAGCAGGCAGGTGCCGCTAAGCCCGCGGCCAAGACCGAGGAGGCCGCGGCCACGCCCGAGCTCCTCAGCACCGAAGAGAAGGAAGCCAAGGCCAAGGCTGGCAAGCCCAAGGCCGCCAAGGCGCCAGCCGCCACGGCCGAAGCCGCCGAGGAGGCGCCGCTGCGCGCACCCGTAGTGACCGTCATGGGTCACGTTGACCACGGCAAGACCAGCCTGCTTGACGCCATCCGCAAGACGCGCGTGGCCGAACGCGAGGCCGGCGGCATCACGCAGCACATCGGCGCGTACCAGGCCGAAACGCCCGACGGCGTGGTCACCTTCCTCGATACCCCCGGTCACGAGGCGTTCACCACCATCCGCCAGCGCGGCGCCAACGCCACCGACATAGCCGTCATCGTGGTCGCAGCCGACGACTCCGTTATGCCCCAAACGCGTGAGGCTATCGCCCACGCCAAGGCGGCCGGCGTGCCGATCGTGGTGGCCATCAACAAGGTCGACCTGCCCCAGGCTAACCCCGACAAGGTCAAACAGGACCTCATGCAGCAGGGCCTGATCCCCGAGGAGTACGGTGGCGACACCATCACGGTGGATCTCTCTGCCCGCACGGGCCAGGGCATCGACGACCTGCTCGAGATGCTCTCCCTGGTCGCGCAGCTCGAAGACCTGCGCGCCCGCAATACGGGTCCCGCCCTGGGCATCGTCATCGAGTCGGTGCTCGATAAGCGCGCCGGCGTGCTGGCCACCGTGCTGGTGCAGGAAGGCGAGCTCAAGGTCGCCGATTACATCGTGAGCGGCGAGGCGTGGGCCAAGGTCCGGCGCCTGACCGACTACACCGGCAAGACGCTCGACAAGGCCGGTCCTTCGGTGCCCGTCCAGATCCTCGGCTTCTCCACCCAGCCCACGGCAGGCGACCTGGTGGAGGCCGTGCCCGACGAAGCGGCCGCCAAGGCGCTAACGGCGCACCGCAAATCCGAACGCGAGGACGCCGAGCGCGAGGTCATCGGCCGCAAGGGCGTCACGCTGGCCGACCTGTTCGGCAAGCCCACCAAGAAGACCATCAACATCCTCCTGCGCGCCGACACCCAGGGCTCGCTCGAGGCCATCAAGGCCGTTCTGGCCAAGGAGGCCGAGAGCACCGACGAGGTCGAGGTCGAGATCATGCTCGCCGAAGTGGGCTCCCCCACCGAGTCCGACCTGCTGCTCGCCTCCACCGCCGACGCCTCGGTCATGGGCTTCGGGGTCAACGCCCCAGGCAGCGTCATCAAGTCCGCCGAACGTCAAGGCATACCGCTCAAGAGCTACAAGATCATCTACGAACTGGTCGAGGACGTGCAGCGCATGATCCGCGGTCAGATCGAGCCCGAGTTCGAGGAGCGTTCGCTGGGCCGCGCAGAAGTGCGCCAGGTCATTCACGTGCCGCGCTCCGGTAACATCGCTGGCTCCTACGTGGTCGACGGCCTCATGCGCCGCGGCGCCAAGGCGCGCCTCATCCGCGCGGAGAAGGAAGTCTACAAGGGCTCAATCGCTGGCCTGCGCCGCTTCAAGGACGACGTCCGCGAGGTCGGCACCGGCTACGAGTGCGGCATCAGCCTCCAGAACTACGACAACGTGCAAGAGGGCGACATCATCGAGGCGTACGAACTGGTCGAGGTGCCGGTGGTGTGATCCGGCTCCTGGCACTGGCTTCGCTGCTGGTACTCCTGCCCCTGCCGCTCTCGTCCCTCCACTCGCTAAGCGCAACGAGCGCAGACGAGCAGGGCGAGACCGGCATGGCGGCGCGGCCGCACTTCTTGGTGCAGGCCGCGGTGCGAGTGCCGGCCGCGACCAGCGCCTCGGTGGCTTCGCGGCTGCTGTTACCCGCCGCGGTAACCACAGCTCCGCCAGCGCCCGAGCTGAACGGCTGGGTCAGCGCCGCAAGGCCCGCGCCTGCGGCCCCCACCCGCTTCCTCTCGCTGCTAGGGAAACTGCTGCTAGACGGCGGCTGAGCTGCGGGCCGTTAGCCGGCGGCTCACGTAACCTTGCCGCTCTCGGCCTCACCGCGAACGGAAGCAACACTAGCTCAGCGCCATCAGCTCCCGCACGGGCTCACGCCCGCGGGAGACCTACCCCTAACTAGGAGAAGTTGATGAACAGCAGGATCCTCACCGGCCTACTCGTGCTGGCCATGGCCGTTGCCTCGGTGCTCTACATCTGGCAACCGTGGACCACCGAACCGGCAATCAAGCTCGGCCTCGACCTGCAGGGCGGCCTGCGCGTGACCCTGGTCTCCGAGACGCCCAACCCGAGCGCCGAAGACCTGAACACCGCCCGCAACATCGTGCAGAACCGCGTGAACCAGTTCGGCGTGGCCGAAGCGCTGGTGCAGACCGCCGGTAACGACAAGGTCGTGGTCGAGCTGCCCGGCCTCACCGCCGACGATCAGCAGCGCGCCCTCGACCTCATCGGTCAGCAGGCTGTCCTCGAGTTCCGCCTCGTGCGCGGCACCGCCAACGCCATAGCGACCGAGTTCCTCACCCTGGCCGACCTGGAAGCCGTGGCGTTCACCGGCGAGATCATCTCCACCGCCAGCGCACAGTTCCAGCAGAGCCCCGGCCAGCCGGCCGGACCCGTGGTCGTGTTCGAAATCAGGCCCGGCGACCAGCAGGCGTTCGGCAATTTCACCGGCGGCAACGTTGGCCGCCGCATGGCCATCGTGCTGGACGGCGTAATCGTCACGGCGCCCACCCTGCAGTCGCGCATCTCCGACAGCGGACAGATCACCGGCGTCGGCTCGCTGGACGAGGCCACCGACGTGGCCGTGGTGCTGCGCTCCGGTAGCCTGCCCATCAGCCTGCGAGTAGACGAGGTGCGCTCGATAGGCCCCACCCTGGGGCAGGACTCCATCAACGCCGGCACCACCGCCGCCGCCATCGGCGGCATCGCGGTCATAGTGGCCGTGCTGCTCTACTACGGCCCGCTGTTCGGCGGCGTGCTCGCGCTGGGCGTGCTCCTCATCATGCTGTTCATCTTCGGGGTGCTCGGCGCCCTCGGCGCCGCGCTCACGCTGCCTGGTCTCGCCGGTCTGGTACTCACCATCGGCGCCGCCATCGACGGCAACGTGATCTCGTTCGAGCGCGTACGCGAGGAGCTGCGCGACGGCAAGAGCCTGAAGGTTGCCATGAAGCGCGGCTTCGGGCTCTCGGTCTCCGCCATCGTCGACGCCAACCTCACCTCGCTGCTCGTGGCCGGCGCGCTGTACCAGTACACCACCGGCGCCGTGCGCGGCTTCGCCATCACCCTCGCCATCGGCATCCTGGCCGCCATGTTCGTGAACCTGGTGGTGGTGCCCTGGGCGCTGACGCTCCTCACCCGCAGCGGCGGGCGCAGCTACATGTGGATCGGCCGCGCCATCCGCGGCCTCGAGTTCGTGCGGCGCGCCGCCCCCATCGTGGCCGTGTCGGTGTTCCTGGCCGTGGCGTCGCTGGTGTACGTGGGCATATCGGGCCTACGCATGTCGACCGACTTCACCGGCGGCAGCAACATCCTCCTAGACCTGCCGGACGGCACCACCTCCGCTGACCTGCGCAACGCCATCACTGCCTTGCAGATAGAGGGCGTCGACGGCAACGCGGCCACCATCGTCGAGATCCAGGGCGACACGAACCAGATGTCGGTGCGCGTCGGCCTGCCCGAGCAGGACCCAACCGCCACCGACCAGTTCGCGCTGGAGCTGGCCGCCAGCACCAACGCCGAGCTGCTCTCTGCCGAGTTCGTCGGCCCCTCCGTGGGCGCCGACCTGCGGCGCGGCGCCGTGCTCTCGGTGCTGGTGTCGCTCATCCTCATCCTCATCTACATCGGCGTGCGCTTCTGGCCGAACTGGGTGGTGGCCGTGGCCACGGTCCTGGCTACCGCGCACGACGTAGCGATAACGCTGGGCATCATGGCGCTGTTCGGGCTCGAGTTCACCATCCCGGTGCTGGCCGCGCTGCTGTTCGTGGTCGGTTACTCGCTGAACGACTCGATCATCATCTCGGACCGCGTGCGCGAGAACGTGCGCAACATCCGCGGCATGAGCTACCGCGAGATCGTGGACCTGTCGGTGAACCAGGTGCTGACCCGCACGGTGGTCACCTCCTCCACCACCCTGCTGCCCGTGCTGGCGCTGCTGTTCTTCGGCGGCACCGTTCTCACCGGCTTCAGCATCACGCTCATGGTGGGCATCGTCATCGGCACGTTCTCGAGCATCTTCATCCTCTCCCCCCTCATCGTGTGGGGCCGCGACTGGGTGCGGGCTTACGAGGAGCGGCGTCGCGCCAACCGCAGGCCGGGCGCGAGGGCGGCCTAGCACGCAGACTAGAACTGGTGCGCCCTAAGCGTGGGCGCGCCTATGAAGGTAGTGGCGGCGCCGGTAACACGGCGCCGCCACTCTCGTTAATGCATGGAACTGTTGCTTGGGAGCTGCTTAATGGGCCGTCGCGCTGCCTACTCGAGCGTGATGGTGAACTGCCTGAGCAGCCGGCCGCTGAACGACAGCACGGCGCGCCATTCGCCTGGAACGAGCTGCACGTCGGCGGGCAGAACGAAGGTGGCGCCCGGAAGCGCCGCGGTAGCTGCCTCGCTGCCTCCGGCTTCCACGGGCTCGAGCCAGGTCGACGCCGACGCCGCCTGGCGGCCGTTTGGCGCCATCCACTGCACCGCCAGCCAGCCCGCCTCGCTCAGGTCGGCCAGTGTGACCTCCACCTGCGGCCGGCCGTCCGCGCCGACACCGGTAGCGTAGGCGGCCACGCGGACGCCGGCCTCGAACGGCAGCTCGTCAGGGATGGGCGGCAGGTAGAGAGGCCGGCAGGCGGCTAGCGCCACTAGCAGCACAGCACCCGCTACGAGGCAGCGCCGCGCATGGCGCGCCCTGAAGTCCCCGGACACCGCGCCCCTCACTCGCCCGCCGGCAGCAGCAGCGCGGCGGTAAGCGCCACCGGCGCGGTCTCTGCTCTAAGGATGCGGGGACCGAACCTCACGGCGTGAGCGCCGCGCTCCTCGAGCCCGTCCACCTCGTCACGACTGAAGCCGCCCTCGGGCCCGGTGATCACGGTGAACTCGGTGCGCCCGTCCTCCGCTGGCGCGGTGGCCGCGGCCAGTACAGCGCCCAGGCTTTCGTGCGCTTCGGGGTGCGCCATCAGGCCCACGCCCTGCCACTTGAGTTCGCTCAGTGCTATGGGCTCCTCCACGACCGGCACGGTAGCGCGTCCGCTCTGTCTGGCTGCCTCCTCCGCCACACGTCTCAGGCGCAGCAGGCGCGCGGGCGAGAGCGAAGCGAGGTCCGCATGCTGGGTGGTGAGCAGCGCGAAGCGCACAGCGCCAAGCTCGGTGCACTGACGCACCACGTCGCTCAGCTTGTCGGCCTTCAGCAGGGCCACCGCCACGGTCACTCGGAGGCGCGCCTCGGACGTCGCCGGCAGCACGGCGCTCAAGCTAAGGCTCACCGACTGCTTGGTCACGCCAGTCACGGAGCCCGAGGCCACGTTGCCCTCGCCGTCGAACGCCTCGACGGGTTCGCCAGGTTTGACCCGCAGCACGTTAGCCAGGTGGTGCGCCTCGGGGCCGCGCAGCTCCATCTCGCCAGGCGCCAACGCGCGCACCAGCACGCGGTGGACCCTGCCGCTCATGCCGTGCGGGTCAGTTCGAGGAGCGTCCACTCGCCGTCTTGCACCTCTGCGCCTAAGCGCAGCCCCTCAGGCACCGCTTCGGTAACCACGTGGCTTAGGCGCGTCAGGATGCCGGTGAGGTACAGCCGACCGCCGGGCAGCAGCCGCCGCTGGTACTGGCTCATGAGCTGGGCGTGCAGTTCGGCGTAGAGGTTCGCCACCACCACGTCGAACTGCCCGGGCAGCTCTGCGTAATCGACGCTGCCGACAGCGAACCTGGCGCGCGAGAGGTTGCGGTGGGCGTTCTGCCGCGCGACCGGAATGGTGGCGGCGTCCACGTCGACCCCGTAGGCGCTCCTGGCACCCAGGGCGTCGGCGGCGATGGTCAGCAGGCCGGTGCCGGAGCCTACGTCGAGGACGCTGCGCCCCCTCAGGTCGCGTCCTTGCAGCGCGGCGAGCGCCAGCCGCGTGGTCTCGTGGTGCCCCGTGCCGAACGCGGAGCCGGGGTCGAGCCAGATGATCACATCGCCGTCCTTGGCGGCCACCTCATGGTGGCTGGGCGCCACCACCAGGCGCCCGACCCGCACTGGCTCGAGGCCTGCCTGGTACTCGGCCACGTAATCGCGCTCGGGTACCGCCTCCCAGGTTCCTTCAAGCGGCAGGGGGCGCTCATCGTCGAAGTACGCCACCAGCGCGCCGGGATCCTCAACCACTCCTAGGCAGCCGAGCTCCCACAGTTGCGCCGCTTCGGGCGACTCGCCGGTAACGTTGGGTATCCTGAACGCCTTCATTGTGCTGACCTCGCTTGTGATCCGCGTTGGGTGTTGGCCGGCGCGGCGCTCTCAGGCGGTGACGCGTTCGTCGACCAGCCTTGCGTCGCGCGTAACGATCTCGAACCCGAGCCGCTCGCCTTCCAGCAGGTAGAACTCGATGTCGTTCGAACGTGTGCCGTTGCCGAGGCTGCGGCGCTCGTGATCGCCGGTGGCGGTGAGGATCATGGTCTCGGCCAGGCAGGCGGGCACGTTACCGTCGCCGAAGCGCAGGTCGATACGGCTGGTGAGCGACCCAGGCGGGCGCACCACGCCGCCAGGCACCAGCTCGACGCCGGGCACAGTGAGGACCGAATCGTCCACGTCGACCGGGCGGCCCAGGTCATAGATCCAGGCGCCGGGCTTGACCTGGTGCGCGAAGATGACCGGGTTCGGGTCGGACGTAGCGGTGAAGATCAGGTCGGCGCGCGCCACGGACTCGACGTCGGTGGTGGCCAGGATGCGTGTGCGGGGGAACTTCTTGCGAAGCGTGTCAGCCGAGCGGTTGAGGCGTTCGCGGTCGCGCCCCACGAGAATGAGCTCGCCGACGTCGCCCGCGATCATGCGCGCCACGCCGAAGGCCACCACGCCGTTGGCGCCCACGATGGCCGCGCTGGCATCTCTCAGGTTGCCACCCTGGTGCTTGAAGCGGCGCAGCAGGCCCGGCACCGCGGCCTTCACCGTAGCGGCGGTGTAGGCGCCGCCGTTGGTGACCACTATCTCGGGCACGGCCTCCTGCACCAGGCGCCCCTTCTCACCCACCGTGGACCAGAACGCTCCCAGCCCCACGACCTCCGCCCCCAGGCGGTGAGCGAAGCGCGCGCCGAGTATGGCTATGCGCAGCGCCTCGTCGGGGTGCGTGCGGAACTGGTCGGGCATGACGGGCGCCGAGATGAGCAGAACGCGCATCTGCCGGCCGTCGGCCAGCTTTATGCCCTCGATAACGCCGTGGAACTGCGGCCGCAGGTTGAGGAAGAGGCGCTTGAGCCACTTCTCGGGCAGGATGCCGGGCTCAACCAGCTGCTTGACCACCCAGCGCAGCCAGCGACTGGAGCGCGGCTGCCACACGTCGTCGTAAGTGAGGGGGTGAACCATGAAGGCGCACAGCACCGTGTTCGGATCGAGCCCGCGCACGGGAGGCGGGGCGCCCAGGCGCGCCTCGGTACCGTCGTTGATGCGGCTGAGCGCGCCCTTATGGCGCCACGCCAGCAGCAGGGTGGCCGCCACGAAACCGGCCGCCAGCCCGCCAGACACGCTCTGCGCCTGCGCCGCCAACAGGCCGGCGAAAGCGAGCGCCAGGCTCCCGGCCACGCTGGCTAGCGCCACGTAGCCGCTGAGTGCCAGAACGGCGGCGTAAACAGCGATGGCCAGCGCACCCAGCCAGAACGGCAGCGCACCAAGCCCGAACAGGGCGGCGAGGGCGCCCACCACCACGCCGTTGCCGCGGCCGCGCGGTACCGACACCAGGCCCCTCAGTGGAACCGGGTGCAGGTGACCGAGAAGGACACCGAAGAACGCCATGCCGGCCGCCGCGCCCAGCGCCTCAGGAGCATTAGCGGCGGCGCTGAAGAAGCCGGCGAAGCCGCCAGGCAGGCTGAGTGTTAGACCGGCCAGGGGATCAAGTGTCAGTGGCGGAACCCCGACGCTCCACATGGCCACCAGCGCGCCGACCATGACGGCCACGAGGCCCTTGAAGATGTCGAGCAGGAACGAGCTTACCGCCACCACGGGACCCACGAGCTTGTAAACGTTCTCGACCCCGAGCAGGTGCGGGTTCACGTCGCGCGGGTCGAAGCCGGACGCGGCGCGCACCAACCACGCCCCCAGCGGCAGCGAGCCGATGATGTAGGCGAGGATGAGTGAGACGACCCAGACGAGCACCGTGTCCATGGCTACGTATTGTAACTACGCTTCGGGCCGCGGCACTGTCCGCCACCCATCTACTCTGGGTTTAGGCCGAGCCCTGCGCGGCTACCACCTAACCGTTGGCCGCGCCACCCGCCGGACGTCCGCCTGGCCGGGCGCCCCGGTGTAGCATTGCCGGGTGGAAGGCCGTACCCCACCGAACAGCCAGGAAGCCGAACAAAGCGTGCTGGGCAGCATCATGCTCGATAACGAGGTCTACGCCCAGCTCGAGGGAACGCTGACCGCCGAGCAGTTCTACAAGGAAGCGCACCGCAAGATCTTCCGGGGCATGGAGCGCCTGCACAGGCGCGGCGAACCGATCGACCTGGTAACCCTCACCGAGGAGCTGCGGCAAGGCGGCGACCTCGAGTCGGTCGGCAGCGTCGCGTACCTCATCGGCATCGCCGACAGCGTGCCCACAGCCGCCTACGCCGACAGCTACGCCCGCATAGTCACCGAGAAGGCCACGCTGCGGGACCTCATCGGCGCCGGTGGCCGCATCATGCAGCTCGCCTTCGACCAGGCTCAACCCATAGAAGACGTGCTTGACCAAGCCGAGAAGTCGATCTTCGACATCGCCACCGTCAAGCGCAAGACCGGCTTCGAGGGCATGAACACGCTAGTCACCGAAACGTTCGCCGACATCAACGACCGCTTCGCCAACCCCAACCCCGTGTCGGGCCTGCGCATGGGCTTCAGCGAGCTCGACAACATGACCGGCGGCCTGCAACCCAGCACCCTCAACGTGCTGGCCGCGCGCCCCAGCATGGGTAAGACCGCGTTCGCGCTCACCATCGCGCTCAACGCCGCGCTGCGCGAGAAGGCCACCGTGGGCGTCTTCTCGCTCGAGATGTCTGCCGTGCAGCTGGTGCAGCGCATGCTATGCTCCGAGGCGCGCGTCGACATGAGCCGCGTGCGCTCCGGGCAGCTGTCCGAGCGCGACTTCCAGCGCCTGGCCGACACCGCAGGCCGCATGTCAGAGGCCCGCGTGTTCATCGACGATCACGCCAACATGACCGTCATGGAACTGCGCTCGCGCGCTCGCCGGCTCATGGCCGAGCACGGCCTCGACCTCCTGATCATCGACTACCTGCAGCTCATGTCGGGCTCCATGCGCGCGCAGAGCGAGAACCGCCAGCAGGAGATCTCCGCCATCTCGCGCGGGCTCAAGGCTCTCGCCCGCGAACTCGACGTGCCGGTGCTGGTGCTATCGCAGCTTTCGCGTGCAGTCGAGTCGCGGCCGAACAAGCGGCCCATGCTCTCTGACCTGCGTGAGTGCGTCACCGGCGATACCCTGGTGAACCTGGCCGACGGCACACGCGCCCCCATCCAGACGCTGGTCGGGCAGCAGCCCGAGCTGGTGGCCATGGATCCCTCCGGCAAGCTCATCACAGCCACCAGCGACAAGGTGTGGCCCGTGGGCCAGCGCGAGGTCTTCGAGGTGCGACTTGCCAGCGGCCGTGTGCGCCGCACCACCGCGAAGCACCTCTGGTTCAGCTTCGACGGCTGGCAGCGACTAGAGCAACTAGCGCCCGGCAGCCGCGTCGCCATCGCCCGCCGTCTACCTGAAGTACAGCCGACTTTCGACATGCCCGAGGAACAGGTGGCGCTGCTTGGTCAGCTTGTTGGTGACGGCTCTTACCTGAAGGGGCAACGCTCCCATGAGAAGCGACTCCCCGACGCGGTGTTCCGCTTGCCAAAGCCAAAACAGGCGCTCCTGCTGAGGCACTTGTGGGCTACGGACGGCTGCATCCATGTTCGGAGCGAAAAGCAGCGTGGGTCGCACCGGGTGTTCTTCGCTACTGCGAGCGGTGGTTTGGCCGAGGACGTTGCTGCCTTGCTACTGCGTTTCGAGATAGTCGCGAAGCTGAAGGCGCCAACCGGCAGCCAGCGTGTGTGGACCGTCGACGTCTCCGGATCCGAGGAGCAGCTGCGCTTCTTGTCCGACATTGGAGCTTTCGGCCCCAGGGCGGCGCAAGCCGAGCGCCTGGCGCGCGCCCTTGAGGGCGTGAAACCCAACCCCAACCGCGACACAGTGCCGCAGGAAGTGTTTGACCTCGTGCGGGCGTCCGCACGGGCGACAGGTGTCAGCACTCGCGCGCTGGCTGTGGCCCGGGGAACGTCGTACGGCGGCAGCTCGCACTTCGGCTTCTCCCCCTCGCGGAGCACCGTAGCTTCCTACGCGGCCATCTTGAATGACGAGCAACTTGCTGACATCGCAACTTCCGACCTGTACTGGGACACCATCGTTAGCGTTACCAGCGTCGGTGACCAGCCGGTGTTCGACCTGACCGTACCGGGCCCGGCTTCGTGGCTGGCCGACGGCGTTGTCATGCATAACTCGGGCGCCATCGAACAGGACGCAGACCTGGTCACGTTCATCTACCGCGACGAGTACTACGACCCGCATAGCGAGAAGCACGGCATCGCCGAGATCATCATCGGCAAGCAACGCAACGGCCCGACCGGGCAGGTGGAGCTGCAGTTCCACAATGCGCACGTGCGTTTCAACGACCTGGCCAAGGGCACGCCGACCGGTTAGCACCGCGGCCGAACAGGCTGAAGATGAGCGCGTAACTCCAGTTATTACCTCAGGCTCATCTTTCTAACAATCACCGATTACCGCCAGAACGTGAAAAACGCCATACACTTCGGCTTACCCTCACGCGCCAGCTTGGAATTTTTCACGTAGGATGGCGAAGGGGCCGTGATAGACTCCGCCTGATTTACTTAGAGGAGGAGCTATGGCCTCATTGCGCGAGCGGATGTCTCGCTTGCTAAG
>Ga0265293_10008543_pt1 | contig 15126 bp, 9 predicted proteins | sample Munlanlewell138R_FD_192505 | JGI IMG/M metagenome (GOLD analysis project Ga0265293, IMG submission 192505) | Leachate microbial communities from a municipal landfill in Southern Ontario, Canada - Leachate well 138R | ecosystem: Engineered > Solid waste > Landfill > Unclassified | place: Canada...
GAATTACAAACTAATAGCGCTATTAACCCAGTAGGAATTACAACACCTCCTCAATTTAGGGCTAAATTCCAAGATCCAAACTCTGGGAATACTGGTACAAAATATGAAATAGAAGTAAATACTAATTCTGCTTTCACTGGTACTATGATGTGGCAAAGTGGTTTACAAAGTATGACAACTACAGCAATAGGGGCATACTCACCACAGATTACATATGCAGGTTCTACTCTTACTGAAAATGGTGCTACATACTATTGGAGAATTAGATTTGCAGATAACTATGGTACTGTAGGCTCTTGGTCAACAGGTACAAATACCTTCACTATGAATACACCACCTAGCTCACCAACTGAATTACAAACTAACAGTGCTGCAAATCCGATAGGGCTAGTAGCATCTCCTCAGCTTAGAGCTAAATTCCAAGATCCAAACTCTGGTAATACTGGTACAAAATATGAAATACATGTTAATACGAACTCTTCTTTTACAGGTACATCTATGTGGCAAAGTGGGTTGCAGAACATGACTTCAACAGCAATAGGGGTATACTCACCCCAAATTACATATGCAGGTACAGCACTACCTTTAACTGGAGTAACATACTACTGGAGAATTAGATTCGCGGATAACTATGGAACTGTAGGTTCATGGTCTCCTGCTGCACAGTTTACAATGAATACTGCTCCTTTAGCTCCTAGCTCTATGTACACAGAGGGAACTACAAATCCAAAAAATGTTACCGACTTAACACCAGAGTTTAGTGCAGTATTTCAAGATTCAGATACAGGAAACAGTGGTGTACATTATGAAATACATGTTAATACAAATTCCTCCTTTACCGGTACATCTATGTGGCAAAGTGGTAAAACAGCAATAACTCCAATAGCTATTGGTGCAAGGTCATCAGATATCTCATACGCTGGAACTGCTTTAAGTACAAATGGTACTACATATTACTGGAGGATGAAATTCTGGGATAATTTAGGCTCAGAAAGTGCTTGGTCATCTACAGCTCAATTTACTATGCAAGGTGCTCCATTAGCACCTACAGATTTACTTACAGATGGTAGTACAAATCCGCAGTTTCTTATAACTCTTACTCCTACCTTAAGTGCTGTTTATAATGATCCTAATGGGCACAATGCAAGTGCGTATGAAATAAATGTAAATACTAATTCCTCTTTCACTGGTACTGTAATGTGGAATAGTGGGAAAGTAAATACTACTGTTTCTGAAGGAAGTAGATCTCCAAACTATACATATAACGGTACAGCTCTTTTACCTGATAGTACTACATACTACTGGAGAATTAGATTCTGGGATGTAGATAATTTACAGGGTGCATGGTCTGCAACTAATAGCTTTGTATCAAACCTTAATAGACAGTACTTCAAAGGCTTACAGTTAAAAGGTTTACAATTAAGGTAATATACATATTCTAAGTACTGTGATAAAATCTTGTGTCTACGGGGAGTAGTTCAGTTGGCTAGAACGCTGCGTTTGGGACGCAGAGGCCGCAGGTTCAAGTCCTGTCTCCCCGACCACTATATATAATTTCTACTCTCTATATTTATGAAAAAAGATATGCTCTCTAAGTTTAGAACTGTAGCATTCGTTTTAACCGTACTAACTATAATCCCCCTATTTATAAAATACCTTACGGGACAAGAAAGTAGTAATACCCTTATTATAGATTTACATGTTTGGATTGGATTAGCTTTCGTAATACTCGCTACTGTAAGTATGATAAAAAAGAGAAAGTAAGGCTACTTTTTTAGAAATATACCCTGATTACTCTCTAGCTTTAGATCATCTCCATATACTGTACTATCCTCTTCCTCTCTTCTGTAGTTAAATAGACCTAATTCTTTTGACCATACTGCTACTACATCCACATCTATATCGCTTTTCTTTAGGTTAGAGATTAAGGTAGACGCTTTGTATGACTTAGAATATAAAGAGCCACCTACTAGATTCCATCCCTCACTTAATGGTAAGTACTTAGATGCACTATCTTTCCAACCATCAATATTTAGCACTGTATCTTCACTACTTATAATTAGATATCCTTTATTCTGTTTAAATACAAAATCATTACCAGCAAATGGTACTGTTTCAGACTTCTTTACAATATCCTTCCACTCATAGCCCTCAAAGTTAGCTATTAAAAGAATACTGCTATTCGTTTCAATTAGATTAGATGCATGCATACCAGTAGCTTTATATGTAGGTTCAAAATCAAAACCAACAAAGTTGACTCCCTTTTGAAGCTCTACTTTGAATGTAGATAGTCTATTCCTACTCTCACACTGTGATTGAGTTGTAACACTCTCATCAAAATCTTTACCTACTGATTTTGGCAACCATTGATATATACCCTCTCTAAAGAAACAGCCTTTATCATTTGCATACTCTTTACATGCTTGGCTAGTAGTAATATCTGGTACTACCTTTGTACATACTGATTTTGGATACCACATAACATCGTTATCAACCTCACAACAAACAGCCTCATACTTAACCTCACAAGCACTCTCTACCTTACCTTTAATCTCTACAGAGTACTCTAGCTTACCATCATATATACTTCTTCCACTCTTCCATATATCAGAACAGCTTTTACCCTCTGCGTTGTTTTCATAGTCCCCCTGGAACTGTTCCTGGTTATCTATCTTTAGGGCACAACATAGTGGTCCACTTGGTTTCTCCCATCCACCACCACCATCATCATCTCCTCCTCCTGATTTTGGTAAACCTGTAACTTGGGATGGTAACTTTCTTCCGTTTGTTACCCATCCATACACCATCTCTATACCTTTGTAGTAATCTATTCCGACTTGTCTCTTTACTGCATCATTCTCATTACAGCTTCCCCATCTATACATATTTCCCCACGCTTCCCAGGCAGAGAGTTCAGGACAAGTGTATGTGTGCTTTAGTTTAAGAAAGTAAGTAATCTGAGCATTAAAATCTTGTGGTGGTGCAGATGCTTGTCCATGTATTCCGAAGTCTTCTACTATTCCAGAGATATCAGAATTCTGAGTATAGTTGCTTGCTCCAGATTCATTTAACCAAATTGTTAGTGCAAATGCAGGATCTACTCCCTCTCTTTTAGCACGCAGTATTACATCATTGTAGCACTCTTGAGCATAGTTTTTACCCCTATTTGCTACCCATCTGGATGCTAACTCTTCGAATTTTTCTTTACTAACTCCATCAAAGCTCTGAGCAGATACATTCTGATTACAATTTATCTCAGCAGCAGTAACAGAGAGTGGGTTCATTGAAAGATTACTTGTAGGAGTAAAATACTCAATCTTTTTTAATTGAGTACTCTCTTTATCCCACTCTACATTAAACTCCTCTTTATCTATCACCACACCACCAAACCTATTTGCATATTCACTCCTTACATCTGAGTACTCCCTTGTTTTAGTATTGTACAAAGCAACATATATTAACTCATTAGGTAGAGCATCTATTTCCTCTACAAGAGGTAGTAAGATTTCATCTTTACTTTTTAAAGTTTGAAAACTGAATTCATTTAGAGCGAATACCGATATATCATCTGTACTAGATTCTTTAGAAGTATTCCATTCTTTTTCACTATCCGAAATTAAAAAATTGTACTTACTAAGCTCATTTAACCCACCTAATGTAACCCTATGTGAGTTTGTTAAGGTATCGTTGCCATATAGCTTCTCACTCTCTCCAATTTTAATGTATGAAGGTGTATTAACATCTGTTTTCCATGATACTGTTACAGAGTCACTTGAAACATCAGATATTAATACATCATATGGTGTAGCCTTCACATACTCCCAATGCTGTATATATCTAAAAGCAGCGTAACCAAAGAGTGAAAGTACAGAGATACTTAATATTAACCAAACAAAAAGTTTTTTAGGTACTCTCATTACCTTTTAGCTAATATTAAATATGTAGTTGGTATATCTGTAATTTTAAAATCTTTAACCATTCTCCAGTCAGAGATACTCAATGTTTTAATATACTCATCCTTACCTGTAATATCAACAGAGATACATAGGTCGGTATTTGGATTACATACCTCTAAGATATCTCTAAACAGAGAGCTATTTCTGTATGGGGCTTCTATAAAGAGCTGGGTTTGATTCCTACGTAAAGACTCTCTCTCTAGCTGTTTAATCTTACTCTTTCTTTTCATAGGGTCTCTTGGTAGATATCCATGAAAGAGAAAAGATTGGCCATTTAGTCCTGAACCCATTAAAGAAAGCAGTATAGAGGAAGGGCCAACCATAGGGACAACCTTAATACCAAGCCTATGACACTCTCTTACAACCATACTGCCAGGGTCTGCTACTGCAGGAGAGCCTGCATCACTCATTAAGCCAACATCAAAGCTAGCGATAAGGGGCTCTATTAAATATGCAATATCGCTATTCCTAGAGTGTTCATCTAAAACTCTCATATCTATATCTTGAATTACAATATCTAAACCAGATAGATGTCTTCTAGCTACCTTAGCTGTTTCGACAATGTAATACTTTAACTCCTTTACTATCTCTAAATCAGATTCTTTTAATTCATCCTTAATAGTTCTGTTACTTAAAGATGTTGGTATTAAGTAAAGTGTTCCTAATTTTTTCATTAATATGTTCTTTCAAAATTCATATCTATCTCACTCAATTTTAATTTCCATACAGCAGGTCTACCGTGTGGACAGCTATACGGATTCTCACATACAATTAATCTTTTATACATATCTACCATCTCTTGCCTATGAAGAGCTTGACCACTCCTCACACTACTATGACAAGACATTGTTGCATATATATCCTCTTTTAATCTAGTAATCTCTTTTGAAATACTACTTACATCCTCACTTAGGGAGAATATTTCATCTAGAAATTTCTTAAAATCAGTATTTACAAACTCAACAGGTACGGTTGTAATAGATATGTGATCTTTAAGTACATCATACTTAATACTTACCTCTTCAAAGAATTTCTTTAGCTCTTCCATTTCAGTTAACTGCACCTTAGACATTTCAATCTGTATTGGTACTAGTAAGTTCTGGCTCTCTATTTCATTCTTTTTAGCATTCTTAAGCTTCTCAAATGTAATTCTCTCTGCTGCAGCGTGCTGATCTATTACCCAAAGGGTTTCATTTTCAAACTCTATAACTATGTATTTGTTAAATATCTGAAAAATGTTTCTAAATGAAGCAAACTCTGTTTTCTCAAATTCAAAAGGATTTGGTTTAACAAAAGAGTCCTCCCTTTCTCTAACATACCCATCACCACTACTATCTAATACCTCTTTACTAAAAAGAAGACTATCCTTTACAGAGCTACTCTTACTTTGCCCAAAAGAGATATCTCTACTTGAAGTAGATGGTACGTATTCCCTACTCTCTACTCTGTATGAAGTAACACCCTCTACAGCCTTCTTAACAGCCTCCTGTACTGCAGAGTACACACGATATGGGTTTAGGAATCTAACTTCTTCTTTCCTTGGATGAACATTTACATCAATTAACTCTGGATTAATATTCAGAAGAAGTATATATGGGACTCTCTGACCATGAGGGATATATCTTTCAAAACCTTGGTACACTGCCCTTGCAATCCCATTGTCTTTAATGGGTCTAGCATTAACGAATATATATTGATGATTAGCTCTCTTTTGATGATCAGAAGGGCGTCCCACATATCCAGATATTTTAGTTCCACTACCATCATAGAAAACCTTTATCATTCTCTTTACAAAATCCTCTTTTAGTAATGACTCTAATCTCTCTTTCTCAATCGTATTTGGTTTAGAATTAGGAATACTCTTTAAATCAAATACCACCTTACTGTCCCTCTCTAAGATGAAGTGGATGTTGGGATATATTAAAAAGTATGGAAAGAGTATCTCTAATACTCTCTTGTACTCAGTTTGTGCACTCTTAAGAAATTTCCTTCTTGCAGGAACATTCTCAAAAAGATTCTCAACAGTAATAGCGGTACCAGATTCCCTTGCACTACTTTTTACAGTACCCTGTTTACCATCCTTAGCAACAAGTTGACTACCTACCTCTTCATCACTGTATTTAGATATTAGCCTTACATTAGATACAGAAAGTATTGTAGAGAGAGCCTCTCCTCTAAAACCCATTGTCAAAAGATTGTTTAAATCCTCAAAAGATGAAATCTTACTAGTAGTATGTGCAGTAAAGATCTCTGAGATATTCTCTCTTGGAATACCACCCCCGTTATCACTCACCTCTATTAAATCCATACCCCCATTCACAACCTTTATCCTAATCTCTGTAGCCTTAGCATCTATACTGTTATCCACTAACTCCTTAACAACAGATGCTGGTCTTTCAATGACCTCTCCCGCCGCTATCTGATTTACTAACTCCTGTGGTAACTTGTTTAATACAACTGATGTATTCATACAAAATATTCTAACACAGATTTGATTTAATCTGTTAAAATGCATGTATGAAAGAAGAAAAATTCATATTAAAAACAAAATTCAAACCATCTAAAGATCAAAAGATTGCAATATCATCCTTAACAGAAAATATACAACAAGGGAAAGAGAAGCAGGTATTACTTGGAGTTACAGGCTCTGGTAAAACTTTTGTAATGGCTAATATTGTTAATCAACTAAACAGACCTACACTTGTACTCTCACATAACAAGACATTAGCAGCCCAGCTATATGAGGAATTTAAAGAGTTCTTTCCAGAGAATGCGGTTAAGTATTTTGTATCCTACTATGATTACTATCAACCAGAGGCATATATTCCCTCTAGAGATCTTTACATTGAGAAAGAATCACAGGTAAATGAAGAGATAGAGAAGCTGAGATTGAGTGCAATGAATGCTGCTAGGACACGAAGAGATACCATTGTAGTTGCATCGGTATCATGTATTTACAATATTGGTAGTCCTGATAACTATGAAAACAAATCTATGGAGATATATATTGGACAGAAGATAGATATTGCTACACTTACACAGAAGCTCACATTTTTAAGATATGAAAGAGAGTCAGTAGACTTGATATCAGGAACATACATTGTTAGAGGAGATACAGTAGAGATATATATGCCGTATGAGGAGTTTCCAGTAAGAATTGAATTCTGGGGAAATGAGATAGAGGAGATATCATATATAGAGGGGATATCTAAACAGAAGCTCTCTCAGGTAGATAACTTAGATATATTCCCTGCTACTCCTCTTGTATATGATGCGGATACAATGGCACATGCAGTGGATAGCATAGAGAGAGATTTAGTAAAAAGGGTTACATTTTTAAGAAATATTGGTAAAGAGGTAGAGGCTCAAAGACTTGAGCAAAAGACTAGATATGATATGGAGATGATGAAAGAGATAGGGTTTTGTAAAAGTATGGAGAACTACTCCATATATTTTGATGGTAGAAGGACCGGAGAGCCTCCTTACACACTCTTAGACTACTTCCCAGATGATTACCTACTCTTCATTGATGAATCCCATATTACGATTCCCCAGGTAGGTGGTATGTACAATGGGGATAGGGCAAGAAAAACAAATCTCATTGAACACGGCTTTAGATTACCCTCTGCATATGATAACAGGCCACTAAATTTTAATGAGTTTAGAAAAAAGCAAAAAGATACAATATATTACTCTGCAACACCAAATGAATGGGAAATTATAGATAGTAACAAAACAGTAGTAGAGCTACTTACAAGACCTACAGGTCTATTAGATCCTGCACTAGAGGTTAGAAAGAGTGAAAACCAAATAGATGATGTAATAAATGAGGTAAGAGAGAATGTAAAAAGAGGAGAGAGAGTACTAATTACTACCTTAACTAAAAGAATGGCTGAAGATCTTACAGAGTATCTTAAAGAGTACGATATGAAAGTTGCATATCTACACTCAGATATTGATACTGTAGAGAGAGTAGAAATATTAAGAGATCTGCGACTGGGTGAATACGATGTATTAGTAGGTATTAATCTTTTAAGAGAGGGTATTGACCTACCCGAGGTCTCTCTTGTAATTATTCTTGATGCAGATAAAGAGGGATTTCTTAGATCTAAGACTAGCTTAGTACAAACTATTGGTAGAGCAGCTAGACATCTTAATGGTAGAGTCATTATGTATGCAGATAAGCAAACAGAGAGCATGAAATATGCAATAGAGGAAACAAACAGAAGAAGAGAGTATCAAAGACAGTACAATAAAGAGAATGGTATTACACCTCAATCTATTAAAAAAGCAATTAGAGATCGTTTAGTAGAAAAAGAAGATATTGAGAAGAAAAGTTTAGATATTGAGGTAGAGAAGTTAAGTAAGAAACAGCAAAAGCTCCTAATTAAAGATTTAAGAGCTAAGATGTTACTAGCAGCAGATAACTTACAGTTTGAGAAAGCAGCACAGATAAGGGATAAAATAAAAGAGCTGAGTATTTAACTCAGCCCTTTAATCAATCTCAGTTTTTACAAATCCTTATCTATATAGATCTGCTCCACTACCATCATTACCTCTATCATTCCTATACCCACCATCCTCTCTAGGAGGCTTTGCAATAGAAACATTAATCTCTCTTCCATCTACTTCCTTACCGTTTAATTGCTCAATTGCTGTCTGAGCTAATTCCTCTGTAGCCATTGTTACAAAACCAAATCCTTTAGATCTGTTCTTAAACTTATCTACAATTACCTTTGCCTCTACAACCTCTCCAATTTCAGAGAATACTGCAAGCAAAGACTCATCTGTCATACCCCATGAAAGGTTTCCAACAAAAAGTTTGTTCTGCATTTATATATAAATAATAAATAAAAAGACTACGGATAAGCACACTAAAAGGTTACCTACACAGGGTATTAATAAATTAATACCTTTCTTAACATAGACTATTAATTATAGCATACAGATGAATATACGTAATCCATTATTCCTTTTTACTGTTAAGAGCTTTATAAAGATTCAATCCTTTCCCTACAAGATATCTCCTAAATTCTTTTAAAAGATTAGGATCATTTCTTTCTCTTAATAGTGCGTATAGAAAAGTTGCATCAATTGATAATAAGGAAGTGCTGTTTTTAGAATTTGCTAATTTCCACAGATTTTCTAGAAATTCCTGGTTGTTTTTGTTTACACTCCAAAATATATCTAACTTCTTTTGGGTAATTAAAAATTCTAAAGGTTTAAAAAGTTCCTTAAAAGTAACATTCTTACCATCAATTGGGATCACTAAAGACTCCCATTTATCTCCTTCTTTGAATAAATCCCAAGCTCTTTCCATTAAAATCTGTCCTGCCCCATTTTGAAATCTCTCTATCCCTTTATCTATATCCTCTACTCCAAGTTTCTCCCTTATATCATCTTTTACACTCCTAGCAATACCTTCTTTAAAAAGATATGTAAAAACTAAATCGTCAATAGCTTTAGAGTCTAAATCCTTCTCTTTAATCTTTTTTAAGATAAATTGAGTAGCATATAAATAACCTGGCTCTGCAGGGCTTCTCTCTCTGTACTCTCGGATAATTTCTTGATATTGGGTATTCTGTATATATTCAGAACCTTTAAACATTACAAAGGTTGAAAATTCTGTCAATGCTTCATTAGTTGATGAATCAAATATTCCCTCTACTGTTCCGACCCTCTGTTTATGATACACCTCACTGTTATGATGAGATATCATATGTACAAGCTCATGGGTTAATGTAAATCTATCTACATTCTCGGGTAAATACAGAGTCTCACTCTCACTATCATATGCAGCATTATCATCTCTTTGTACAATGTTTATAGAACTAATTCTCTCATTTATCTCTTCCTCATAAGTTGGGGCGTTTTTTGAAATCCAATTTAGAAGCTCTGGTGCTTCGATAGTCGGTTTTGATTCTTTTAGCTCAAACTCATTCATTATTCTAATATCTCAATATTTGCCATTTCATATTATCATTAAAGCGAAGGAAATGTCCTATCGTTTACAAATATAATTGGAATTATGATTAAGAAATATGGATATTCTTCAGGCTTTATAGATAATGAAGAAAAAGATTAGTATAGCGAATTCTTAAAATTGCGGGACATAGATTCGAACTATGATTCTCGGCTTCAAAGGCCGGTGTCCTACCATTAGACGATCCCGCAATACTGGCTATTATATCATTAAGAGCATCCCTGTTAAAACTCTTCTTACCTACAAAGATTCTCATTGAATTCTTTCTGTATTCATAATAACCTATTAAAATGAAAAGAGCTAAGAGAAGTAAAAAACAGGCTAGCCCCATTAAGATGCCAAAAGGAAGTAATAGAAGAACCTTTGTTAAAAGAAAAAAGAAATTCCAATTCCCCCAGATATTTAAAAAGGATAAATACTCAAGAAGAAGGAAGATACAATTAAATAGTAAAGCCTTTGTAATACCACTATTAATACTACTATTCTTTGGATTAATATTTATCTCTGTCAAATACATCACCTTTATCAGAAGTAGTGCGTTCGATAAAGAAACATATACTGTTGGAGAGGTTACAGGCTTAGAGGGTGTACCTGAGTATGAAGGCTCTGAATTTATCTTTAAAAACAGTTTAGAAGATCCCATTGTTAAAGAATTTCTCTCAGGTGGTAACTCTGCATACAGAGTACTTAAAAGCTCGACATTGGAGGAGATAGAGAGCTACTACCTTGAGAAGTTGCCTCCATTAGGTTGGGAATTAGTTGCACAGGTACCGCTAGGCACTGAGGATAAGAAGTATGGCCAGTATTGGATAAAAGATGGTAAAGGATTAAGGATATACAGTAAATTTAAAGATATATGGTATGAAACCATTACAGAGCAGGAGGCTAAAGATGCTCTTTCAAATAGGGTAAAGGAGGAAATAGAAAGAGAGATGCTAATGGCTAGTGGTGAACAGCAGGATCTACTACCAGATTATCCATGGAGAATTCAGATTCCTAAGGAGTATATAATAAAGTACTCTGCTACAAGTATTAAAGATTTTAGAGCAGTATCTTTTCAAAAATTAGGAGGTAGTGATACTGTAGAGATATATCCTGTAGGGAAATTAGGTTCTAAAGAGCTTGATTATCTACTAGAAGATTACTGTAAGGTAAAAAGTACAGAAGATCTTACATACTCTGTTGTAAATACAGTACCTGTTGGTTTTAGAGAGTATTTAGCACTTAGAGGAAGTATAACTGCAGGAGGTAGTAATATGCAGGTAATAGTAATCCCAAATAGCTTCAATAATACTGTATATATACTCTCTTCTACAAAAGAGAATGACCCTCTGTTAGAGTATATATTTGAGAATATTAAACCGCTAGGTGCTAAGGATTAAGTAATACTATCTTTTACCCTCTTAGCTACATTCCTATCTTTTACAATGTTAGTAATATCCTCTAAGGAAGCCTTCTTAAGTGCATCTATACTACCGAAGTTTTTCATCAGAGCTTTCTTACGTTTCTCTCCTACACCAGCGATTGAATCTAGTACAGATTTCTTACTCTCTTTTATACTCTGCTTTCTGTAATGAGATATTGCAAACCTGTGAGCCTCGTTTCTTAAGTCTATTAATATCTCAGGACTGTTTATCTCTATCTGATATATCTCTCCATCCCTTAATATCCAGTACTCATCTATTTTTCTTTTACCTGCTCTTTTAAGATGTTTACCCTTAGAGATACCCATTAGAAGAATATCTTTTGGAATACTATCCATTACAGAGGATAGCTGGCCTACTCCTCCATCGATGAGGATAATGTCTGGTCTTTTTGTTAAACTACTGTCTGTATTTTTACTCATGTTAGAGAATCTCCTTTCTAATACCTCTTTTAACATAGCGAAATCATCAGGAGTATCCTTACTCTTTATTTTAAAAATTCTGTAATCAGATCTCTTAATCTCCCCTTCCTGTGCTACTACCATAGAGCCGTATGCATGCTTACCTTGCATATTAGATATGTCATAGCATTCAATTCTCTTTAAACCTTTAATCCCTAACTCTAGCTCTAAGTACCCAAAACTTTTCTCTCTAGCTTTCTCTCTTCTGTTTTTGTAATTGAGTGTATCATCGTAATATGTAAAATCAATACTCTCACCAATATATTTTAAATCTTTTACCCTATCTCTTAGCTGACTAGCTTTTTCAAATTCCTCTTTCTTAGAATATTCATTCATCTCTTTCTCTAATCTCTTAATATGGTTTACCTGCTTACCATTAAGAAATCTTATTATATTATCAATATTCTCTCTGTACTCTTCCTGCGTAATTGCACCTGCATACGGTCCAGGGCACAGCCCTATATGGTAATTTAATGATGATTTACAATCTTTGTTCTTACATGTACAGAATGGATATATCTTTCTAAGGTATGTGTATACTCTCTTAACAGTATATCCACTTGGATATGGTCCAAACATACGACCTTTTTTAAAATCTCCCTTTTTAAAACTTCTTACAATCTTAACAGTAGGAAATTTCTCCTTGGTAGTTATGTATATCCATGCATATGATTTATCATCCTTCAAAACGGAGTTAAATTCAGGTTGTAACTCTTTTACAAGAGCAGATTCGAGTATAAGTGCCTCTATCTCATTATTAGTCTCCTGTATCTTAATATCTGCTACAAGAGGCATCATCTGCATTATTCGAGGTCTGTCATATAGCTGCTGTTTGAAATATGAATTTACACGAGAGTGAAGATTAATAGCTTTACCTACATACAAAACAGTTCCTTTTTTATCTAGAAATTTATAAATTCCAGGAGTATTGGGTAGGCTCTCTAATTTTAGCTTTAAGGTATCTATCATACCCTATTATACATTAAAACTTCCTTAACCAACGCTTAGTATCACTATTTAGCTCTATTGTTTTTTCTAATATAACTGCTCTATTCTTCCCTTTATCATTTACAACTATCTTAACAGGCACATCCCCATTAGAAAGAGCTATGTACTCCTTAAGCTTTTTTATTTCCTCTTCTGTATGGCTTGGCTTTATTCTAAATGTAACACCTTGGAAGTCATCACCATGTTTTGATTCATCAATATATTTAGCTTTTTCAAGAATTAAACTCTTCTCATCATTTTTTACATTTATACTAGCAGCTATGAGTATTGGTTTACCCTCTTCAAGTACATCTTTTATCTCTTGATACTTCTGAGGAAAAAGAATTACATCTGCTATCCCAGACTTATCTTCTACAGTAAGGAATGCCATCATATCACCTTTCTTAGTAGTAATTCTTCTTACTTTATTCACCATTACACCAAGTACTACTACCGCCCTATTCTTCTTCTCAAGAGCCTCTTTAACAGATATTACATTTTTAGACTCAAAAAACTCCTGTAGGTTGTCAAGAGGATGGCTAGAGAAATATAGGCCTAGGAGATCTTTCTCCCACTGTAAGATTTGATGCCTAGGGGCTTTCTCTACCTCTGGGAGAGGTGTAACAGATGTCTCTAGTACAGAGTCTTCATCTTGAGAAAGAGAGAATATATCTATCTGACCTATGCTTTTAGAAGAATGACTCTTTTTCGTTCTTTCAAATATCATTGGTGCTATATTTAGTAATGCAGATCTATCACCAAACTCATCCATACAACCAGACATAATTAAGTACTCTATGGCTCTCTTTTGTACACCCTTCTGTACAGTTCTTTCTATGAAATCATCTAAGTTTTTGTAAAGACCGTTCTCTTTCCTCTCTTTCACAATAGCGGTAACAACATCTTCACCAACATTTTTAATTCCTCCTAATCCGAATCTAATACTACTATCTCCCTCTATTGTAAAGAATACTTTACTTTGATTTATGGTAGGAGGTAGTACATCTATACCAAGTCTTTCACATTCATTTAAATCAATAATGACTCTATCAAAGTTATCTAAATCTCCCTCAAGTAGTGCAGCCATGAACTCTAAAGGAAAGTGTGCTTTTAGATATGCAGTCCAATATGCAATAGTTGCATACGATGCACTATGTGCTTTATTAAATCCGTAATTAGCAAACTGTACTAGCTTATCCCATAATCTTTCAGATTCTTTTGTATCAAAACCATTCTTCTTGGCTCCCTTAAGAAATTTAGGCTTCTCTTTCTCCATGATATCCATTTTCTTTTTACCCATTGCACGTCTAAGTATATCTGCAGCACCAAGACTGTACCCTGCTATTATCTGTGCAATTCTCATAACCTGCTCTTGATATGTGATAACGCCGTATGTAACCTCTAATACTGGTTTAAGCTCATCAAAGATATAGTCTGGTTTCTGTTTACCTTTCTTAACAGCAACATACTCTGAAATGTATTGCATAGGGCCGGGACGATATGCTGCAAGTAGGTAACAAATATCTTCCTGAGTCTCTGGTTGAAGACCACGTATACTCCTTTTCATACCTTCACTTTCCAATTGGAATACACCTACTGTATGACCACTTTTAATAAGGTTAAAGGTTGCTTTATCATTAGGATCAAGAGTAAGAAGATCTATATCTATACCTCTATTTACCTTTATCTTAGTAATAGCTTCTCCGACTACATTCAAATTTCTAAGACCAAGGAAATCAAATTTCATTAATCCAACATACTCAATATCAGACATCTCAAACTGTGTCATACCTATACCTTCACCATGAGAGTCTCTCTGTATAGCGCAGTAGTTAACAACAGGATCTGGTGTAACAATAATGCCACAGGCATGAGTAGATACACCCCTGCATATACCTGACACCTTTCTTACTATATTAGCTAATTCTAATGTTTTCTCTGAGGAGTTAATTATCTCAGCAAATTCAGGATTATGCTCGATCATATGATCAATACCTTTAGCTTTACCAAACAGTATCTCTACCATTTTTGCTAACTTATCTGTAACAGCTAGCTCTACACCTAATACTCTACCTACATCTTTAATAGCTTGTCTTGTTTGTAGCTTACTAAAGGTACCAATCTGCTTTACATTATCTATACCATACTTCTCTATGGTGTAATCTAGTAACTCATTCCTCCTCTTATCTGCAATATCTATATCAAAATCAGGAGGAGAATCTCTCTCAGGATTAAGGAATCTCTCAAAGTAAAGCTCCCATCCAATGGGTTCAATATCTGTGATATCAACACAGTATGCTACAACAGAACCACAT
>Ga0265293_10008545_pt1 | contig 15125 bp, 14 predicted proteins | sample Munlanlewell138R_FD_192505 | JGI IMG/M metagenome (GOLD analysis project Ga0265293, IMG submission 192505) | Leachate microbial communities from a municipal landfill in Southern Ontario, Canada - Leachate well 138R | ecosystem: Engineered > Solid waste > Landfill > Unclassified | place: Canada...
GGTCGAGCTTCTGGCTCTGGCGGACTTGGAAGGCGGGCATGGCTTGGGTGAACGGGGGAGATACAGCATTATCCCATATAATCAATGCGTTATCTAATATTCTCGGCTGGCGGAACACGGATTCAGGGTGTTTTTTTCGGTTTTGGTGCTTTTTTCAGGTTTTTGCCTTGCTGCGGAAACCCGTGGTGGCCTCATCCCCGAATCCGGCAGCTACTGGAACCCGAAGCACAATGGCGAAGGCGCGTATCTGGATGTGCAGGGCAACAAGGCGGCCCTTACCCTGTTTTCCTACGACGTGGAAGGACGGCAGGTATTTTATATCGCAGCCGGTGACATGCGCTCCATCCCGGGAGGAGGGCAGGTTGGGGGTGGGCCACTATCCGCTGCGCGCCTTGTGGGCGGACCTTTACCAGACTCGGAACGGCCCGCTTTTCAATCCCCCGTCGGCATCCGGCGTGCGTCAGGTCGAGTCGATCAAGGTAGGGCAATTGCGTGCCACTTTTGCCGATATTCGCACCTTCGTGGTAAGCATTACGCTGGATGAGCCGCTCCCTGACGGCACCGTGCCGTGGCGTGATTTCATTTTGTCGCGGATGAATTTCGGCTTCGGGCAGATTGGCCAGGTCCTCCCGACCGATGTGAACAACTATCTTTCCTACTGCTGGACCGACCTTCGCGGCGAATGGGTATTCGTCGATCAGAGCGACCCTTCGCGCCCCCCTTGGCGTTTCAATTTCACAGAGCTGGAGAGCTCCCCGTCATTAGAAGAAATGGAATGTCGGCGGGCACCGGGATTTCCGCCCCAGACCCTTGTTTTTACCGACCTGGAGCAAGGGGCGACGATGTATTGCGTCTATGCGCCGCACGGAAACCCGGATCCCGGGGAGCGGCTGCGGGATACCTGCGAATTGAGCCTGGAGGGCGCTGAAATACCACTGCTGTGGTTCCATTGGCCGGATGCGGGGGTGAAACGCATCTCGGCCTCGCTGGGCGGTTATCCGGATCCGGGTATTTTGCGCAGCGAAGAACGCGTGGTGGGCATGCGGGTGGAATAGCCGGCGGCGTTTGCGGCACCGGGAAGCTCACGCCCCCATGCGCGGGCGCTGGGCGAGCACGATCTCGGTCTGGAACGGCACGCCGGCGCGCAGGCCGGCGACGCGCACGCGGGTGCCGGGGTCGAGTGAAGACTCGCGGGCACGCAGGTCGGCCTGGTCGACGATGGCGGTGTCGTCGATGCCGAGCAGCACGTCGCCGCTGCGCAGTCCGGCGTGGTCGCCCGGGCCGCCGGGATGGACGGTGGACAAGGCCACGCCGCGCGGCGCGCCGCTGGGCAGGGTGCCGGGCAGCACCGGTGCGTCGCCATACTCGATGCCCAGCCAGCCGCGCACCACCGCGCCGTGATCGACGATCTGCTCCAGCACCGAGCGGGCGATGTCGACCGGGATGGCGAAGCCGATGCCTTCCGCGCCGGCCAGCCGGCCCAGCACGAAGGTGTTGATGCCGATCAGGTTGCCGTCGACATCGACCAGCGCGCCGCCGGAATTGCCCTCGTTGATGGCGGCGTCGGTCTGGATGAAGTTTTCATACGCGCTGAGATTGAGCTGGTCGCGGCCGAGGCCGGAGACGATGCCCTGGGTGACCGTCTGGCCCAGCCCGAACGGGTTGCCGATGGCCAGCACGATGTCGCCCACTTCCACCGGCGGGGCCTGGTCCAGCGGCAGGGCGGGCAGGTTGCTGCCGTCGATTTTGAGCACGGCGAGATCGGTTTCGCGATCACTGCCGATCACTCTTGCGCGGGTCACCTGGCCGTTCCACAGCACGGTCTGGATTTCGTCGGCGTGGGCGATGACGTGGTGGTTGGTCAGCACGTAGCCGTCGGCGCTGACGATCACGCCGGAGCCCAGCGCGCGCTCCAGGCGTCGCCGCGGCTGGCCGATGGCGATGCCGGAAAAACGTTGCAGGGTGGGGTTGGGCACCAGTTGGATCGGCTGCTCGGTGACCACGCGGGCGGTGTAGATGCTGACCACCGAGGGCGCGCTGCGCTTGACCGCCTCGGCATGGCCGCGACGCGGCACCTCGTGCGCGGTGGGTGCGGGCACGACGGCGACCGGCGCGGCGGTTTCCATGCCCAGCCGGGCGCGCAGCGCATCGGCCCATTGCGGGCGCAGCAGCAGCACCAGGAAGGCCAGCGCCAGGCCGAGCACGGCAAAGCGCAGCAACTCGCGGGCAAAGGCGAGGACGTGACGCATCAGTATTGGCGCGGGGGACGGGACATGGCGCACATTCTGGCATGCTGTCCGCGCATCGCGATCCCTGCCGGAAGACAGGGCAGGGTGCGGCTTCAGCAACGGAACGGGTGATGACGCAGGATCAGGACAGACAGACCGACGTGCTGATCGTCGGTGCCGGGCAGGCCGGCAGCGAGGTGGCGACGCGGCTGCGCCAGTTCAAGTTCGAGGGCGGTATCGTGCTGGTCGGCGACGAGCCGTGGCTGCCGTATCGGCGACCGCCGCTGTCCAAGGACTATCTGTCCGGAGAACTGCCGCGCGAGCGGCTGTTCATCCGCAGCGCCGAGGCTTACCAGACGCAGCGCATCCAGTGCCTGACCGGGATCGGCGCGACCGCCATCGACCGCGAGGCGCGATGCGTGACGCTGTCCGACGGCAGCCGCTGGCGCTATCGGCATCTGGTGCTGGCTACCGGCGGTCGCGCCCGCACGCTGCCGCTGGCCGGTGCCGATCTGCCCAACGTGCACCGGATCCGCTGCATCGAGGAGGTCGACCGCTTGCGCGAGCAGATGCGCCCGGCTGCGCGGCTGGTGGTCATCGGCGGCGGCTACATCGGGCTGGAAGCGGCGGCGGTGGCTGCCGCAGGCGATTTGCGCACGACCGTGGTCGAGGCAGCGCCGCGACTGCTGGCGCGGGTCGCCTCGCCGGCGATTTCCGCCTGGCTGGCCGGCGTCCATCGCCGTCATGGTGTCGATATCCGTTGCGGGCGGCAGGTGGTTGCCCTGGAGGGAGCCGACCGCGTGACGCGGGTGCGTCTGGATGATGGCGAGGTGCTGGAGGCCGATCTGCTGGTGGTCGGCGTCGGCATGGTGCCCAATGTGGAACTGGCGCAGGCGGCCGGGCTGGCGGTGGATGACGGCATCTTGGTCGACACCGGCGGGCGCAGCGAGGATCCGGCGATCTGGGCCGCCGGCGATTGCACCCGGCACGCCAACGAGTTCTTCCCTGGCCAGCGGCTGCGCCTGGAATCGGTGCCGAACGCGCTGGAACAGGCGCGCATCGTCGCCGAAAACATCGCCGGCAGGACGGCGCGATACAACGCGCCACCGTGGTTCTGGTCCGACCAGCACGATCTCAAACTGCAAATGGCCGGCCTGCTGCAGGATGCCGATCAGCAGGTGCTGCGCGGGCGCATGGAGGACGATGGCTTCATGATTTTCCACCTGCGCGCAGGGCGACTGGCCGCCGTGGAGGCGGTCAACCGGCCGCAGGACTTCATGCTCGCCCGGCAGTTGCTGGCGGCGCGGATCGACGCCCCGGCGGCCACGCTGGCCGATGAAACCGTCGCCCTGCGCAGCCTGCTGGTGCCTCGCCGGCAGACCTGAGGCGCGATGGCGTTGTCCGTCCGTGCCGGCTTCCGCTAGACTAAGGCGTTTGCAGCGTCGCGCTTTTAGCTAGCCGTCGCCGCGGGGTGTGCGCCGCCAGCGCCCTCATCCGCCGGTAGGGGATCAGTCTTGCCAGACGCCGCGCCTATTTGTCGATTTGCAACGCGGAGAGCCGGATGGCCAACCAAGACGTCAATACCGGGCGCCGCCGCTTCCTGACCGCCACCACGGCGGTGGTGGGAGCAGGCGGTGCCATGGCGGCAGCCCTGCCGTTCCTCGGTTCCTGGCAGCCCAGCGCACGCGCGCAGGTCGCCGGCGCGCCGGTGGTGGAGGACATCAGCAAGCTGGTGCCCGGTCAGCGGGTGATCGTGCAGTGGCGCGGGCAGCCGGTCTGGATCCTGCGCCGTACGCCGGAGCAACTGGCCACCCTGCCGACGCAGGACAGCCGCCTGCGCGACCCGCACTCCGACAACCCCGAGCAGCAGCCCGACTACGCCAAGAACGAGCATCGTTCGATCAAGCCGGAAATCGCCGTGCTGGTCGGCACCTGCACGCACCTGGGCTGCTCGCCGCTGTTCCGCCCGGAACTGCAACCGGAGCCCTTCGACGCGCAGTGGCAGGGCGGCTTCTACTGCCCCTGCCACAACTCCCGCTTCGACATGGCCGGCCGCGTCTACGAAGGCGTGCCGGCACCCACCAACCTCAAGGTGCCGCCGTATCGTTTCCTCGATGACGCGCGCATCGAGATCGGCGTCAATCCCGAAGGAGCCGTCTGATGAGCAGCGTGATCGACCGCGCCATCACCGGCGCGCAAACCTGGGTCAACGAGCGCGCGCCCGGCCTGATGCCGTTCTACCGCAAGCACATGTCGGAGTATTACGCGCCGAAGAACTTCAACATCTGGTACATCTTCGGCATCCTCGCCTCGGTGGTGCTGGTCAACCAGATCGTCACCGGCATCTTCCTGACGATGCACTACAAGCCCAGCGCGGCGGAGGCCTTTGCCTCGGTCGAGTACATCATGCGCGACGTGACCGGCGGCTGGATCATCCGCTACATGCACAGCACCGGGGCCTCGCTGTTCTTCATCGTCGTCTACCTGCACATGTTCCGCGGCCTGATCTACGGCAGCTACCGCAAGCCGCGCGAACTGGTCTGGGTACTCGGCATGATGATCTTCCTGGCGCTGATGGCCGAAGCCTTCTTCGGCTACGTGCTGCCGTGGGGCCAGATGAGCTACTGGGGCGCGCAGGTCATCATCAACCTGTTCGGTGCCGTGCCCTGGGTCGGCGAGGCGCTGACCGAGTTCATCCGCGGCGACTACCTGGTCTCCGACGCCACGCTCAACCGCTTCTTCGCCCTGCACGTGATCGCGCTGCCGCTGGTGATCCTGCTGCTGGTCACCCTGCACCTGTTCGCGCTGCACGAGGTGGGCTCCAACAACCCGGAAGGCATCGAGATCAAGAAGGGTCCGAAGGGCAATCGCTGGTCCGAAAAGGCCCCGGCCGACGGCGTGCCGTTCCATCCGTACTACACGGTGAAGGACCTGTTCTTCGTCTCCTTCTTCCTGATGATCGCCGCCTTCATCCTGTTCTTCGAGCCGACCCTGGGCGGCCTGTTCCTGGAGCACGACAACTTCGTCGAGGCCAACCCGCTGGTCACGCCCGAGCACATCAAGCCGGTGTGGTACTTCACCCCGTACTACGCGATGCTGCGCGCCATCCCGGACAAGCTGTTCGGCGTCATCGTCATGGGCGGCGCGGTGCTGATCCTGTTCCTGCTGCCCTGGCTGGATCGCAGCCCGGTCAAGTCGATCCGCTATCGTGGCCCGCTGACCAAGGCGCTGATCGCGATCTTCGTCGTCGCCTTCGTCGCGCTGGGCTGGCTGGGCCTGCAATCGGGCAGCACCGCGCAGACCTGGGCGGCCCGCATTTTCACCATGTACTACTTTGCCTTCTTCATCACGATGCCGATCTGGTCGAGCATCGACTCGGTGAAGCCGGTTCCGGATCGGGTGCCCGCGCATGACTAAGCGATTTGCCACACTCCTGTTCGCGTTGTCCCTGGTGCCGGTGACGGCCTTCGCCGCCGGCGGCGGCGCGCTGCAAAGCAGCCAGACCAACCTGTCCGACCGTGCCTCGCTGCAACGCGGTGCCGGCCTGTTCATGAGCTACTGCGCCGGCTGCCACTCGCTGGGCTTCCAGCGCTACTCGCGGGTCGCCGAGGATCTCGATATCGACCCGGCGTTGATGGAGCAGCACCTGGTCCCGGCCAGTGCCAAGATCGGCGAGACCATCGTCAGTGCGATGAGCCCCGCCGATGGCGAGACCTGGTTCGGCAAGGCCCCGCCCGATCTGTCCGTGGTCGCCCGCGCCAAGCTCGGCGGCGCGGATTGGACCTACACTTTCCTGAAATCCTTCTACGCCGACGAGAGCCGTCCCAGCGGCTGGAACAACACAGTGCTCGCCGGTGCCAGCATGCCCAACGTACTGTGGGAGCTTCAGGGCGTGCAGCGCCCGGTGTACGGCGAGCACAGCGCCGACGTGCCGGAGCGGCTGGAACTGGTCCAGCCCGGCGCGATGAGCCCGGCAGAGTTCGACCGCGCCGTGCGCGACATCACCGCCTTCCTGCAGTACGTCGGCGAACCGGCCGCGCTCAAGCGTTACACCATCGGTCTGTGGGTTATCCTGTTCCTGGCGGTGTTCACCTTGCTTACCTGGCTGCTCAAGCAGGAGTATTGGCGGGACGTGCACTGAAGGCAGGCTCGCCGCTCACGGGGTGCGACTGGTGCCCCGTGCCTGATCGCACCGCCTGGGAGGGCTGGCGTCCATGGCAGCAAGTCCACGTATGCGAAACACTTTGACCCTGTTCACCGCACGCGATTGCGTGATTTGCCACCGCGTGAGACTGGTGCTGGCTGCCAAGGGCGTCAGCTATGACAGCGTGTTCGTCGATCCCGGCAACCCGCCCGAAGACCTCGCCGGCCTGAATCCCTACGGCTCGATGCCGACCCTGGTCGAACGCGACCTCGTGCTCTATGCGCCGTCGGTGCTGGGCGAATACCTGGATGAGCGTTACCCGCATCCGCCGCTGATGCCGATCGACCCGCTGTCGCGCTCGCGCCTGCGCCTGGCGATGTTGCGCCTGGAGCACGACTGGGTGCCACAGGTGCAGGCGGTGCAGACCGGCAGCAAGGCGCAGGCCGATGCCGGCCGCAAGCGCCTGCGCGAGCTGCTGGCGGAAACGCTGCCGCTGTTCAAGGCGTCGAAGTTCTTCCTCAACACCGAGATGAGCCTTGCCGACTGCGCCATGGCACCGATCATCTGGCGTCTGGAAGCACTCGGCGTGGCCTTGCCGCGCGATGGAAAAGTGATCGAGGACTATGGCATGCGCCTGTTCCGCAGTCCTGGGTTCATGCGCAGCCTGACCAACGAGGAACGCGCCCTGCGCGAGCTGCCGACATGAACAAGCCGACGCCTTCGATGACCTCCAACCGGCCTTATCTGATCCGCGCCATCCACGAGTGGATCGAGGACAACGGCATGACGCCGCATCTCCTGGTCGATGCCGGTGCGCCGGGCGTGCAGGTGCCGCCGCAGGCGATCAAGGACGGACAGGTGGTGCTGAACATCGCCGCGCGCGCAGTGGCGCGGCTGGAGCTGGGCAATGAAGCGGTCAGCTTCATGGCGCGCTTTTCCGGCGTCAGCCATCCGGTGATGGCACCGATCACGGCGGTGATGGCGATCTACGCCCAGGAAACGGGGCAGGGCATGATGCTGCCGCGCGAGGAAGCGCCGGCGAGCGATGAAGCGGCCGCAGACGGCGACGACGACGCGCCCAAGCCGCCGCAGCTCAAGCGCCCGCAACTGCGCATCGTCAAATAGCGCGGGCTGCGCTTTCAAGACGGACTCGATCAGGACGGTCCGATCATCCGTTCGCCGGGTCGTTCCGGCTCGGTGATCCATTGCAATTCGTTGCCGAGCATCGCCAGCATGCCGCGCTGGCGGTCGCTGCCGCTGGCGGAGTAGTCGAAGCTGTACTGGCGCAGCACGCGCAGACGGCCCTCGCTGTCGCGGCGCAGCGTCAGCTTCACCAGGCTGACGTTCTGGTCCAGCCATTGCACACCGGCGCGATGGCAGGCGTCGCGGCCGGCCAGTCGGGCGTGTTCGGCAGCGACCCGCGAGGCGGACCAGAACAGCGTGCCGGCGGCGATGCCGATCAGGGCGATCAGGGTCAGATTCATCGGCGCAGTGTGGCGGTGCCGTCGCAGCCCCGCAAGCGCCATCGGCGAACGCGCCGTCCGCACGCCGCCGGCATGGGCGCGTCGCCGGGCGGCAGGATAGAATGCCGGTCTGGCGGCAAGGGGGCAATGCGTGATCGAGATTCCCGGATACACCATTCTTGGTCGGATCGGCCAGGGCGGCATGGCATCCGTTTACCGGGCAAGACAGGTCATGCTGGACCGCGACGTGGCCCTCAAGGTCATGTCCTCGCAACTGGCCCAAGACGATGCCTACGCGCAGCGCTTTCTGCAGGAAGCGCGGATGCTGGCCACGCTCAATCATCCCAACGTGGTCCAGGTCTACGATGTCGGCGTGACGCCGGCCGGCCTGCATTATTTCTCGATGGCGATGCTGCCCGGCGGCGACTTCGCCCAGCGCATGCGCGAGGGCATGAACGAGACCGAACTGCTGCGCGTGCTGGTGGCCACCGCCACCGCGCTGGGCTTTGCCCATGCGCGAGGCTACGTGCATCGCGACGTGACCCCCGGCAACATCCTGTTCGATGCCCACGGCACCCCGGTGCTGACCGATTTCGGCATCGCCCGCGCGGTCAGCGCGGTGTCGCGGCTTACCTCCTCCGGCATGTCGGTGGGCACCAGCCATTACATGAGCCCGGAGCAGGCGCGCGGCAGCCCGGACATCGACCATCGTGCCGACATCTACGGCCTTGGCGTGCTTTGCTACGAGGCAGTGGTCGGCGAGCCGCCGTTCAACGGTGAGGACAGCTTCGCCGTCGCCTTCGCCCACGTGAACGACCCGGTGCCGCGCCTGCCCGAGGAAGTCGCACGCTGGCAGCCGCTGATCGACAAGGCGATGGCCAAGCGACCCGATGATCGCTACCAGACCTGCGCCGAGTTCATCGATGCGTTGCGCGAGATCGCGCCGACCGAGTTCGCCACCCTGAGACCTCTGGCGGCACCGCCGCCGCCAGGCTCGACGCCGCCGCCGCCGACCCGCCGCCGGCGTGGCGCGGCGGCTTCGTCCGCTTCGCGCCTGCCTTGGTTTGCCGGTGGCGGACTGGCGCTGATCCTGCTCGGTGGTGGCCTGTGGTGGTGGCTGTCCGGCAGCGAACAGCCTGCGCCGACGCCGGCCCCGCCGGCGGTCGTCGCCGCGCCGAAACCGCCGCCATCGACACCCGCCAGCGTCGATCCCGATGCCCAGGAGGCCGGCCTCGCCCAGACCATCGACGAGACGCCGGACGAGATCGACGGCATGCTCATGGAGGACGAGCAGGCCGCGCTGGAACTGGCCCTGGCGCAGACCGTGCGCGACCCGGTGGCCGCCCTGCTGGAAGCCGGCCGCGCCAACATCGCCGCCAACCGTCTGACCTCGCCGCCGGTGACCAACGCCTTCGAGCGCTTCAAGCTCGCGCTGGTGATCGAGCCGGGCAATGCCGACGCCGCGCGGGGCATCGCCAGCGTCGCCCAGGCCTATGTCGACCTCGCCGCGCCGTTGGTCGAGGCGGCGGACGCGGCGCGCTTCATCGAGTACCTGCAACTGGCGGAAAGCGTGGCCACCGCCCATCCGCAGGCGGCCGAGCAGGCGCGCGCCGCGCGCACGCTGCGCGAACGCCGCGCACAGGGTTTCATTGCCCGCGGCGACAAGGCGGTCAAGGATTTCGACCGTGACGCGGCGGTGGCCGCCTACGGCGAGGCGCTGGCTGTGGCACCGGGCCTGGCGGCCGCCGAGCGCGGCCTGGCTGCGGCGCGCAAGGTCGGCACGCCGGGTTACGCCTTCCGCGACGCGCTGTCCGGCGGCGGCCAGGGGCCGGAAATGGTCGTCGTCGCCAATGGCCGCGCGCTGGGCAAGCACGAGGTCACTCGCGGCGAGTTCGCCGCCTACTGGACGGCGGCCGGCAACCGGCAATTCGGCAATGACCTGCCGGGCTGCCGCGACCGCAATTCCGGCGCGCTGTTCGGCGGCTCCAAGCGACGCACCTGGCAGTCGCCCGACATCGAGCAGACCGACCGCCATCCGGTGGTCTGCGTCAGCTATGCGATGGCCGATGCCTACGTCGCCTGGATGTCGCAGCGCAGCGGCCAGCGCTATCGGCTGCCGAAGGCGGCGGAGCTGACGCCGTTCGCGCCGCCGCTGGTGGCCGATTGCCGCGGCAACCTGCGCGATGTGCGTGGCGGCTGCCAGGACGGCCACGCCGGCACCGCCCCGGTCGGCAGCTATGCCGCGCGGCCGCCGGGCCTGTTCGACACCGTCGGCAACGTCAGCGAATGGACCAGCGATTGCGAGCGCGACAACTGCCGCGAGCGCATCGCCATCGGCGGCAATTGGTACTCCGAGGCCGGCGAACCGATCCGCCAGTCACGGACTGCCGACAGCGGGTTCAATACGGTAGGCTTTCGCCTGCTGCGCGAGATCGATCCCTAGCGCCGCCCGGACTCCTCGAGGATGCGATGAAACTGATCTTTCCCAATGGCGAACATCCGCAGGCCCTGCTCAACGAGGGCATCAACCGGATTGGCAGCGCGCCGGATTCCCAGGTGCGGCTCGACCTCGACGGCATCGCGCCGGTGCACTGCGAATTGCAGGTGCAGGCCACCGGCGTGACCCTGCGCATTCCCGATCCCTCCCATCCGATCACCCTCAACGGCAAGCCGGTGCAGGGCGTGATGGCGCTGCGCAACAACGACATGCTCGGCATCGCAGGCGTGCAGGCGCGCTACGTGGTGGTGGAAGTGGCGCGCGGTCGCAGCGCCAGCGCCAGCGCCGAGGACGACGACAGCGGCGCGACGCGGCTGCGCATGGCGGTGCCCAAGTTCGTCCTGCGCGGCGTTTCCGGCCCGGTCTTCGGCAAGGCGTTCCCGGTTCCCGGCCCGGTCACCATCGGCCGCGCGCCGGAGTGCGACATCAGCGTCGCCAGCGACGAAGTATCCCGTCGCCACGTGCAGGTGCGGCCGATTTCCGATGGTCTGTCGGTGGAGGATCTGGGTTCCTCCAACGGCACCTACGTCAACGGCCAGCGCCTGCAACAGGGCTTCCTTAAACCCGGCGACGAACTGCGCCTGGACACCGTGCGCTTCCTGCTGGTCGCCCCCGGCATGGAGATTCCCGCCTCGCAGAAGGCCACCGTCCGCGCGCCCGGCACCCGGCGCGGCGGGCCGAACAAGGTCGGCATCTTCCTCGCCGCGCTGGCCGCCTCGGCCATCGGCGCGGCCGTCGTGGTCTATTTCCTGCGCTGATCGGCGCACCGCTTCCGGCATCTCCATGATCCCTTCCCGACGCGACCCCTCCCGCGTGATCCGCGCCCCGCGCGGCACCGATCTGGCCTGCAAGAGCTGGCTCAGCGAAGCCGCCTATCGGATGATCCAGAACAACCTGGACCCGGAAGTGGCGGAAAACCCCGCCGAACTGGTCGTCTATGGCGGCATCGGCCGGGCCGCCCGCGACTGGGCCAGCTACGACGCCATCCTCGACGCCCTGCGCCGGCTGGAGGACGACCAGACCCTGCTGGTGCAGAGCGGCAAACCGGTCGGCATCTTCCCGACCCATCCCGACGCGCCACGGGTGCTGATCGCCAACTCCAACCTGGTGCCGCATTGGGCCACCTGGGAGCACTTCAACGAACTCGACGCCAAGGGCCTGGCCATGTACGGCCAGATGACCGCCGGCAGCTGGATCTACATCGGCAGCCAGGGCATCGTCCAGGGCACCTACGAAACCTTCGTTGAAATGGGCCGCCAGCACCACGGCGGCGACCTGACCGGCAAATGGATCCTCACCGCCGGCCTCGGTGGCATGGGCGGTGCGCAGCCGCTGGCCGCCTCGCTGGCCGGAGCCGCGTCGCTCAACATCGAGTGCCAGCAGAGCCGCATCGACATGCGCCTGCGCACACGCTACGTCGACGAACAGGCCAGCAACCTCGACGACGCGCTGGCCCGCCTCGAACGCCATTGCGCCGAAGGCCGCGCGGTGTCGGTGGCGCTGCTTGGCAATGCGGCGGAAATCCTCCCCGAACTGGTCCGTCGCGGCGTCCGCCCGGATGCCGTCACCGACCAGACCAGCGCCCATGACCCGCTGCACGGCTACCTGCCGGCCGGCTGGACGCTGGAACAGTGGTTCGACCGGCAGAAGACCGATCCCGCCGCCGTCGTCGAAGCGGCCCGTCACTCCATGCGCATCCATGTCGAAGCCATGCTGCATTTCCAGGATCAGGGCATCCCGACCTTCGACTACGGCAACAACATTCGCCAGATGGCCTACGACGCCGGCTGCAAGGACGCCTTCGACTTCCCCGGCTTCGTCCCCGCCTACGTGCGCCCGCTGTTCTGCCGCGGCATCGGCCCGTTCCGCTGGGTGGCGCTGTCCGGCGATCCCGCCGACATCGCCAGAACCGATGCCAAGGTCAAGGAGCTGATCCCCGACGACCCGCACCTGCACCGCTGGCTGGACATGGCGGCGCAACGGATCAGCTTCCAGGGCCTGCCGGCGCGCATCTGCTGGGTCGGTCTGGGTGATCGCCACCGCCTCGGCCTCGCCTTCAACGAGATGGTCCGCAACGGCGAGTTGTCCGCGCCGGTCGTCATCGGCCGCGATCATCTGGACAGCGGCAGCGTCGCCAGCCCCAACCGCGAAACCGAGTCGATGCAGGACGGCTCCGATGCCGTCTCCGACTGGCCCCTGCTCAATGCCATGCTCAACGTCGCCGGCGGCGCGACCTGGGTCTCGCTGCATCATGGCGGCGGCGTCGGCATGGGCTACAGCCAGCACAGCGGCGTCGTCATCGTCTGCGACGGCAGCGAAGCCGCCGACCGACGCCTCGCCCGCGTGCTGTGGAACGACCCCGGCAGCGGCGTCATGCGCCATGCCGATGCCGGCTACGAGATCGCCCGCGACTGCGCCCGCGAACAGGGCCTCGACCTGCCGATGCTGTGAGCCGCCGGCTCGGCGGCAGTCACTTCACGGTGATTTCCGGCCCCAGCCGCTCCAGATCGAAACCCGACACCTCAAAACGGTAGCCCACCGTCTCACCGGCCAGCAGCGGCAGCGCCAGTTCCAGCACATCGGAACTGGTCAGGCGGGCGAGAAACTCGGCGTCGCGCTCGATGAACACCGCCGGCGGATCGACATCCTTGGCGCGGCTGATGAGCAGCTTGCCGGCATCCTCGTCATTGGCCTTCCAATCGATGTTGCATTCGTTCTGACAGGCGAAATCACCGCCCGCGATCAGCAGGTAGGCCGACTGTCCCCACTGCGGATGGCGGCGCAGCACCAGCCGCACATCGGGTGCCGCGCCGGCCGCGCTCACGCCATGGATGTAGGCCGTGTGCACCATGCCGCCGGCCTTGGCATCGTCCACCGCGTGATAGGTCCACAACGCCTGCAAATGGCGGCGCTGCTCGTACTCGTCGGCGGCCCGACGCAGACCATCGAGCGCCCGCGCCACTGCCTGCCCGGAAGTCGTCGACGGATGCCGGGACACCAGATCCTCGGCATAGGCGCGCGCCAAGTCCGGCCGTCCCTCGGTGATCGCCTGCTCCATGTGGCGCTGCAAGGCCGCCGCATCCGCCTCCGCCCGCGCCAGCGCAGCGGCCTGCGCCTCACGCTGCGCCGAGCCGTCATCGCAGGCGCTCAACGTGGACAGCAGCAACGCCGCCAACAGCGCGCGGCCGGATGTTGCGAAACGAAGTCGATGCATGGATGCGTTCCCCGTGAATGGCCAGCCATGCTCGCCCGACGACGCAGGCCATGCAAGCCGCCCAAGGCAGCAGACGAACCCGGATGCAAAACGAGGCTTGACGAACAGCAGGCCCACGTCCATAATTTCCTGCTCACGCGCCCGTAGCTCAGCTGGATAGAGTACCAGGCTACGAACTTGGTGGTCGGAGGTTCGAATCCTTCCGGGCGCGCCATAAGAAGATCAAAAGGGTCAGTGACTTGCGGTCACTGGCCCTTTTGTTTTTCTGGGCTACGAATCGCCTGTGACATGTCCTGTGACAGGTCCTGTGACAGTGGCGGGTTTTCGCGCCCCCTCGCTGGGTGAAAAGCGAGCACAAAGCCTGTGGCAGGAGAGCGACCCTCCGGGTGTTGCTCGCCGAAGCGACGACCATAAAGTCGCCATTCGGCCAGAACCCAACGCTGGCGCGGCCTTGCGCCGATTTGCCTGTGACAGTGAAGCGGAGCCACGGTCACAGGCTCCGTGACACTGTCACAGAGCCGGCGCACTTCGCCCGACGGGCTGCCAGCAGTTCGCTAGTTCGTTGCCACGCTAATGATGCTCAAAAGGACTCGCGCGCGACTCATGCCGACGTAATGCTGAGCGCTGAAGGCGGAATTGCGACGTGGCGTCGGCATATCGATCAGCACGACCACCTCGCTTTCCAGTCCCTTGAAGTCGCCGATCTGGGCAAAGCCTGGTAGTGCGCGACCGCCGGCTCGCGGCGAGTAGGAGTCCATCTCGGCCAGTACCGGTTTTCGTCGATCAACCAGGCTCGCCGCACTCGACTGTGTAAGGGGATGCGGCGAGAGAACGACTATCTCACTGGGCGCAATGCCCTCGCGCTCGATGAGCGTGTCGAGCTCTGCAGACAACATCTCGGCTGAATGCTGGGCATCGCGAGCCACCTGTTCACGAACTGCGGGTCCGTCACCGATGCCTGACACTCCGAGGTCGGCGCCCAAGCGACCCTTGACCTTTTCGAGGATCTGCAGTGTGTTGCGGCAGTTGGTCTTGAGCGGAACCTTGGTGGGACCCAGGCCCGAAAGGTAGTCATAGGCGTCAGGGACGTAGGTACCGCAGAGACCGGACTGATTGTTTGCGTCGTGGAAAAAGCACCATCGCCCGGTCTCTAGCCCACCATGCAGCGCTGCGTCCAGTTTGGCCAAGCTCTCCATGTTCAGTACATCTTGGCCCTCGTCGACGATGAGCGCATCGAATCTTTCAAGTCCTGCGCGTCGTGCCGCAATGGCGATCGAATCGGCGAGGCAAACGCTCAGGCCTGGCATGCCTTGGCGATCAAGGAAGCCGCGCAACCAAGGAGAGTGACAGGCAAGCGCCACCCTGAGCCCGGCAGCAACCCAGCGCCTGGCTAGCTCCAAGGCGAGAAGTGTTTTTCCAGTTCCTGCGCCTCCGTGGCAGATCACACGCTCGTTGGCCTCGACCACGTCGAGGGTCGGCAGGGATTCGTGTAAAAACGGGCCGAAAGTGAGCTAACTGCCTGTCGCAGCTGGCTTTCTTGGCCGCTCCAGAAAATCGAGGGTTGGGCAGCACTCTCCCG
>Ga0265293_10008546_pt1 | contig 15124 bp, 9 predicted proteins | sample Munlanlewell138R_FD_192505 | JGI IMG/M metagenome (GOLD analysis project Ga0265293, IMG submission 192505) | Leachate microbial communities from a municipal landfill in Southern Ontario, Canada - Leachate well 138R | ecosystem: Engineered > Solid waste > Landfill > Unclassified | place: Canada...
TTTTTCTGCTCAGTAAGCCATTGCTGGAATAATCTATCCTGATGAGGTGAAAACAGTTCATCTCTGATTTCTTCTTTTTTATCTTCAAAAGTAGCAACCACTGATGGTTTTTTATCAAGCACTTTTATTATATGGAAACCATAAGTTGTTTCAACAGGCTCTGAAATTTCATTTATTTCTAAACTGAATGCCACCTCTTCAAATTTTTCAGGCATGTTTCCACGACTGATATATCCAATTTCTCCACCATTATCTTTTGTATAATCCTCAGAATTTTCTTTAGCTATTTTTGAAAAATCACCATCAGCTTTTACCATGTCATATACCATTGCCGCTTTTGCAATTTCACTTACAAGAATATGAGCTACTTTAACCTGTTCAGGTTCGGTATATCTTTCAATATTACTATTATAATAATCAAGTAAATCTTCTTCAGTAATTTCAACAGAAACGTCCTCAACAAGCTGAGCATAAATTTCTTCAAAGGTTGGAATTTCACCATCTCTTATATCTTCAAGTTTGATAATATGATAAGCATCTGAAGTTTCAACAACCTGCGAAATTTCACCTTTCTGAAGTCTTTTTACAGCATTTTCAATCTCATTTGCAACTGAAACACCTGCCTGGAACTGGTTATTTTTAAAGAAATAAGTAAAACTTGCTATCTGACCATCTAAAGCTTCCTGCAAATCTTTTCTTTCTTCAGGTAAAACACCCATAGGAAACCATGGAAGTTCTCCACCTTTTTCACTTGTGTTTCCATCTGAATATTCTTTTGCAACAGCTGCAAACTCATGCCCTGAATTTATTTTATTCAGAGCTTCCCTGGCTTTATTATTTGCAAGTATGTTTTTCTGCCATACCATGAAATCTTTTTCAACCTGATTTTTAACTTCAGCATAAGGTCTTATCTCAGCCTGTCTTCTGTCAACAAGTCTGAATAAATGAAATCCTGTGGAGGATTTAACAACTTCCGAAACCTGACCGAGCCTTAAATTAAAAATAACGTTTTCAACTTCAGGTAATAATCTTTTTCTTCGGAAAATTTCACCTTCAAGTCTGTCAATATGAAGATTAGAAGTTTGTTCGCCTTTGGTAACCCAGTCAAGGTCACCTTCAAAAGAAGCTGTAGCACCATGAGATTTATCTATATAACTTTCAAATGTTTCGCCAGAATTTATTTTATAAGCTATTTCGTCAATGACTTCCTGAGCTTTTTCCCATTTCAAATCTTTTTTTATTTCATTAACAATTTCATTTCTTACTTCTTCAAGAGTTTTTTCTCTTCTATCCTTTTTTTCATAAAGTTTTATTATATGATAACCAAAATTTGTCGCGACAAGATTTGATACTTCACCAGGTTTCATTGAAAATACTTTTGAATCAAATTCTTTTACCATAGTATTTCTTTTAAACCAGCCCAAGTCACCTTTCAGTTTAGCTGAACCTGGATCTTCTGAATATTCCTCAGCCAGTTCTTCAAAACTTTCACCTTTTTTTACTCTGTCAAGAATTTCTTTAGCTTTCTGTTCATTTTTAATAAGAATATGGGAAGCTTTTACTTCTTCTTCAACAATGTATTTTTGACTGTTTTTTTCAAAATATTCTTTAATTTCATTTTCCTCTACGGAATTTACCTGAAAATTTTCAGGATTGATAAAAATTCCTTTAAGTCTAACCGCTGCCTGACCTGTGTATTTTCTTTTGTTATTTTCATAATATCTTTCCAGTGTTCCTTCTTTGATATTATTTTTAACAGCTTTTTCAAGTTCAGGAGTATCTTTTTTAATCATTATATGAGAAACAAGATATTCATTATCTTTCATATATCTGAATTTATGCTGTTCATAGTATTTTCTTAAATTTTCATCACTTCTGTCTTCCGGAAGAACAGTTACCATTTTTTTTACTTTATTTTCTGTAACTGCATAGTTAAGCTCAGCTGCATCAAAATATCCTTTTTCAATCATATCTTTAACCTGATTCTGAGGAACATTTTTAAGCTGATCACCCATTAGTCTGTATAAAATCTGAATTCTATCCTGTTCACTGACTTCTATTTTAGAAGAAATTGCAAAGTTGTTAATTATTTCTCTTTCAATTATATAATCAAGCACCTGCTCTCTCTGCTCTACAGTAGTATATCTGTTTTTAATTTCAGGATTCAGTTTTCTGAAATAATCGAAAAATTTTCCAGCAGTTATTTTATCTTCACCAATTTTTGCAAGTTCAATATTTCTTATATCATCAGGAATTCTCAGTCTTTCTTCATCTTTTTCTAAAGCTTCTCGGTGAAGAGCATCCTGCTGCCCTTTTTCCTTACAGGCCATTATAAGCGAAGAACCACCAATACCAATTCCACCACCGGCAAAAGCAATAACAATAACCCAGATTACAACTTTCAATATTTTATTTTTATTTCCGAAAAACATGGAATACTACCCCCATATACTTATTTTTTAGTTTCTCATATTAACACAAAACTTCATATATTGTAAAATTTTTTCAACCTGTTCAAAAATAAAGTTTACCCCTCCTCTTTCTTTCTTTATTACAACTGAATCTGAAATATTAAGTTTAAGATTCAGATTGTTTTCAAATTTTGCCAGAAAATCATTCAGACCTGTTGCCGAAAAATGAAGTTCATAGAATTTTAGAATAATATTATTATTATCATATTCACAAATTTCTTTTAACCCTACTTTTCTTCCAGCAATTTTCAGCTTCTGAATTTTAAGAAGATTCAGAACTTCTTCAGGAATTCTTCCATAATTTTCTTTAAGCTCAGCAGTAACACTGTTAATTTCTTCATAAGAAGAGCATAAAGATATATTTCTGTAAATTTCAATTTTATTATCTCTTGATGAGACAAAATAATCAGGTATATAGGCATTTATTGGAATATTAAATCGAATTTCTCTCCACTCTTCGTAAATCTCTCCCTTTTCTTCCCCGACAACTTCTTTTAGAATCCTACAATACATTTCAAATCCAACTTCATCCATAAATCCGTGTTGCTCTCCACCAAAAACATTACCAGAACCTCTTATTTCAAGGTCTTTCATTGCAATTTTAAATCCTGAGCCAAGCTCTGTGTGTTCTTTGAGAGTTTTTAATCTTTCATAAGCGTTTTCAGTCAGCTCTGTTCCTTTTGGATAAAAAAGGTAAGCGTGTGCCTGTCTTTCACTTCTGCCAACCCTTCCTTTAAGCTGATAAAGCTGAGAAAGTCCAAATCTGTGGGCATTTTCAACAATTATGGTATTTACATTGGAAATATCTATACCAGACTCAATAATTGTAGTAGTAACGAGTATATCAAGTTTATTTTCAAGAAAATCTCTCATCAGATTATTGAGCTCTCCCCTTGCAATTCTTCCGTGAGTAACACCAATACGTGCTTCAGGGATTAAATTCTGAAGATTTTTTGCAGCAAAATTAATTGTATTAATATTATTATGAAGGTAGTAAACCTGCCCTTCTCTTTCTAACTCTCTTATTATAGCTTCTTTAAGAAGTTCAGAAGAAAATGGAAGCACATAGGTTTTTATAGGCTGTCTGTTTTCTGGTGGTGTTTCAAGTATTGAAATATCTCTTATTCCGTTTAATGCCATATTTAAAGTTCTCGGTATCGGGGTGGCTGTCATGGTAAGTACATCTACATTTTTTTTCAACTTTTTTAACTTTTCCTTATGAACAACCCCAAATCTCTGCTCCTCATCCACAATTAGTAATCCCAATTTTTCAAATTGAACTTTATCTGATAAAAGCTTATGTGTTCCTATTACAACATCAATTTCACCAGTTTTTAATTTATCAAAAATTTCATTTGTCTGATTCAGAGTTTTCATTCTTGACACACATTCAATTTTTAACGGAAACATTTTAAACCTGTCTGTAAAAGTTCTATGATGCTGTTCTACAAGAATAGTTGTGGGAGCAAGAACAGCAACCTGTTTACCACTCATTACTGCTTTAAAGGCAGCCCTTACAGCAACTTCAGTTTTTCCAAACCCTACATCGCCACATAATAATCTATCCATCGGTTGTGGACTTTCCATATCTTTCTTAATTTCTTCAAGCACTCTCAACTGATCTTTTGTTTCTTCAAAAGGAAAAGAAGCTTCCATTTCATGCTGCCATTCGGAATCTTTTCCAAACACATATCCACGCGCATTCATTCTTTCGGCATAAAGTTTTATCATATCTTTTGCAATATCTTTTGCTTTTTTTCGAGCTTTTTTAGTAACATTCTGCCATTTTTTGCCGGAAAGTGAATAAATTTCAGGATTTTCTTTTCCAATATATTTATGAATAAAATCAGCATTTTCAATTGGAATAAAAAGCATATCTTTATTTTTATATTCCATTGAAAAAAATTCTTTTACAGTATTTCCGAGTTTTCTTTTAATAATTCCTTTGTAAACACCTATCCCGTGATGAATATGAACTGCATAATCACCAGTTTTCAATTCTGAAAAAACAGAAAAAATACTTTTTCTGAATTTTTTATGCTCTCTTTTAAGTTTATAAACCCTTGCTTTTCCCCATATATTTTCTTCACCAAAAACAATAATTTTTTCATCAGGTAAAATAAATCCCTCGCTTATACCATTTACACAGCCAAAATTTTCTCCTTCAAGCAAATTGTCTTCATCTTTTATCGATACTGAATATTCTTCCATCACACTTTTAAATCTTATTAGTCTTGGCTTGTTAAGAAAACAGAAAAAACATTTATAACCTTGAAGATTTGAGGTCAGCACAAATTGAGCAAGTCTGGAAATATTTTTGTCAAAATTTTCAACAGTTTTTATATTAACATTCTGTTTAATATGAAAATCATCAATAAAAGAAATCTGTCTGTAATGTTTTGAAGTAAGATAATTAAAATCCATTATAAATTTGGGAGTGATAACATCAAAGCTTTTTAATTCATCTAAAACGGTATTATAATTTTTTTCTATAATATTTTTTTCAATTAATATTATTTCAGGATTTTTTATCCAGTCCAGTATTGTTGACTGAGTTTTATATACAGCCGGATAATTATCATAATAATTTTCGAGAGTTACATTGTTTTTTTCATCATAATCATGTGTTAAAAATTCTGAATCTTTAATAACTTCACGAGTTGGAAAAATTTTAAGAATAAAATCATCTCTGTCTTTTTCATAATCATTTGCACCAAGTTTTTTTATAAATTCAATTTCATCAAAACAGCCACCAATTCTGAAAGGATAATCGCTTCCAGGCTGCCATATATCAAAAATTTCTCCACGACTTGCAAATTCTCCGGGATTTTCAACCACATCTACTCTTTCATAACCAGTTGTAACAAGAATTTCTCCAAGATTTTCCGGTAAAAAAGCACTTCCTTTTTTTAAAATAAAGCAATGCTTTTTAAACAGTTCAACAGGAAGCAATTTTAAAAAGAATCCTCTTACACATGTTATTACAGTAATTTTTTCTGAGTTCAGAATTTTTTCCAGAGCATAAAGTCTTGCTTTTTCATAATAAGATTCAGGAACAGTATTTTCAAAAAAAAGTCTGTCGATATCAGGAAAATAACAAATGTTTTCATCTGGAAAAATCTGAACAAATTTCTGATAAAACTTTGAAGCCTCATTTGAATTTTTAACCACAATAATTTTATTTGGATGAATAAGTGAATTTATGTAATAGAAAATACTATCACCATATAAATTATTTAAATTGGATAAATCAGTTAAATTACTGAAATAATCTTTTAAAACACTGTTTAAATTCATATTTTATTTAATCGAAACATATCCTTTCAAATTCAAAAGAATGTCATAAGCACGCTGATTATTAGGATTTGCCGCTAATATTTCTTCAAGTATTTTAATCGCATTTTCTCTTTTACCAAGAGCATGCTGAGAAAGTGCAAGAAAAATCAGTGCCTGTTCATTATAACCATACTGAATAAGAATTTTTGAAGCCTGCTCATACTCTTTATTATTAAACATTAAAAATCCCTTATAAAGCTCTGGAATATTTTCCAAACTTTGAAGTCTGTCTATTTTACCCGTATTCCAGTAAACCTCAGCCAGTCTTTCCCAGTCTTCCTGTTCTAATAATTTTTCTTCAGCTTTATCAAAATACTTGAAATCTATTAATTTATCAATTTCATCATTAAATGGTTTTTCTTTTCTGATGGTTTTTTCTCTATTGTTCAGCACACCTAAATCCATATTTATTTTAAGTGACAAATTAAAGAACTGAAGGGCTTTTTCATAATTATTTTCTTTAATAAATTCAAGTCCTATATTGTTGTAAGCCTGTGCATATCTTTTTCTTACAGCTTCTGTTTCAATTCTTTTAGTTTTTTTTGTAAAATCTTCAAGAATATAATTTTCAAAAACCGAGGTATCTGGAGATTTAAAGTGTTTTTCAAGTTTGTAAACAATACCTTTTGAAGCGATGTAATAATTATTTAAATCATAAGGTTTTACATCAAAAAAAACATTTTCTGCATTTTCAATAACCTGTTCTATTGAACCATATTTTTTTCTGTACCATTCTGTATTAAGCATATCTTTGTTAATGAGTTTAAAATTTTGAAGCTGACCATAAACTTTCTGTCTTATCCACATATTGAAAGTTACTTCATCTGACTGAATAAATAACACACCCTGTTTATATGGGGCTACTGTAGAAGTTATATTATCACAATAAGTATTAATCAGAGAAAGCTCTCTGTAATCAGGCTGATTTACAAAAAAAAGAAAAACAGGAAAAATTAAAAGATAATAAGGTTTTTTATCTTTAAAAAGATATTTATGAAGGAAAAATATTCCAAACCAAGAAAAAATAAATAGAGAAAAAAAACAAGCTAGAAAAAAATGACCTTTTTCTGCAAGGTTTCTTGCAACAGAAGTATAAAAAATCATACAGAAAATAAAAATCCCTGCAACCGGATAAAAATATTTTTTTTCATATTTAAAAATAAAAAATATTCCTGGTATGGAAAAAACCCATAAAAAATTATATTCAGTCATAATATGTTTAATAAAAACTGTTAACTGATAAAAATACTCAGTCATGCTCATTCTGAAAAATCTTGCTTCTACCTTTCTTTCAGCCCCGGAAATATGTTCAAAAATATTTTTAAAAGAATTAATATCCCCCCATGAAAAAAAAGCATTATTTCTTAAAAACATTACAAAATAAATTGAAAGAGGTAATAAAAAAAAGAATGTCGGAAAAATAAATTGACGGTATTTCTTTAAATCAATTAAACAAATAAATAAAATCAGAAAATAAAAAACACCTGTAATATGAACAGATGTAAGCAGTCCTGCTGAAAAAAAACAAAGATTCAAGTATTTTAATTCTTTATTAGAAATATACTTTAAACAGAAATAAAGAGAATAAGTCAGAAAAAGAAGAAAAAGCGAGTAAGCTTCCTGTGTTGTTGAGGTTTCAAAAATTGTTTTTCCAAATACATAAGTAATACCACTTAAAAATGCAAAATGAAAATTTTCAAGAACGTGCATAATTATTAAAAAAATTCCAAAAGCTGTAAATGCAGAAAAAATTACAGAAGCAAAACTAATTTTGTTGGGGATACTTCCGGGAAGGAAATGAAAAAGTCTGGTTATTATATTATAAAGTGGATACCCCGAAGGATGAGCATTTCCTAAAAATCTTCCGGTAAGAATAAACTCTCCCCCATCTCCTTTGTCAATATAGCTGTTTAAAAAAGAGGAAAGAAGTGCTGTTATTAACAAAAAGTATAAAACAAAAAATTTTTTTGAATCCATTTATTTTCTATCATCAATGAGTTTTCCGCCCTTGGTTTTATCAAACGGGGAATACTTTGAATTAACTTCCTTTGATTTTCTGATTTTATTTAGTTCATCTTTAAGATTGTTCTGAGCGTTTTTCATCCATGAAGATATTTCATCATCAATAATTTTTATTCCAAGAATAATATCTTTTATATTTTCTCGTAAGTTCTTAATTTTAATATTTTTTTCAAAAATATCTTTAATTTCAACATCTGATTTTTCTTTTAATATTTCCCATACTGGATTTATAGTCTGCTGAATTTGATTAATCTGTTCAATTATTTCACCACGAAGATCTATAATATACATAAGTTCGTCAAAATTATCTTTCTTGTCTTTCAGTTTATAGCTTAAATCGAGCATATCTCTGTATCTTTTGTTCATTTCATCAAAAGCACTTTCGAGAATCTTTTCAATACCATTTTTCTCTATTGTCATTAATTACTTCCTGAAAAAAATATTTTCTCAACAGCATAACTTACACCTGATTCATCATTAGTTAATGTTATCATATCAGCCTGTTTTTTCAATTCCTCAGTTCCATTTTTTACAGCAACTTTAAAAACCTGTGGTAAAAACATTTTTAAATCATTATTATTATCTCCTATAACAACAAATTGTTCAAGAGGTATTCCAATTTTTTTACTCACAAATTCAATTGCTTTTCCTTTTGAAATATTTTTGTTTAAAAATTCTATGTATCTTTTCATTGAATTAGTTATATAAACCCTGTCACCAAGAGTTTTACGAAGTTTTTCGGCAACAGAATCAAGAAAATCATAATTTAAAGAAGAAAAAATAATTTTGGCAACATCGGGAGGATTTTCAGCAATATCTGGAATAATTACAGCTTTTGTACGGGTTCTCTCTTCATATTCTCTTACATTTTCATCATAAAAAGGAGCTATAACTTTATCATCACAGAAAAATAAAATTACAGCTCCGTTATTTTTAAAATCACCTGCTGAAATTATTTTTTTTACTTCATGTTTTGACAAATCCATACTGTAAATACAGTTACCAGATTTATCATAAATTTTTGCACCATTATAACAGATAAGCGGTGTATCAAGCTTCAGCTTTTTATAAAAAGGATAAGCTGCTTCAAAAATTCTGCCTGTTGCAATTATTACCTTTATTCCAGCTTTCTGGAGTTTTTTTATACTTACAATATTTTTTTCCGGTAAATTAAAATCTGAGTCAAGTGTTGTACCATCCATATCAAGAGCTATTGCTTTAAACAAAATAATCTCCTATTCCAGCAACTTCAGCACTCCTGATTTTGAAATATTAAACATCTGTTTTAACACAGCAGTTCCAGCCTGCTGCATAACTTCAAGATTTGCTTTTTCCATTATACCTTTGGCAAAATCCATATCAGAAATTGTTGAATAAGAAGCTACTGTATTTTCAAAAGCTATCATTTTACCATTTATTGCTTTTTCAATATTATTCATTTCCGCACCAGTCTGACTTCGCTCGGAAGAAACTTCCCGAAGAGCTTTATCAACAAAATCACCACCAGCCGCTATACCATTATCAATAATATTTTTGAGCTCTTCACCAGGTTCTACAACTTTTTTTGTATTAAACTCAGCCTGCTCGGAAATATTTTTTATATTCTGTGAAAGTAAATCTATTTCAAGCTGAATTCCTTTTCTGTCACCATCAGTCAAAGTATCATTACGATAAGCAACCTGAAGCTCTCTGATTCTCTGAAGATTATCACCCATGGCTTCGTAAGCACCTTCTTTTGTTGCAAGTCGATTGTAGGAATCCGCTTCATTATTTATTTCCACTTCATACTGTGAAAAAAGCGCTCTCAGTTTCTGAGATATTGCACCACCTGCTGCATCATAAGAAAATTTTGGAATTTTCGAACCAGAGGATAACTGTTCATCAAGTTTATTTAGACGACTGTTTCTCTGATTCAGGTGGGAAATACTTGTGCCAAACCCTGAAATTGAATTAGGTCCTGTCATTTCAAACCACCTCCCTGTTAAATTCTGTCACTCCTTTGAACACTATATATAATAATTATATCATATTTTAAACATACCAGTCAATTATTAATAATAGGTTTCAGATTCATCCGCGTTTCTTCTGCGTTTCATCCGCGTTTCTTATTTAATATCCACTGATATATTTCTTTCAACTTTTTTTCTTTACCTCGTTCTTTTGGCTCATACCATGATTTTCCATTAAGTTCATCCGGCATATACTGCTGAGGTATAAAGCCGTCTTTATAATCATGCGGATATTTATATTCTTTTCCATATCCAATTTCTTTCATTAGATTTGTTGGTGCATTTCTTAAATGAAGGGGGACTTTGCATTTATCATATTTTTTTACAATATCTTTTACTTTTTTTGTCATAATATATGCTGAATTACTTTTTGGAGCTAGCGCAAGATAAACTGCCAGCACTGTCATGGCATTATCTGCTTCAGGCATACCAAGAAATTTTACAGTATCAAGTGTTGATACTGCCAGGGTAAGAGCATGAGGATCAGCAAGTCCGATATCTTCACTTGCAAATCTTACCATTCGCCTTACGATATATAGAGGATCTTCCCCACCATCTAGCATGCGAAACATCCAATAACAGGCTGCATCTGGATCTGAACCTCTGAGAGATTTATGGAAAGCAGAAATTAAATCATAATGATAATCACCTGTTTTATCATAACTTGTATTTACTTCACCTTTAAGAATTTTTACAAGTTCAGCTTCTTCAATTCTGTCTTTTCCTGTGTTAAGAAAAATTTCCAGAGTATTCAAGGCTTTTCTTGCATCACCACCGGAGTATTCTGATATTATTTTTGATACATTTTTACCTATGGTAATTCCAAACTTCTGCGAGGTTTTTAATATTAGTTTTTCAATATCTTCAGAACTTAAATTTTCAAATTTAAGTATTCTCACTCTTGATATTAAAGCATTATTTACAGAAAAAGATGGGTTTTCAGTTGTAGCCCCAATAAGAATAAGTGTTCCATTTTCAACATGAGCAAGAAATGCATCCTGTTGTAATTTATTAAATCTGTGAATTTCATCTATGAAAAGAAGCGTTGGTTTTGATGTTTTTTCAAAATTTAATTTGGCTTTTTCTATTACTTTTTTAACATCAGCAATTCCTGACGTTGTTGCTGATATTTTTTCATAATCTAAATTGAAATGATGAACTATTATATTGGCAAGAGTGGTTTTTCCACAACCCGGTGGTCCCCATAAAATTAAAGAAACTGGTTTTTCAGAATGGAATATTTCATATAAAGTTGCATTTTCTTCAAGCAGATGTTTCTGTCCTAAAAAATTTTCAAGTTCAGTAGGTCTTAGTATTTCTGCAAGAGGTTTATGCATAATTTAATCAATTACTATCATAGGCTGATTTTTTTCAACATTCTGCCCTTCACTGACTTCAATACGTCTTACAACACCATCTTTCGGGGCAATTATTTCATTTTCCATTTTCATAGCTTCAAGAATCAGAACAATATCGCCTTCTTTAACTTCATCACCTGGTTTTACCGCTATATTTATAACTTTCCCTGGAATGAGCGCAACTATTTTACCAGATTTTTCTTTCTTATCCTGTTTTACAAGAAATCTGTCATGACCAACTCTTAAGAATTCAATCGGGTATTTCTGACCATTTAAAATTATATTTTCAGGAAGTCCATCACTTCCTTTTTCCACTTCAACATCATAAAAAGTATTATCAATAAAAAGACTTTCGATTTCGCCTTTTGAATTAAAATTAACAAACTCAACAACATGTTCTTTACCATCAACTGAAATGTTATTAACATATTCAACATTGATATTATCTTCATGTTCTAACTTGAATTTATCTTTCCCATCAATCAGTAATTTATATTTCATGTTCTACTCCCATTTTTTAATAATTTTAGTTCTTCCAATCAGATTCCATGGTGAAAAATCTCTCTTGGAGGAATTGATTCGAGGAATAATTTTTCTTTTTTCATTTTCAGTATGAAAAGCAAGTGCACCGACAATTGCTGCAGCGTATTCTTTTTCTCTTACTTTTTTAAATCTTCTTTCTCTCATAACATGAGTTATAAAATCAGATACAATTTTTCCTTCAGAAAACAGTTTGGTATTAACAACATTTTCAAGAAAAGGTAATGTTGTAAAAATTCCGGAAATTTTGGTTTGCGCTAAAACCCAGCGTATTTTATTAACCATTTCTGCTCTCTTTGCTGTTTTTACAATAATTCGCGCAATTTGAGAATCATAATGTGAGCTTACTTCATCATCATTAAAATAATCAAACTCTACTCTGACATCTTTTCCTCCTGGAATTATCAGTTTGGAAATTCTTCCAGAGCATGGGGAAAATTTTTCAAAATAGTTTTCAGCATTTATTCTGCATTCAAAAACATTAGAGTTTATTTTTTCTAAAGCTGTTTCTTCAACAGTTATTTTTCCTTCTTTTTTTACTGATATCTGTTCTTTGATAAGATTAAAACCCGTAAGCATTTCACTTACACCATAAGCAAGCGGAAGTCTTGGATTAAATTCAAGAAAATATATATCTTTTTTTGATACAAGAAATTCAAAATTTCCAATATTTTTTATTTTAAGTTCAGCTGCAAGTTTTCTTGCATAATCCATTACTTTTTTTCTTATTTTTATATCAATATATTCTGCCGGACTTTCAGAAACAACTTTCTGAAATTTCCTTCTGAGTGATGAGTCAGTTACAGGAAGACACACAATATTTTTTCCGTTTCCAACAGCACAGACTTCAAGAAGATAAGTATTATCAATATATTCTTCTGCATAGATTTCTGGATTATTGAATAAATATCCAGCTTCTTTTGATGCTATCTCAAATTTTTTAACCCCTTCTTCGTAATTTTCAACGTAACGAATACCACGACCTGCATATCCTGAACAAGGTTTAAACAGAACTGGAAATCTTAATTTCTTAATATCTTCAATATTATTAATAACTTTTCCTTCAATTACAGGAATTTTTATATTCTGTGCTATGCTTTTTACCTTTACTTTATCAGTAAACAGTTTCATATCATCAAAACTTTCACCAATAATATCAATTTTAAGTTCTTCACACTGTCTAATAAAATCTAAATTCTGAGCAAGAAATCCAAAGCCGGGATGAATTGCTTCTACCTTTTCTTTCTGTGCAATTTCAATTATTTTGTCAATTCTATTGTAATCTTCTCCATACTGAGCTCTTCCAAGAAAATATGCTTTATCTGCATATCTTGTATGAATAGATTTTTTATCAATATCAGTAAAAACCCCTACTGTTTCAATACCCATTTCTTTGCAGGCTCTGATAATATTAGTTGCAATATTACCTCTATTTGCAATCAGTATTTTTTTATACATTTACTTCCCCCTGTTTTAACGCGTTTTGCTCTGCTTTTGATTTATCCCCGTTTCACTCATCGTTTCTAAGCTTTCCCGGATTACTCATCACTCATTACCGATTACGGCACCTCTCTATAAAGGAATATTTCCATGTTTTTTTGCAGGCAGTTCTTCTTTTTTTGCTATCAGTGAATCAAGCATTGAAATAAGTTTCCAGCGTGTTTCTGATGGCACTATAATATCATCAATATATCCCAGTGAAGCTGGAAGATATGGATTTGCGAATTTATTTTTGTAATCTTCTATGAGCTCCTGTTTTTTTGCTTCAGGGTCGGCAGCTTCAGCCATTTCTTTTCTGAAAATTATATTTATAGCTCCCTGAGGTCCCATAACAGCGATTTCTGCTGAAGGCCACGCCAGGTTAAAATCACCACCAAGATGTTTGGAACACATTACAATATAAGCACCACCATAAGCTTTTCTTGTAACTACTGTAAGTTTTGGAACAGTTGCTTCACTATATGCATAAAGCATTTTTGCTCCATGTTTAATTATTCCTGCATATTCCTGATCTTTTCCAGGAAGAAATCCCGGTGTATCAACAAATGTTATCAGTGGAATGTTAAAACTGTCACAGAATCTAATAAATCTTGCACCTTTCATGCTTGCCGCCACATCAAGTGTTCCAGCAAGAACCTGAGGATTATTTGCTACGATACCAACTGTTCTTCCACCCAGTCGGGCAAATCCAATAATAATATTTTCTGAATTTTTATCCTGAACTTCAAAAAAATCTTCGTTATCAACAATAAGTTTAATAAGATTTTTCATTGAATATGGTTTGTTTGGATTTTCTGGAACTATTGTATTCAATGCTTCTTCTATACGGTTAGGATCATCTCCCCCATCAACAAATGGAGGGTTTTCAAGATTATTCGAAGGTAAAAACGAAAGTAGTTTTCTTATTTTTTCAATACATTCTTCATCTGAAGGACTGGTAAAATGACATACACCAGAAACTTCCATATGAGTTTGAGCGCCACCGAGCTCTTCTTTTGTAATTTCTTCATTGGTAACTGTTTTTATTACATCTGGTCCGGTAATAAACATATTTGATGTATGCTCAACCATGAAAATAAAATCCATTATCCCAGGAGAATAAACCGCTCCACCAGCACAAGGTCCCATTATTGCAGCTATTTGAGGAACAACTCCTGAATACCTGGTGTTTCTGAAAAATATATCTCCATAACCAGAAAGACTCATCACACCTTCCTGAATTTTTGCTCCACCTGAATCATTTAATCCGATAACTGGTGCTCCATTTTTTGCTGCCATATCCATGAGTTTACATATTTTGAGAGCATGCATTTCTCCAACTGCTCCACCAACAACGGTAAAATCCTGAGCAAATACATATACCAGTCTTCCACTTATAGTACCATATCCTGTTACTACTCCATCACCAAGAGGTTTTTTCTTTTCAAGACCAAATTCGTGACATCTGTGAGTAACAAAAGAATCTGTTTCGTTAAAAGAACCTGTATCAAGAAGAAGATTTATTCGTTCACGGGCTGTAAGTTTTCCTGAAGCATGCTGTTTTTCAATTCTGTCAGCACCGCCTCCCAGTTTAATTTTATCTTTAATTTCTTTTAATTTCGCTATACCGGATGACATATTATTTCCTCCGCATTTGTTTTTGTTTTTTTTATATTATCACCATCAAAAAATAAATACAACAATCAAATTCATTCACTCGGTTTCAATCGCGTTTTACTCGCGTTTCATTCGCGACTTTGTACGCGTTTTACTCGCGTTTCATTCGCGACTTTGTACGCGTTTCATTCGCGCTTTTAAATCACTTCCCGATACAGAATGTTGAAAAAATTTTATCCAGTATATCATCTGTATATACTTCCCCGATAATTTCTGACAGAATGTTTAAAGC
>Ga0265293_10008547_pt1 | contig 15123 bp, 11 predicted proteins | sample Munlanlewell138R_FD_192505 | JGI IMG/M metagenome (GOLD analysis project Ga0265293, IMG submission 192505) | Leachate microbial communities from a municipal landfill in Southern Ontario, Canada - Leachate well 138R | ecosystem: Engineered > Solid waste > Landfill > Unclassified | place: Canada...
CACCCCCGGACACCGCGCTCTTCCTCTTACTCTTCCGCTTCTTCTCCGGCACACACCCAGCCAACCAGACACCCCAATCACAGGCCGACAGCAGCTGACCGTTCTACACCCTCAATCATGAAGAGCCGGCAATGGTCATCCACTGCTCGCCACGCTCAACGCCTTCCGCGGTTCGGCCCGAAACTTTATGCGCAAGGCATGTCAGCCGACGTGAGGGTCGCCAAAATATCGGAAGGGATCTATTCGCTCCTCACTCCAGTAGGTGAGGCGGTGCTGATGGAACCGTCGGCCACCATATTTAGCCACTTGGTGTCACGAAGCGTCGAAGACATCGAAGAGTCCGCAAAGACTGGAATCACCACCTGACGCGGCGTGCATCTGCCTGTACGCCTAGACCGACACAAGCGATGACCAGTCTCGGACTCATTTCGCTGCAACATTTTGGGATGACGGGATACAACTCCACGGCGCTGCAGATGGTCCGGTCGGCGCGCAACTTGAACGGAGCCGGAACCCGCCCCGAATCCGAGTCTAGTGAGCGCTCCGTGGTGCTACTGCTTCGTCACCGCGATCACCGCACCCGGTCGCAGCCAGCGCATGATCTGCACCAAAGTCCCGTCGTCGATCCCCACGCAACCAGCCGTCGGACCGCCGTCGGTGGTGTGCACGAAGAACGCGCCGCCCTTGCCGGGAATGCGTTCCTTGTTCACTCCCATCACGACGGCGTGCTTGTATTGCGGGATATGCAGATTCTCGGTGCCGCTGCTCAGATTGGTGTTGAACGCGCACTGGTCCTTCTTGCAGACCTGCATCGTGTTGTATGTGGGGCTCTTCATGTCCCCGTCCCACCAGTGGTCCCGAGTGACCTGGACGTACTGGAGTCCTCCGCCGGGATTGGGATCGGTGCCGAAAGCAAAGTCCAGGCTGTAGACCCCCATTGGGGTCATCATCGATCCGTCGAAGTGATCCTTCGACATTCCCTTGGACCCGATCTTGGCGGGAACGCCAGCGGTCACAGGCTGCCATCCGCCGGCGCCGCGCTGCCATACGTCCAACTTCGCGTCCGAACCGCCAGTGCCGGTCACCGCCAATACCTGCGTCGCCCCACCGACGCTCTGCGCAAACCACGGCGTGTAGTCGGCGCTACTGGTCGGCGCCGTCAGGAGGGCCAGACAGGCAGCAGTCGTCAGCACACTCAATAGTCGGCGCACAGGACCATGCTTGCGGTGGCACGTCACCGTTGGGAAACGGATCGGCGTCCACTGCATACCGCGTAGTCCTGCTTTGTGCCGTTTGCGTGCGGCTTCCTGGCAGGCCTGTTCGCGAATCACTGAATAGCCAGGCTGAGAATCGGCGTTACGATCACGGAATGTCGAATCCGCCGTACGGAGGCATGCCGCCAGCTCAAGCACCCTGGTCCCAGCAGGGCCCGCCACCTGCGGGGCAACCCTCGCGGCTGCCACTCATTCTGACTGCGGCCCTCGCCGTGATCGCCATCATCGTCGCGGTGGCGTCGTGGTTCCGACCTGCACCTGAGCCTGAGGCGCAGGCCGCTGAGCAGCAGTTCAGTGAGCAGGAGGTCGCGGAGGCAAAACAAGCAGTATGCGGTGCGTGGAATGCTGCGTACAACGCCATTCAAACCGCTGCTTCACGAACGAGCAGTGACGAAACGATCGCTTTTATACTGGCCGTTGAAGTCAAACTCGCATTCCATGCTTCCGGAGATTACATTGAATCGGCGTTGCGAGATCATAACGCTACCGAAAATGATTTAGCAGAAGCTGCCAGACAATTATCTTCAGCGTACCATCGAGCGATCCTCTTCCAACTCGCTGACGAACCCTCGAATAAAGTTGATGAGATCAAGTCGGAGATTCGAGCTGCTGAGTCAACACTCAAACTGGAATGTGAATGATTACTCGCGCCACCTTCAGCCCATGGGTTCAAATTATCATTGGACCTCACTTACCTGGCGAACCCTCCATCACCACAGCCTCCAACTCCTCGCGCAATCGTGGTGGCATTGAGTCGCTGTTTCAGGATTATCAGAATCAACTGTTCACGACGAGGACGGCGACCCTAGCGGCCGTCGAAGGCTCGACTGCTGATGCCACCCGTTCCGCGGTTCATAGGGCAGAACAGCAGGCCGCCAATGTTTCACAAAGAAATGGTATCAAGAAATCATCCTACGGAACCGCCTCGGACACACTTCAGCAACTCCGTTCGGATCTTCTAGAGATTGGCGCCCAAGCCGACAAGGAAATCAACTCCATCATCCAATCCAATAAGCCGCTACCACAAACAGTTGCCGAGGTGATAGCGGCGATTGAGAAGTACTCAGCATACGCCGCTCATAAAGCAATCGGCAGCGGCGGGAGCATGATAAATGCGATCCAAGAAGTGTTGACCGCTCAAGGCGATGGGCGATCGGCGGAAGAGTTCGCGGCTGAAAACGGGATCACGCTGAATAAGCCCGGTCCGATAAGTCATGAAAATATCAAATCCTACGTGGAGAAGGCACTAAAGGAACCCGCGCAGTCGCCAGCCCTGACAGGAAACTCCAATGGCTCGTCTACTAGCGAATCGATATCAATGGCGTCCACCGAAAATATGCCGACGACTTCCGAAGTTCAGCCAGTGGGCGGCGCCGCAGCTAGCGGAGCGTATCCCTCTGACCTCTATCCGGCTTCGGTGAGCAAGCAGCCATCGGTCTCAGGTCAAGGCACGGGGGTTGCACTAAGCGCGGGAAGCTCCCCCGACCTTCCCGCGGGCCCCTCAACCCCTGCCACCCCAAGCACCATCAGCAACATCACCCCCGGAATCCCCGACAGCGCGGTGCCGACTACCGCCGTCCCGACCACCTCGGCCTCGCTGGCACCGTCGGCCCCGGCGTTCTCCGCCCCCGACCTGGGGCCCCAGCAACTGGCCGACAGCTTCACCCGCGGCATCGAGGTCGGCGCGCCGATGTCGCAGGGCACCGGAGCGCTGACCCAAAACGTCATGGACACCGCGTTCCGGCCCTCGACCGGCACCCCCGACTTCGCCATGCCCAGCGGCGGAACCGACTTCTCCCCGGCGACCACCCCCAGCTCCGGGTTCGCCGTGGCCGAGGCCGCCCAGCACTCCGGCGCCTCGACCGGATACGCCGCGCACAACACCATGGCGCCGGCGCCCACCATGTACGCCGCACCGATGGCTCCGATGGCCACCATGGCCCCGGCCGCACCGGTCATGTCACCGGGCCCGCTGCCGGCCTACGGCGCCGACCTTCGCCCCGCCGCCATGGCCGCCCCCGTTGTCCCCTCCGCACCCCCACCATTGGCCTCAGCACCCGCATCTGCTCCGACATCCGCGGCCGGTGCCAACGCCTTGCACCAACAAGGCCCCGTCGTCCGCCAGACGCCCGGCCCGGTCGCCGCCGCCACGCCGCCGGTGGGGCTCACCGAAACCGCCGCGGCGGCAGCCACTTCCGGTGCTGTCACCGGAGCCCTCTCGGCCGAGGCCGCCGCGCGGTCGCGCCTGCAGAACCTCCTGGAAGCGGTCGCCCGCCAGGAACCCAAACTGCGCTGGGCCATCGGCGAACGCGACGACGGCAGTACGGTCCTGGCCACCGACCTCGCCGGCGGCTGGATCCCGCCGCACGTCGAAATCCCCACCGGCGTCGAACTTCTCACCCCGGCACCGCGACGCAACAGCCTCGAGGCCATGCTGGCCGATGCCGCCCTCATCGAGACCTGGAGCCCCGGCCAGTTCCTCCCCGACGCCAAAGACGTTCCCCCGACGCCGATGTCGCTGCGGGCGCGCGACCTGCCCGAGGTCGACGACATCAACTGGGAACTGACCCAGGCCACCAACTGGCGCGACGGACTCCCCCGGCTGGCCCACACCCTGGCCAAGGCCGGCGTGGCCGGCACCGGCGTCCTCGATACCGAGGCCGACCTGCTGGACGAACACCTGGGCGCCACCGCCGCGGCCGTGCTCAAGACCTACCCCGAGGCCGACACCAACGCCGTCGGGAACTGGCAGTTGCTGGCCGCCATCGACGCGCTGATCGCGCAACGCCCCACCACCTTGAACTATCACTTCGCCTGGTTCCAGGCACTGCACATGGCGCCAAACGGAGATCGCTGATGAGTGACCAGATCGACTTCGACAGCAACGCGTACCAGGAGGCCTACGGCGTCCCACCGCCGCCGGGCATCCCCTCGGACATGATCGGGCCGGCCGCCGTGTGGACCGAGCAACTCCTGGTGGCCCTGCAGACCGCCGCCAATGCCGACGATCCGATGGACATCGCCGCAGGTGAGGCGGGCTATGCGGAGCGACAGGCGTTGGCCCAGCGGGCGTTGACCGGCTTCCCCGAGAACGAGGCGCAGGGCCAGGCACAGTTCCAAGAGGTCAGCAAGATGGCCGAGCAGATCCCGCAGATGGCCAGCGGGATCGCCGGCGGCATCGCCGGTGCCCTGGGTGGGGCCCTCAAGCCGCTGACGGAACTGCCGCAGCAGCTGGCCCAGTCCATGCAGGGCCTCATGCAACAGGGCATGGGGGCGCTGGAGAACGGCGGCGAGGATCTGGGCCTCGACGCCTTCGAGGCCTCCGCCCTGAGCGACGAATTCGGCGGCGGCGCAGGGGGTCTCGACCCGGACACAGCCGCTGGTGGCGGAGGCGGCGGCGGCTTCGGCGGTACCGTGCCGATGTCCACCCTCGGCCCGGCCGCGACGCCGACGGGTGCCACTGCCCCCACTTCGGGCAGGGCCACCATGATGTCGGTCGCGCCGGCGGTGCCCGCCTCGGTGCCGGGGCACATGGGCGGCATGGGCGGCTATCCGATGATGCCGCCGGGCGCGATGGCTCGCGGCGGTGCCAGTGCCGACAACGACGACAAGACCGCCACCAAGAAGGTCTCGGTGCCGTCGGTCAAGAACGGCGCCCCGGTCCAGGGCCGGGTGTCGGCCCCGCCGACCGCCCCGACCGTCTCCAAACAGGTCGAAGGCAAGACCGTCGCGACGCGGCGCATCGTCGTTCCCAACGACAAGAAATCCGGCGACGACACCGGTCGCTGAGCAAACACCATTAGCCTGGGCCAGATGAACCTGCCCTGGCAACGCGCGCGCGGACTCCAACGGATCACCGAGGGAATGGGGACCCTGGACCGCGAGGTCTTCGACGCCATCGCCGACTCGCCGACGCCGCTGCTCGACACCGTGATGCCGCCGCTGACCCGCGCGGCCGACCACTCCAAACTGTGGTTCGCCATCGCTGCCGTGCTGGCCGCCTCGGGCCGGCCCACCGCCCAGCGCGGCGCCGCCCGCGGCGTCGCCACCCTGGCCGTCACCAGCCTGCTGACCAACCAGGTCGCCAAACGGATCTGGAAGCGGCCCCGACCCAACCGCGCCTCGGTGCCGTTGCCCCGGCAGATCAAGCGCTTCCCCACGTCGCATTCCCTGCCGTCCGGGCACTCGGCCAGCGCCGCGGCCTTCTCGGTGGCCGTCGGGCTGGAGAACCCGCCGCTGGGCCTTGGATTGGCGCTGCTGGGCGGCCTGGTCGGCCTGTCCCGGGTGGCCACCGGCGCCCACTACCCCGGCGACGTCCTGGCCGGCTTCGGCATGGGTGCGGCCATCGCGGTCATCGGGGGCAAACTCGTCCCACCAATCGTCGAGGCCCAGTTGCCGCGCACCGAACCCCTCGTCGTCGACACCCCGCCGCGCCCCGACGGCGCCGGCGTGGTCCTGGTGGTCAACCCGGCCTCCGGCAGCGGCACCGGCGCCGACGTCATCGAGGAGGTCCGCGAAGCGCTGCCGCGCGCGGAGATCGTCGAACTCGACGCCGACGACGACCCCGTCGAGGTGTTGAAGTCCGCGGCCGAGCGCGCCGAGGTGTTCGCCGTCGGCGGCGGCGACGGCACCGTGTCCACCGCGGCCGCCATCGCCGTGGAGGCCAAGCTGCCGCTGGCGGTGTTCCCGGCCGGCACCTTCAACCACTTCGCCAAGGACATCGGCTGCCCGACCGTCGCCGACACGGTGGCGGCCATTCGCACGGGCTCGGTGTCGTGCGTGGATCTGGTGTGCCTCAACGAGGAACACATGGTGATCAACACGGCGAGCATCGGCGCGTACCCGATGTTCGTCCAAACCCGCGAGAAGCTGGAACGACGGCTGGGCAAGAAGGTGGCCGGGGCCTACGCGATGCTGCACACGCTGCGCAACGACGAGCCCGTGCGCATCACCTACGACAACAAGACGCTGCAGACGTCGCTGTTCTTCCTCGGCAATTCGGTCTATCTACCAACGGGATTCGCCCCGTCGCGACGCACCCGAATGGACGACGGCCTGATCGACGTGCGCATCCTCGAGACCGGCCGGCGCTTCGCCCGGGCCCGCATCCTGGCCGCGCTGGCGCTGGGTCGCCTGGAACGCAGCCCGCTCTACCACGAGATTCAGGCCCCGGAGTTCAGCTTCAGCAGCGACGAGCCCACCGCGGTCGCCCACGACGGCGAGGTCGGCGAGGAATACGACCGCGCCACGTTCACCTCGATGTATCGAGCGCTGCCGGTCTTCCGCCCCACGCCGTGAGCAACGGCAGGCACGCCAGGTAGTAGAGGTAGCCCAGCGCCCAGCCCGCCAGCACGTCGGAGGGATGGTGCACGTTGAGAACCACCCGCCCCCAACCGATCGCGACGACGATCACCGCACCGGCGATCATCAGCGGTCGCCGCCAACGCGGGTCGACCATCGGGAGCAACACGGTCAGCAGCGCGAGGACGCTGACCAGGACGCCGAGGGCATGCCCCGACGGGAACGACAACGACCAGGCGGACACCAGCGCGGTGTCCGGCCGCGCGCGACCGGCGATGTACTTGGCCACCTCGATGAGCACGCCGTTGAGTTCCACACTGACGAACAGGAACAGCGCCGCGCCCCGGTCGCCGCGCACCAGCAGCCAGATGATGGGGATCAGCGTCACGAGGCGGAACACCGCGGGACCGAAGATGGTGCAGAACGCATCCCAGAGGGCCACCCACGCCGGGTGAGCGACGCCGAAGTCGTGCAGCGGGGCCAGCAACCACCAGTCGAAGGCGCTCAGCCAGGACCAGTCTTGTGCGGATCCGATCCACAACACGACGTACAGCAGGGCGGCTGCCACAGCAGTCACTGCGGTCCGACGAGTCACTCCACACTCGTACCACAACGCTCGTCCTGCTCGAGTTGACGGCGCCCCTTACGATGCCTGTGACCTCTGGGAAGGATGGCGATGACGGCACCGAAGTACGTCGGATACCTGGGCGGCGCGGCGGTCGCCGCGGGCGTCGGGATGGCGATCGCGGTCGGCGGTGTAGCCACGGCCCACGCCGACGGCACCGACACCAAATCGGACAGCAAGTCCGAGAGCACGTCCGCCGAGTCCAACGGCCCCAAGAAGGAGCGGTCGACCGGCCTCGGTAAGGCGGCGGCGAAGCTGGAGAAGCGCGCCGCCAAGGTTGCCCGCGACGCCCGGGAGGCTCGCGAGGCCCGGTTGGAGCGGGTGGCCAAGTTCGAGCCGGCCGAGGCGGTCAAGGATCTGCAGAAGCGCTTCGACAAGGCCGCCAAGCCCGCCGACGAGCCCGAGGTCACCGACGCCGAGGCCAAGCCCAAGCGCCTGGACCTGGCCGCCCGAGCGGCCGCGGCCGCGCAAGCGCTGGCGCCGGCCAAGGAGGCCCCCGAGGCCGCCGTCGTCCCGGACGTCGAGACCCGGTCGGGCACCGACGACCTGTTCTCGAATCCGTTCCGCCCAGACGACCCCGAACCCACCCCGGCCGGGATGTTCGGCCCATTCCTCGACATCCGCGAGGCCGTGCTGGACGTGAGCCCCGACGCGATCGACCCGTTTGTCCGCGAGGGTTTCGAGGCCGGGTACCGGGTGAGCCAGATGGTGCCGTGGGTGAACCTGCCCATCCCGCTGCTGCAGATCGCCGCGGCATCGGCGGATCCGGAGCAGAGCGTGCCCCAGGCTGCGATCAACCAGTTGCTGCTGACGCTGCCGCCGGTCGGGATCGCCTATTACGGCTACGACCAGGTGGCCGACCTTCTCAATGTGGAGGACGCCGCGGCCGCGCTGAAGGAAGACTTCTATCGCACGGTGTGGGACACCCTGGACCCGCTCGAAATCCTGCACGAGCGTGGTGAATCCGGCCTGCCCTAGAAAGGTGGCGGCTCCCCGTCGGGGACCGACGGCAGGTCGAAGTACCAGTTGTTCCAGCGTTGTCGTTGCGTGCGGCGTTCGTGATTTCGCCGACGTTCGGCTTCGATGGCTGCGGCGCGATATTGGGCGCGGGTCCGGCGACGCCGCGGCATCATCGCGGTCCGGTTCCCGCACCGCTCCTCGGCCGAGCCGCCGGGTTCGGGCAGGTAGCCGGTCGGCGTGCACAGCGTGGGGAACAGCAGGGCACTGCCGGGCATGGTGACGTAGCGGCGACCATCGGGCAGGGTCCAGATGACCGTGCCATCGGGCAGCTGCTCGTCGCGCCAGCCCCAAAAAGTCTTGAGCAAGTGGTGTTTTCGGCACAGCGCCTTCAAGTTCGAGGCGTGCGTCAGGCCGTCGCGCTCGTAAGGAATCGTATGGTCGAGATCGCAATTGGCCGCGGGATGATCGCAGCCGGGCGCCCGGCAGGTCAGGTCCCGGCAGCGCACGAAATCCGCCAATGCGCGCGACGGGCTGTACCGCGGCTCCGGCGGGGCGTCGATGGGCCCGATCACCGGCAGCAGCTTGGCGTTGGCCGCGAGTTCGCGTAGCACCTCGGCCGAGATCAACGCATCACTGCCGGGGATCACCGCCGGCGTCTGGGACGTGCCGTCCAGCGCGCCTTGCTCGGCCACCACGTGGATGACGACGTTGCCCGCCGGTCGCGTGTTCGACCAGGCCGGGCAGGTGTCGCTCCCGCAGGTGCAGGCCAGCCGGTCGGCTCCGGCGACCATCGCGTCGAGCGCATCGGCGCGGCGTTGGTCCCGGGTGCGCGGGTCGCCGTCGCACACGGTGCCCGCCAACTCGTCGAGACGTCGATCCAGCGCCTTGCCCGTGGTGTCGAAGACCTGTCCCACCACCTCGGCCATGCCGTCATCGGTGGCCTGCACCTTCACGTAGCGATCCTCGATCGACTCCTTCGACCGTCGCACCGCATCCGGGTCGACCTTGGCGACGATCTTGTCGATCGCTCCGGCCAGGCGCCGCCGGCTCATCGCGGGCCACCGAGGTGCCCGCGCGGCGATCTGGGCATCGACCTCGTCCAACGCATCGAGATCGGTAATTAGGTGGGTACGGAAGACGATCGTTTGGAAGAGGCGGAAATCGATGTCTCCGGCCTCGAACCTCGCACCCACCTTGGGCAGGCGGTGGCGCATGGCCATGGCGTAACGAAGGTAGCTGGTGCCCAGCCCCAGCCCGATCCGCAACGTCGCGGCCACTTCGGCGGCCACCGCCTCGAACAGATCGATCACCCAGTCGTCGCAGCCACCGAAGCTCTTCTCCCGCTCCTCGAACAGGTCCGCGATCGACACCAGCCGTTCGGCGGCCGCCTGCGCTTCGGCCCGCGACGCCGCCGCGATGCGGTCGACCAGCGCGGTTGTCGCCGGGGTCGGCGGCTTGACCTTGGCCTGTTCGAACATACTTTCGATTATGGCATGGGGGTGTGACACTTGACGGCATGCCGTCGCCCGGACCGTCGCTGAGCGTCTGGCGATTCGTCACCGTCTTCGGCACGGTGAGCCTGCTCGCCGACGTCGTCTACGAGGGGGCCCGCTCCATCACCGGGCCGCTGCTGGCCTCGCTGGGCGCCACCGCGCTGGTGGTGGGGCTGGTGACGGGCATCGGCGAGGCCGCGGCGTTGGCGTTGCGCGTGGTGTCCGGGCCATTGACCGACCGCACCCAACGGTTCTGGGCGTGGACCATCGCCGGTTACGCGCTCACCGTCGTCACCGTGCCGTTCCTCGGCGTCACCGCGACGTTGTGGGTGGCGTGCGCACTGGTGATCGCCGAACGGGTGGGCAAGGCCGTGCGCAGCCCCGCCAAGGACACGCTGCTCTCCCACGCCACGCACGTCACCGGCCGCGGTGTCGGCTTCGCCGTGCACGAGGCGCTCGATCAGATCGGCGCGATGCTCGGTCCGTTGACGGTCGCGGGCATGCTGGTCCTCACCGGCGGCGACTACGGTCCCGCGCTGGGTGTACTCGCCGCCCCCGGCACCGCCGTGCTGGCCCTGTTGATCTGGCTGCGGTGGCGGGTGCCCCAACCCAGCGAGTACGAACCGGCCGACCGCGACCGGCAGGCCGACGGAAGCCCCGCGACGACGCGGGCGCCGTTGCCCAGGGAGTTCTGGCTGTACTGCGCGTTCACCGCCACGACCATGGTCGGATTCGCCACCTTCGGGGTGCTGTCCTTCCACATGGTGACCCGCGGACTGCTGCCGCCTGCCGCGGTGCCGGTGATCTACGCGGCGGCCATGGCCGCCGATGCGGCGGCCGCATTGGCGTCCGGGTGGCTCTACGACCGCGTCGGCCCGGTCACCCTGGCGGCGCTGCCCGTCCTGGCGCTGATCATCCCGACCGTCGCCTTCACCAACGACGTCACGCTTGTCATCGCCGGCGCCCTGGCCTGGGGCGCCGCGGTCGGCATCCAGGAGTCCACCCTGCGCGCGGTCGTCGCCGACCTGGTGGCACCGCCCCGACGGGCCACCGCGTACGGGCTGTTCGCCGCCGGGATGGGCGCGGCCACCGCCGCCGGCGGGGCGCTGACGGGCTGGCTCTACGACACCTCGGTCCCCGCACTGATCGCCACCGTGGCCGGCGTCCAACTGGTCGCCGTCGCGCTGGCCGCCGTCGCCCTCCGGCGCCGACGCGCGGCCACGACGGCCCGATGATCCCGGCGAAGCCCGGCTGACATCATGGACGAGATGGATGAGATAGCGCCGGTCCGGCAGATCTGGCAGCAGCTCGAGCTGCCGGGCATCGTCGACGTCCACACCCACTTCATGCCGAAGTCGGTGATGGACAAGGTGTGGCAGTACTTCGACTCGGCGGGCCCGCTGACGGGCCGCGAATGGCCGATCCGCTACCGCACCGCCGAGGAAGAACGCGTCCACATGTTGCGCCGCTTCGGGGTTCGCGCCTTCAGCTCGCTGGTGTACGCGCACAAGCCGGACATGGCCGAGTGGCTCAACGGCTGGGCCCGGCAGTTCGCCCTGCAGACCCCGGATTGTCTGAGCACCGCCACGTTCTACCCCGAACCCGGCGCCGCGGACTACGTGGAGACCGCAATCACCCAGGGCGCCAAGCTGTTCAAGTCACACATCCAGGTGGGGCAGTACGAACCCAACGACCCCCGGCTCGACGGGGTGTGGGCAATCCTGCAGGACAGCGCGACCCCGGTGGTCATCCACTGCGGTTCCGGTCCGGCCCCCGGCGACTACACCGGCCCCGATCCCATCCGCAGCTTGCTGACCCGTTACCCGCGGTTGGTCCTGATCATCGCCCACATGGGCATGCCCGAGTACACCGAGTTCCTCGACATCGCCGCGGATCACCCGCAGGTCCGCCTGGACACCACCATGGCGTTCACCGCATTCGCCGAGGCCGCGATGCCGTTCCCCGCCGACCACCTGCCCCGCCTGCGCGATCTGGGCGAACGCATCCTGTTCGGCAGCGACTTCCCGAACATCCCCTACAGCTACGCCGAGGCGATGCGTGCGATCACCGATCTCGGTGTGGCCGACGACGACTGGCTGCGCGACGTGTTCTACCGCAACGGCGCACGGCTGTTCGGCCTGTCCTGAGCGCGTTACAGGGCTACCATCGGGTGTTGTGGCCTCATCCAACCCGGCCGCCGCGGCGCGGCCCGAAGCCGATCCACCGGTCGATCCGCCGATCCCGGTTCCCGACGTCCCCGGCGCCGATGCCGGCGAGCGAGGTCTGCCCGACCGCTCGGATCTGACGCTGGCGCAACGCGCCGTCGTCGACGCCTCCGTGATCGCCGACCTGGGCCTGCGCACCGGTATCGCCTCCCTGGTCGGCGCGGCCATGCTGCCACCGGTCATCGCCGGCGTGCTGCGCGGCAACGACCTGCGCCGCGAACGCGAACACCTGCGGTTCTACGCCGATCTCGCGGCCCAGCGCGACGCCGAGGCGTCGTTCCCGGCCCCCACCGCCGCGCCGCGCGTGTCGATCCAGCCGTCGAACCCCATCGCCCGCCAGATCGCCCACGGCGATGTCCAGCACGTGCAGTTCCAGAGCAGCTACGAGGCCCGCAATCCCGAGATGCGCAACCTGTGGCGCGGACTGAACCGCAACAACGTGGTGCACGCCCAGCATTGGCGGCACGACGACGGCCCCCACCCGACCCTGTGCGTCATCCACGGATTCCTGGGCTCGCCCTACCTGTTCAACGGACTGTTCTTCTCGCTGCCGTGGTTCTACCGCACGGGTTTCGACGTGCTGCTCTACACGCTGCCCTTCCACGGCCGCCGCGCCGAGCGGTTCTCACCGTTCAGCGGTTACGGCTTCTTCTCCAACGGGATGGCGGGCATGGCCGAGGCCATGGCGCAGGCCGTCCACGACTTCCGGTCGGTCCTGGATTATCTGGAGTCCACCGGCGTGGACAAGATCGCGCTGACGGGCATGTCGCTGGGCGGCTACACCTCGTCGCTGATCGCGTCCGTCGAGGACCGGCTGCAGGCCGTGATTCCGAATGTGCCTGTGGTGAACCCGGAATCGGCGTTCGACGACTGGTGGCCGGCCAACAAGCTGGTCGAGTTCGGCCGGCACGCCAGCGGCATCAGCCGGGAGGAGGCCGCGCAGGCGTCGGCCTTCCATTCCCCGCTGAACTACGCCCCGAAGGTGCCCAAGGACCGCCGGCTCATCATCGCCGGTCTCGGCGATCGGCTCGCCCCGCCCGAGCAGGCCGAGGCGCTGTGGGAACACTGGGACCGCTGCGCATTCCACTGGTTCCCTGGCAACCACATCCTGCACGTCAGCCAGCCGGAGTATCTGCGCCGGATGACGAGATTCCTTCGCCCCGTTATGTTCTGACCTTCTCCGCGCCGGCGGGCCAGCGCAGGTCGGCCAGGTCGGCGGCGGTAGGATTTGCGCCCGGCAGCGGGTCGGCGGCATTCGGCGACAACGCGTCCAGCGCCTCCAGCTGGTAGCCACGCAGCGGGCGCAGGCCCGGCAGCGGCGCGGCGCCCTTCGGCTTGTCGTCGGTGCGGATCGCGCAGGCGGCCGCCACCTGGGTGCCCGGGGTGATCTGCACCGCGGTCCACACCTCCGGCGAGGAGTGCTCCCACAGTTTGACCAGGGTCTCCGGCAGGGCGTCGTTGACGTCCACCGCGTAGGCGGCCACGTAGCTGTCCGACCCATCCTGGACCGCTCGCCACTTCGCCTTGGCCTGCGGCCCGAGGAGGTCCGGCACGTCGGCCTCCGATGTGGTGACGGCCCAACCGAGTTCGCGCAGGTGATCGGCGAGCCGGCGCAACGTCACCTCGGCGGTGTCGCGCAGCGGGATCCGCGGCGAACGCGCCTGCAGTTCGGTGAGATTCGGGGCCGCCGACATGGTCAGCCCGATCCAGGTGGTGCGCCCCGCCGGGGTGTTGCGGCTGGTGACCCGCACGGCCTCGCACCGCAGCCCATACCGGTCCAGGTAGCCGGCGAGCACGTCCAGCGGCAGGTCGCCGTCGCTCTCCGGCAGCACGCGCAGCACCGCGGTGGTCTGCGCGTCAGCCTCGGTGCGCTGGACCAACTGGTGTGCGCCACCGCCGGATTCGCGGGTGCCGATCAGCGCGACGCCCCGCTTGATCATGGTGGTCAGGAACATCCCGTGCCACTGGGCCAGCAGGATGATCGTCACCGCGATGGCGATGCCGAGCGCCCATTTACCGGTGTCGGTCTGCCACGGGTACGACATCGCCGCGGGCACGACCGCCAACGCAATCAGGGTGAGTCGACCGGCTCCCGGCCAAGCAATCCTCACTGGGAGCGTTCCTTTCGTCGGTGCGCCGCGTACGCCGTTGCGGCGACGGCCAGCGCCAGGGCGGCCGTGCCGGCGAACGCGATGTTGCGCGGGGTGTGGTTTTCGGGCGGCGCCACCACGGGGGCCGCGATCTGGGTGGCCTCGGGCGCGCCAGGTGGAGGCGGCGGCAGTTCCCACGTCAGGGCGGCCACCGGGTCGAGCGTGCCGGCACCCACCAGGTTGGACGGATCCCTAGCGCCGTTGTGGGCGGTGCGGGTCAGCCGCTGAATGACTTGGTTGGCAGGCATTTCCGGGAACCGGCTGCGCAGCAGCGCGGCCACCCCGGAGACGTACGCGGTGGCAAAGCTGGTGCCGCTGATGGTGGTCATCTGCCCGCGGTCGGTCGGCACACCGTTGGCCAGGCCGCCCTCACCGTTGCTCAGCGAGACGATGTTCTCCCCCGGCGCCGCGATGCCCACCCAGGGCCCGCTCATGGTGAACTCCGAGGGCTGGCCGCCCGACGTCAGCGACCCCACCGACAGCACATAGGGCTGCCACCAGGACGGCGTCGACAGCGCGCTGGCAGCCGCCCAGTTGCGCGGGTCCTCCGGATTGATCGATCCGCCAAGCGGATTGGAATGGCAGGCCTGACCGCCGGCGATCCCGTTCGGACCGGCGTTGCCGGCCGCGGCGACGATGACGGCGTCCTTGTCGACCGCGGCGTAGCGCAGGGCCGCGCCGAGCGCGGACTGGTCGACGTCACTGCCGGCGGGCAGGCAGGTCGCCGAGGAGATGTTGATGACCCGCGCCCCGAGATCGGCGGCGCGCACGACGGCCCGCGCCAGCGACGCGATGTCGACGACGGCGTGCTCGAGTACCGGGTCACCGCCGGTGGTGCGCGGTGAGTAGCGCGGCGAGGTCTGGCGGATCGCGATGATCCGGGCCTCCGGTGCGACACCGGAGAAGGCATCGCCGTCCGCGGGCTTGCCGGCGATGATGCCGGCGACGAGGGTGCCGTGGCCGTCGCAGTCGGTCAGCCCGTCACCGTTGGCGACGTAGTCGCCGCCGGCCTCGACGTCCGGCAACCGCGGACCCGGCTTGACACCGGTGTCGATGACGGCGACGGTCTGCCCTTCGCCGCGGGAGAACCGGCTG
>Ga0265293_10008548_pt1 | contig 15120 bp, 12 predicted proteins | sample Munlanlewell138R_FD_192505 | JGI IMG/M metagenome (GOLD analysis project Ga0265293, IMG submission 192505) | Leachate microbial communities from a municipal landfill in Southern Ontario, Canada - Leachate well 138R | ecosystem: Engineered > Solid waste > Landfill > Unclassified | place: Canada...
GCCAGGCCAGCCGCCGCCCGTCCGGGCTGAACGCGAGGTTCGAGGCACGGTCGCCGGGCGCCTCGATGCGCTCGCCGTCACGCTCCGCGACGAGCAGCGTCTCGCCGTCCTCGCCCGTGGCGAAGTAGGCGCGCGCCCCGCCGTCCTCGGACTCCAGCACCCCGTACCCGTCGAGGCGTTCCTGCTCCGTCCCGTCGAGGGCGTAGCGGACGGCCTCGTCCTCGGACACGCTGAGCCAGATGGCGCCGTTGCGCGATTCCGGCCACCAGAACGCGTCCGGCCCCTGGTACAGCGTTGCGACCTCGCCGGTCGTCACATCCACCGTTGCGACGCCGAACTCCACGCTGCCCTCGCCCGCCGGGGTCGCCACCGTGGTCTCGCCTGACGCCGTGCCCGAGGCTGCCGGCGTCATGGTCGGCAGCGTCCCCACGGCCGTCCGCGAGACGGACACCAGCGGCTCGTCATCCTCGGCGGGGGTGGAGTCCTCGCACGCGGCGAGGAGCAGTGCTGTCGTGGTCAGCAGCGCGACGGCGATGGAGGTACGCAGGAATCGGTACGTCATGCCTCGAACCGTACCCCGGCCCCGAGCGGCCTCGCCAACCCGCGAGGGCAACGGCGAGTTGCAAAGCGATATCAGCGAAGGGCGCTCCGGGATGCCTCGGAGGCCGCTACCGGAACGTCGCGGGGTCGGGCTCCGTGGACCGATACACCTCGTCGCGCGGGCTCATGAACCCCACCGCCTCACCGCCTGGAGAGAGGACGATCGCGTACCTCGACCCCCAGAAGGCATCGAAGGGCGGCTTGAGGCTGGTGTGCCCCGCGGCCACGGCGCGCTCGTACAGCGCGTCGACCTCCTCGCGAGTCTCCGTGCCGAACGTGAGGAGGACACCGGCCGGTATGCCCTCGTCTGCCCAGTAGGAGCGCGCGAACGCGAGGCTGTCGATGTCCATGTCGAGTGGTTGGCCCTCGACGCTCCGGTGGTGCGACTCATAGCCGCCTCCCGATTCGCCCACCTCGACGCCGAGCAGGCGATAGAACGCCGCCGACGCATCGACGTCCGGCGCGACGATGTTCACCTGCTTCAGGCGGAGGGTCATCGCACTAACTCCGCTGGGCATTCGAGGATGCTCTTCGCCTGCGCCCCGTCGTGCGAATCGAGTCGGGGGCCGTTCCGGGCGTCAAGAACGGGTAGTGGGTTATCTCGGCCGGCGCGGACGAAAAGATAGTCGTTCCCTTGTGAGGTAGTGCTCCAGGGCCGGAGGTGGTTGAAGCCGAGAACGGCGAGCACGCTGCGGTGGGTGTGAGGCTCGCCAGATCCCCAAAGTCCGCGCGGACCATAGAGAGCTTCCCGCCACGTGTGGGTACCGTCCGCCGCGACATCGAGGCAGTTGACCGCGATCACGAGTGGGCGACCGACGCCACCATAGCGCCGCGCCTTCTTCCTCAACGCCGAGGCCATTCGCTTTGCGGCGCCACCGTCGCCGCCCCATCCCCGCGAAGGTCCGGCCGAGACGAAACGGTGATCGGGTCGACCACGGGACGATGGAGACTTCGGAGCCGCTCTGAGTTCGAGAGTCCAGTCAGGAGCTAGTTCGAAGTGTTGCTCATGCACGGTCTCGTCCCTCGCGTCCAGTTGGCGATGCCATTGCAGGACCTCGGTTCGAACCATGCTCAATCGCGGGGTCCGAACCCCCTCACCTCGGAACTCCGCGTAGATCCAGTGATCCGGGCTCTGAATGTCCCGTATCGACGATAGGACCATCTCTTCCAGCGCGTTGTCTGCTCCAGGACTGTCCTTGGGATCGAAGACGAGCGCCTCGACGATCAGGTCTTCTCCTACCCCGAAGTCCGGCGTTAGGCCGTCGATCATCGGCTCGAACGTCACGCGCGAGGGGAGGCGCGTGAGCACTTCGTGGACGGCGAGCTCGAAGAACGCGGACTGGTGGCTCCTCTTGTCTCGGCTCTGCAGACGGCTCCGAAGGCTCCGCCGAGCGTGCGGTGGCACGCGGTCGAACCACAGGCTCATCCGCCGTCGAGCATCGGCGATCGCGCTCCAGGCCGACGCGTTCAAGAAGTCGTACGACGACTGGTCAGCGCGGATCGGCGCAGTCTGTGTTCGGGTGAACGAGCCGAAAAGTTCGTTCACTTCGCCCCGTCCAGCTCCGCCCCTGCGCGCTCCATGAGGAAGTCCCGGAGGAGCGTGAGGGCGGAGAGGACGGCGCGCTTCTTGGCGGCGTCGCGGCCCTGGTAGTAGCGGCTGTAGGCGTAGCGGACCTCGTTGCCATCGGTCAGCGCGATGTGCATCGTGCCGGGGGGCTGGCCCTCGACCTCCTCGCCGCCGGCGATGCCGGTGATGCCGAGGCCGATGTCCGCCTTCAGGCGCTCCCGCGCCGCCGAGGCCATCGCCTCCGCGGTCTCGCGCGAGATGACGCCGTGGATCGTGGTGACCTCGGCGGGGACGCCGTTGAGGTGCTTCACGTCCGTCGCGTAGGTGACGAGCGAGCCCCGGAAGTAGTCCGAGGAGCCGTCGACATCCGTCATGTTGCTCGCGATGAGGCCGGCGGTGGCGCTCTCCATGAGGCCGAGCGTGAGGTTCTGGCCGCGCAGCATCTGGCCGACGGAGGCGGCGAGCGACTCGTCGTCCACGCCCCAGACGTAGACGCCGAGGATCTTGCGCGCTTCGGCCTCGACGGGCTCGATGAGGAAGTGTGCCTCTTCGAACGTCGGGGCCTTGGCGGCGATACGCGCGTGCACGCCGTCCTGGCGGTGGTAGATGCCGATGGAGGGGTTCGTGGACGAGAGGAGCGGCGACAGCATCTCGTCGACCGTGCTCTCGCCGAGGCCCGTGGTCTTCAGGGTGCGGGAGACGAGGATGGAGTCTGCGCGCTTCTCGAGTTCCGGGGAGACCTCGTGCTCCCACATGCGGGTCATCTCAGCGGGCGGGCCGGGCATCATCACGATGATCTTGCCGTCGCGCTCCACCCACCAGCCGGGCGCGGTGCCTCGCGGGTTGGCGAGCGGACGCGCCGAGGGGATGACCATCGCCTGCTTGATGTTGCGCTCCGGCATGCGCCGGCCGCCGCGCTCCATCCGCTCGCGGAGGATGGCCTCCTGCTCCGCGTCCACGGTGAGCTGCTCTCCGAGGACCCCGGCGATGGTCTCGCGGGTGATGTCGTCCTCCGTGGGGCCGAGGCCCCCGGTGACGAAGGTGAGGTCGCTGCGCTCCCACGCGCGCTCCACCACCTCGCGCATGCGGCCGGGATTGTCGCCGACCTGGCTCACCCAGAGCAGGTCGATGCCGTAGTGCGGGAGATGGCCGGCGATGAAGGCCGCGTTCGTGTCCGTGATCTCACCCAGCAGGATCTCGGTCCCGATCGAGATGACCTCAGCGCGCATTCCTCGACTCCCGTCGTTGCTCTCATCGATCGCAGCGGCGCGAGTCTACTCCTCCCGCTTCCGTCCCCGGATGCTCGGCGGCGCACGCATGATTAGCCCGCCGCGCGCGAATCCGTGACAATCACCGACGGAGTGGGGGCTCGGAGGCGCGTCACAGGGCGCTGACCTCCGCCGGGAGGGGGCAGGCGATGGTGTCCGAGATCTTCGACGCGAGCGTGTGGGAGGACGTCCCCGGCTTCCAGTTCACGGACATCACGTATCACCGCACGCCAGACCGTCGCGTCGTCCGCGTCGCGTTCAACCGGCCGGAGGTGCGCAACGCCTTCCGCCCGCACACGGTGGACGAGCTCTACACCGCCCTCGACCACGCACGGCAGACCTCCAGCGTCGGAGTCGTGCTCCTCACGGGGAACGGCCCGTCGCCGAAGGATGGCGGGTGGGCGTTCTGCTCCGGTGGCGACCAGCGCATCCGAGGCAAGGACGGCTACCAGTACCAGAACGACGACTCCGGCCAGCTCGACCCGGCGAAGCTGGGCCGGCTCCATATCCTCGAGGTGCAGCGCCTGATCCGGCACATGCCGAAGGTGGTCATCGCCGTGGTCCCCGGCTGGGCGGCGGGCGGCGGGCACAGCCTGCACGTGGTCTGCGACCTCACGATCGCGTCGAGGGAGCACGCGATCTTCCGGCAGACGGACGCGAACGTCGCCTCCTTCGACGCGGGCTACGGCTCCGCGCTCCTCGCGAGGCAGGTCGGCCAGAAGCGCGCCCGCGAGATCTTCTTCCTCGCCCCGGAGTACTCCGCGCAGGAGGCGTTCGAGATGGGCGCGATCAACCTCGTCGTTCCGCACGAGGAACTCGAGCGCAAGGCGCTGGAGTGGGCCGCGACGATCAACGGCAAGAGCCCGACCGCGATCCGGATGCTGAAGTACGCCTTCAACCTCCCGGACGAAGGCCTCGTCGGCCAGCAGCTCTTCGCCGGCGAAGCCACCCGCCTCGGCTACGGCACCGACGAGGCGCAGGAGGGCCGCGACGCCTTCCTCGAGAAGCGCGACCCGGACTACAGCAACTTCCCCTGGCACTTCTAGCAAGCGGCCCAGTCATCTGACCCCTTCCGGTTCGGACCCCCTCTCCCGGTTTCGGGAGAGGGTTGGGGTGAGGGCCGTTCCGGATCTGCGTTCGTGCTGCCCGAGGACGGTCGCAGGGTGGGATGTAGAGGGGCCCTCACCCCCGGCCCCTCTCCCGAAACCGGGAGAGGGGAGGCAGAAGGGGAGACGGTTCGTCGGGCCGCGTACGCTACGGCTCGCTACACTCACGTCTCGTAAGTAGCCGTCACACCCGCGAGGAGCCCCTCATGGCGAACATCACCGAGATCCCCGTCACCACCATCGAGGGCGCCCCGGCCAGCCTCGGTGACTACCAGGGGGACGTGCTCCTCGTGGTGAACGTGGCCTCGAAGTGCGGGCACACTCCGCAGTACGAGGGGCTCCAGAAGGTCTACGACCAGTTCAAGGACCGGGGCTTCCAGGTCCTCGGCTTTCCCGCCAACAACTTCGGCGGCCAGGAGCCCGGCACCGAGGAGGAGATCGCGGAGTTCTGCACGCTCAACTACGGCGTCACCTTCCCGATGTTCTCGAAGATCTCGGTCGCCGGTGAGGACCGGCACCCGCTGTACAACGCGCTGATCGAGGCACGGCCCTCCCACACGGAGCACGAGGGCGGCTCGCCGATGATGAAGCGCTGGGCCGAGCGAGGCCGTGAGATCGAGGACCCCACTGCCGTCCGCTGGAACTTCGAGAAGTTCCTCGTTGACCGCCAGGGCAACGTCGTCGATCGCTTTATCACGGACCTGACGCCCGAGGACCCCATCGTCCTCACCGCGATCGAGGACGCCCTCGGGCGGTAGTCGTCGCCGAACCAGACGCGAAGAAGCCCGCCGAGAGGCGGGCTTCTTGCTGCTCTTGTTTGCAGCTCCCGGCGTGCCGAGGGCTAGATCTCGACCTCGGTCTCCTCGACCTTGGGGCCCATCTGGGTGAGGTACTGGTGGAGCCAGGTCGACGCGCGCTTGCCGTCCGCGATGGCGGTGACCACGAGGTCGGCGCCGTTCACCACGTCCCCGCCGGCGAAGATGTACGGGATGTTGGTCTGGCCCGTGCGCTCGTCCACGGAGATCAGGCCCCAGCGGTTGGCGGTCACCGGGGCGGTCTCCGCGAACTCGGCGTCCGCGCCGTAGCCGACGGCCACCACGACCGCGGAGGCCGGGAGGACGTACTCCGAGCCCTCGACCGGGACGGGGCGGCGACGGCCGCTCTCGTCCGGCTCCGTGAGCTCCATCTTCACCATCTCCACGCCGGAGACGTTGCCCTCGGCGTCGCCGAGGAAGCGGAGCGGGGTGGTGAGGTAGGCGAAGTTGACGCCCTCCTCCTTCGCGTGGGTGCGCTCCTCGGCGCGGCCCAGCATCTCCTTCTCGGTGCGGCGGTAGACGCAGGTCACGTTCTCCGCACCGAGGCGGATCGCCGTGCGCACGCAGTCCATCGAGGTGTCACCACCGCCGACGACCACGACGTCCGTGCCGATGTATGGCTTCTCGCGCTGGCCCTCCGGCAGCTCCTCCGGGCGGAGGTTGCCCCGCACGAGGAAGTCGGTCGCCTGGTAGACGTTGGCGAGCTCTTCGCCCTCCAGCCGTAGCTGGTTGCCGACGCCCGCGCCGGTGCCGATGAAGATCGCGTCGAAGTCGTCGCGGTCGTGCAGGTCGACGAGGGAGATGTCCTTGCCGACGCGGGTGTTGTTGACGAACGTGACGCCCATGTCGCGGAGCGCCTGGAGCTTCCCTTCCAGGATCTCCTTGCTCATCTTGAAGTTGGGGATGCCGTAACGGAGCACGCCGCCCGGCTCGGGCCACATGTCGAAGATCGTGCAGGAGTGGCCCCGCGCCTGGAGCTCCTCGGCGACGGTCATGCCCGCCGGACCGGAGCCGACGATGGCGACGGAGCGGCCGGTGGAGGGCGCCGTGAACCGCACGGGGAAGCGCCCGACCTCCTGGCGCTCCGAGTCCGTGATGAAGGACTCGAGCCGTCCGATGGCAACCGGCGGATGGTGGGTGCCGTCCGGGCGGATCGCGAAGCCCACGACGCAGGCGCCCTCGCAGAGGGACTCCTGCGGGCAGAGACGGCCGCACATCTCCGGGAGCGTGCTGGTCTGGCGGAACACGCCCGCGGCGCCGAGGAAGTCGCCATCCTCCAGCAGCTTCAGGGCGCTGGGGATGTCGTTGTGGACGGGGCAGGCCTGGGTGCAGGGCGCGGACGGGCAGTCGATGCAGCGAGCTGCCTCGACGATCGCCGCGTCCATGTCCATGCGGAGATAGGTCTCGTCGAAGTTCTGGATGCGCTCGCCCGGCTTCTGCTTCGGCACGGGCTGACGCGGGATGTTCAGGCGGTCACGGATGACCTGCGTCTGGGCATTCGTCTCCGCGTGCGCCGACGGCGCGTTGGGCGAGACGTTGGATGGAACGTTGGTCTGTTCGTTCGTCGTCATGCACATAGGCCCGGTCAGCGCTCCCCCCGAAGCACGTCCCGGGCCCCCTCCAGTACTAGCCACGGTATCAGGTTGGCTATTGCGCCCGGTGCCGTCCGGTTGAGTGGACGCGTCCGGATCGTGTCGCCGTGAGCCTCCCGAGGAGGGGGCGTTCCTCGGGACGACACGGCCCTAACCGAGGTGCTTCTGGAACAGCGCCACGCTCTCGCGGGCGCGCTCCAGGTGCCCTCGCACCAGCTCGGCGATGGATTCGCCCTCGGACTCCGCGAGGCGTACCGAACCGCCGAGGGCCTCGCCGGCGTCCTCGATGGCCGCGGCCGTCGCCTCGCCTGCCGCGGCGAGGTGGTCGCGCAGCCGCGCGAGGCGCATCTCCTGCGCGGCGTGCATCGCCTCGCCGCGGATGCGTCGCAGACCGGGAGTGTGATGGTCCATCCACCCCGTGCGGGCGGACTCCACGAAATGGCGGAGCTCCTCGTCTAGCGAGGCCACATGCGCCAGCTCGTGCTTCAAGGTCCAGCCGGCCCGCTCGGTGTTGCGGTAGGCGCGTGTCTCCGGCAGCTTCGCCGCGAGTTCCAGCAGCGCCTCATGGGCCTCGCGCCACTCGCGCGCGAGACGGGTGCCCTCGTGTTCGTCGCTCATCATGCCCTGCCTCTGGCGGTCGGCGCGCCCACAGGCGTCGCCGCTGCCGTCCGTCACCGCCATACGTGGTGACCACTGAATTGTAGCCCTCTGCCCGGGGCCCCGTTGCGCGGGTGCTCGCTACGCTGGTTGGACGTCTGGCGCGGCATCGCAGCGATGCGCGACGGGCGAGCGGGGCCTGGGTGATCCGGTTGGAGCCCGACAACGAATGACTGACAGTGCGATGAGTGTCGACCCCCGGGGCAACGACTCCGAAGCCCTGCTGGAGCGGTTCCGCGCCCGAGACGAGGCCGCGCTCGCTGACCTCTATGACCTGATGGGGGCGCGGGCGTACGGCCTGGCATTCCGGGTCCTCCGGGACGGCTCCGCCGCGGAGGATGTGGTGCAGAACGCGTTCGCGACGCTGTGGGAGCAGGCGGACCGGCTGGACGCCGGTCGGGGGAGCATCCAGGGGTTGCTCCTCACCATCGTCCACCGCCGCGCCATCGATGCCGCCCGCACGCGGCAGCGCGCCCTCGCGCGCTCCGGCACGCTCGAGGTCGACCCGCCCGACGGCGGTCCCACGCCGGCGGAGGCCGTGGCTGCCACCGAAGAGGCGCAGGAGCGCTCCCGCGAGGTGCGCGCCGCCCTGGAGGTGTTGCCGGACACCCAGCGCCAGGTGGTCATGCTCGCCTACTTCGAGGGCATGTCGCAGCAGGACATCGCGTCCAGCCTGGACGTGCCGCTGGGCACCGTGAAGAGCCGTCTGAGGCTGGCGATGCAGCGACTGAGGTACGAGTTCTCCACCGCGGAGACCGAGACGGCGTTGGACCAGGCTGCCACCTCCTCGGTGGATGCCGATGTCGACGCCGCCGAGGGCTCGGACCCGGGTGAGGGTTCGGGCACCGCCGAGGATGGGGCCGCCCATGCTTGAGCACCGCGACTGCGCCGAGATCGACGAGATGCTCCCCGCGTATGCGATGGGCGCGCTGGACGACGCCGACCGCGTGCGCGTGGACAGCCACCTCGTCTCCTGCGACCGGCACGAGGACGCCTTCGCCTGGGGCGAGGTTGCCCTCCGGCTGGCCGACCTCGCACCGGAGGTGACGCCGCCCGAGGTCCTGCGCGAGCGCATCCTCGCGATCCCGTCGGGCCCACCCGTGCCGGTGGCCGCCCCCGTCGAGATCGTCGAACCCGCCCCCGAGCCGATCCGCGTGGAGGTGCCCCCGGCACCGGTCGCGGACTCGGAGACGAGCGCCGCCAGCCTCCCGATCCCCGTCCCGGCACGTCAGCACCGCCTTCCGTACGCCCTCGCCGCGGTCTTCGCGGCGCTGACGGTGCTCTTCGGTGCGTGGACGGCCATCCTCCTCACGGGCGGTGGCGAGGAGGGCGAGCCGATGCTCGTCGCGGAGAACGTGGCGGACGGCCTCTCCGCGAAGGCGATGTTCATGGCCGACGAATCGGTGATCGTCGTGAAGTTTGACGGCCTCACCTCGCTCCCGGAGGGCAGCGCGTACCAGCTCTGGGCGACCGAGCCCGGCGGCGATGCCACCTCGGCCGGAATGCTCGAGGTGACGGGCGGCAGCGCGCTCGCCTCCATGGAGCACGCCGACCCTCCCGAGGGCTGGACCTTCGCCGTGACGATCGAGCCGGCGGGCGGCAGCGCGACGCCGACGAACGACCCGGTGGTGGCCGTCACCTTCTAGCGCCTTCGAACGCCTGCAATCTCCGACCCCCTCTCCCGGTTTCGGGAGAGGGTTGGGGTGAGGGTCTCTTCCGGATCTGCCTGCCGTTCGTCGTCGCGGTCGCCGCGCGGCCAGAAGGCCCTCACCCCCGGCCCCTCTCCCGAAACCGGGAGAGGGGAGTCAGAATCAGAGGGAAAGCGGGTCTGCTATCGTGCCTCGACCCAATCCCAGCACCATTTGGCACCCCGTGGTGGAGGCAACAGTGCAGGAGCGACCGGGGACGGACGCCGCTCGGGCGATCCATGACGCCGCGGAACGCATCCGCGCGAATGTTGCGCGTGTCATCGTGGGGGCGGAGGAGACCGTCGACCTCGTGCTGGTCGCGGTCCTCGCGGGCGGGCACGTGCTGCTGGAGGATGTCCCCGGCACCGGGAAGACCACGATGGCGCGGGCCTTCGCGCGCTCCATCGGCGGGGAATTCCGGCGCATCCAGTTCACGCCGGACCTGATGCCGACCGACGTCCTGGGGCTGAACTACTACTCGCAGCGCAGCGGCGAGTTCGAGTTTCGGCCCGGGCCGATCCACGCGAACGTCGTGCTCGCGGACGAGATCAACCGCGCGACGCCCCGCACGCAGTCTGCGCTCCTCGAGGCGATGGAGGAACGCACGGCCTCCGTCGATGGGGAGACGAGGGCGCTCCCGCGGCCGTTCGTCGTGCTGGCCACGGAGAACCCGATCGAGCTGGAGGGCACGTTCCCCCTGCCGGAGGCGCAGCTCGACCGCTTCCTGCTGCGGCTCAAGGTCGGGTACCCCTCGGCGGAGCGCGAGGCCGAGATCGTGCGGCGCTTCGAGCGCTCCTCGCCGCTCGATACGTTGGAGGCGGTCGTCACGCCGGAGGAGCTCGTCGCGCTGGCGGCGCGCGTGGGTGAGATCCACGTGGAGGACGCCATCGTGGACTACGTGGTCAGCGTCGTGCAGGCGACGAGGCATCACGGGGCGTTCGAACTGGGCGCGTCGCCTCGGGCGACGCTGGCGCTGTTCCGCGCGGTGCGCGTCTACGCCGCGATCCAGGGGCGGGACTACGTCCGCCCGGACGACGTGAAGGCGCTGGCCCACCCTGTCCTCTCGCACCGCCTCCAGCTCAACAGCGCGTCTCGCCTCCGCGGGCGTGACGCGGACGAGGTGCTGGACGAGATCCTCGCGACGATCGAGGTGCCGATCGCCGACCCCGCGGGCCTTCGAGGCTAGCGACAGGCAGGCGGGCCGCTCATGCGCGCCATCGTCACGGAAGCCTGGCTGGTCGCCGCGGTCGTCCTCGGATGGCTCGGGTTCGCGATGGGCTCCACGGCGCTGATCCTGATTGGCGCGATGGTCTTCGGCGCGGGGGCGCTTGCGCGGCTGTGGGCCCGTCTCTCGCTCGACCGAGTCACCTACGGCCGCCGCCTCTCGGAGCGCCGCGTGTTCGTCGGCGAGGAGGTCGAACTCGAACTCGACGTCGCGAACGACAAGATCGTCCCCGTCCCCTGGTTGGAGGTGCGCGAGACGCTCCCCCGGGGGATGCCCGCGGACGTGAAGACCTCGATCGGTGGGGCCGTGGGAACGCAGTACCTCACCCGCTCCACCTCGATGGCCGGGAACGACCAGCTGACGTGGCCGGTGCGGCTGAAGGCGGTGAAGCGCGGCTACTTCCGGGTCGGCCCGACGCGCCTCCGCTCGGGTGACCTCTTCGGCTTCTTCGACCGGGAAGAGCAGACCGGCTGGCCGACGGACGGCATCGTCGTCTACCCCCACACCTACGACCTCGCCGAGCTCGGGTTCGACAGCACCCGCCCCTTCGGGGACCTCCGCGGGGGCAACCGCATCTATGAGGACCCGACGCGCGTGGTCGGCGTGCGTGACTACGCCCCGGGCGACAACCTCCGCCGCGTCGACTGGTACGCCACCGCCCGGATCGGGCGGCTGCAGTCGCGCATCTACGACCCGAGCCGGTCTCAGGCGCTGATCATCGCCCTCAACATCCCGACGGAGCCCGAGGTCTGGCGCGGCCCCGAACCGGTGCTCCTCGAGCGTGGCGTGTCCATCGCCGCCTCCGTCGCGAGGTGGGCGGCCGAGCACCACTTCGCGACCGGCCTCGTCGCGACGGGGTCGTTCCCGGAGGCGCCGAGGACGATCCGCATCGGCGCGGGCAACCGGCCGGACCAGTTGAACGCCATCCTCGAAGCGCTCGCCGTCGTCTCGGCGTTCACGACGATCGACATGGCGACGGCGCTGGAGGACCCCCGCCACCCGCTGCCCTCGGGCGCGACGGTGGTGCTGATCACGGCGCTGATGACGGAGAGCACGGAGGCGGCGCTGCACCGCATCCGCGCCGCCGGCCACGCGGTGCACGTGATCAAGACCGATCGACGAGACTGGGGGCGCGATCTCTCGCCGATCCCGGTGCGAGAGATGGCTGACGTCATGGAACCGCTGGAGGCCGCTGCGATCGCTGCCGGCCTCACCGCGGACCCGCAGGAGCCGATCCTGTGAACGTGCTTCCCTACCGCCGCTCCGCGCTGGAGGTGATCTACCTCGCGACCGAGGGCATCGCGTGGTTCATCGTGATCGCCGTGATCGCGACGCTGGTGGAGCGCTCCTTCCTCGAAGCCCTCGCGGAGCGCCTCGCGATCGGGGTGCCGGGCGGCTTCTCCGACCCGGCCGGGGCGGAGATCGTCCTGACCGAGCTGAGGGCGCACGCGGGGGCCGAGGGCGGACCACCGCTGCTCGTCGTGCTCCTGGGTGCGGCGGGTGGGTTCGCCCTCATGCGGGCCGTGCCGAGGCTCGACCTGGGCGCGGGGCTGGGCGCCGTGGTGCTGGTGGCCGCGTCGATCCTCGGCGTGAACGTGCTCATGCACCTGGCCATGGGCGACCTGCGGTTCTGGGACGCCTCGCGGCTCGTCGTGATGCTGCAGGACCCGAACTCGCAGGTGGCGAGCGGCGTGGACCTGGAGGCGTTCGTCGCGGACCCGGACATCGAGGGGCCCCACGCCGGGGCATTCACCGTGACCTTCGTCGGGCTCTGCCTGGTCTGGTTCCGCTTCATGCTCGCGGCACGGTCGAGGGTGACCATGGACCGGATGGCGCGCTCCTTCACCGCGTCGTTCGCGGCGGTGTTCGTGGCCCTCTTCGTGGCGCAGGCGGGCGGGGTGGATGCGGCCGGTCGCTACGCCGTGCCGCAGTTCGTCCTCGGGATGCTGGGGCTGGCGATCGCGAACCACGAGCGCGCCGTCCCCGCCGGAGACGCCGAGGACCGCGCGACGCCGTGGATGACCTCGGTGGGCGGGACGCTCGCGATCCTCGTCGCGGCGGCGGGCGTGATCGCCCTCCTCGCGGCGTTTCAGTTCGGGGCGGTGCTCTCCGCGGCGGGCGACGTGCTGCTCGTGGTAGTGGAGTTCCTCGCGATCATCATCGTCACGCCGATCTACTGGATCGTGTCCGGCATCCTCGGGTTCCTCCTCGGCGGGGCGTCGTTCGGTGACAACCTTCCGGAGATCCTGCGACAGCCCCTGACCCCGGCCGACGTCGGACTGGGGGAGGAGGAAGATGGCGCCCTGGTCCCGCCCGGCTGGGTGATCGACAGCCTCAAGTTCTTCGCGTTCATCGGCGTCGTGTACGGCATGTACCTCATCGGTCGGCGCCTTCTCGGGTCGAGGCAGCCCGACGCTCCGCCTGTCCTCGAAGTCCGCGAGCGGCGCACCGGCGGTGCGGGCGTGGGTCAACTGCTGGCCGACCTCGTCTCGCTCGGATGGCGGCGCAACCCCGACCGCTGGATGGAGACGAACGAGGTCTACCGCCTGTTCGGGCGCGCCCTCGCCGTCTCCAACGACCGAGGCCTCTCGTTGCTCCCCTCGGAGACCCCGCACGAGTTCGGCGAGTCCGCCCTCGTCCACATCGCCGCGCCGCCCGTCGCGGATGCCGCGCGCCTGTTCGAGCGCGCTCGCTACGGCCGCCACCAACCGCCGCCCGAGGAGGTCCGCAACGCCTCGCGCGCCCTCGCCCAGTGGGATGCGAGCAACCCCGCGACCGAGGAGCTCCGCGCCCGCGTCCGCGGCCACCGCCCCATCGACGAGGTGGACAGCATCCGCCTCCGCCTCTCGCTGACGAAGCGGGGCCTCAACCCGACGGATGACAGCATCCTGCGAGGTGAGTAGGGACCGTAGGGCCCTTCGCGTCCCGAGTCTGACTCCCCTCTCCCGGTTTCGGGAGAGGGGCCGGGGGTGAGGGCCGTTCCGGCTCCATCGATGCGAGGTGCTCGGTAGGACGCGAAAGCGGATCCGGACAGGGCCCTCACCCCAACCCTCTCCCGAAACCGGGAGAGGGGGTCGGACCGGGGAGGGGGCAGAACCGGTAAGGGGTGCGCCAGCCTCGGTAGCCATCCGAGGACAGCAGTCGTAGCCTGAGATCTGCGGTTCCACCCGGGCGGGGTACCCGCGGAGGGGCGTCCATGGCTGCCCGTGTCGGCATCTTCGACTCCGGCGTCGGGGGCCTCACCGTCGTCGCGGCGCTCCACCGATCCCAGCCGTCTCTCGAGATCACCTACATCGCCGACACCGGCTTCTTCCCCTACGGCGGGCGCGATCCCTCCGAGGTCGCGGACCGTGCGAGGGTGCTCGCGGAGATGCTGCTCGAGCGAGGGCAGGACGCCCTCGTCGTGGCGTGCAACACGGCATCCTCGGCGGCGCTGGAGCGGCTCCGCGACGAGTTCCCGCTGCCGATCGTGGGGATGGAGCCACCGCTGAAGCCCGCCGTGGAGGCGAGCACGAGTGGCGTGGTCGCCGTCCTCGCGACGCCGGGGACGGCGGCGGGCGAGCGGATGGCGCGCCTGAACGAGCGCTTCGGGGGCGAGACGCAGGTGTTCATCCTCCCCATGCCCGGCCTCGCCGACCTCGTCGAGGACGGGGAGGTGGCGGGCGAGCGCGTCGAGGCGATGCTGCGCGAGGCGCTCGCGGAACCGCTCGCGGAAGGCTTGGACGCCCTCGCGCTGGGGTGCACGCACTATGGGTTCTTGCGCCCGGTGCTCTCGCGGCTCTTGCCGGACGACGTGAGGGTGATCGACGCCGCCGAGCCGGTGGCGCGCAGGACGCGCACGGTCCTCGGCGAGCTCGGGTTCGACCTCGATGCGTCGGGGGAGTCTCGGGAGGTGCTCTGTTACGCTACGGGCGACCCCGCGAGGCTGGAGGCAACCATCACCGGCCTGCGCCGCTCCGGGGCGGACCTCCCCACGTTGCAGATCGGCCGGCCGGTCGCCTGAGGGCGATGCGGTCGCCGAGGAGACCCTCGAGGGGGACATGACCACGACCGAACGCGCGACCTTCGCCCAGCAGTTCCGGATCACGGCCGAGCGCAACAACTCGCTGCTCTGTGTCGGCCTGGATCCAGACCCGACGAAGATCCCCGCCGGCGTCACCACCCGCGAGTTCCTCTTCGGCCTGGTGGACGCCACCCGCGACGTGGTCTGTGTCTATAAGCCCAACATCGCCTTCTACGAGCCCGATCTCGCGGAGGGCATCACGCTGCTCCGCGACCTGATCGCATACATCCACACGGCCGGCTCTCGGGGCGATGGGGTGCCGGTCCTCCTTGACGCGAAGCGTGGTGACATCGGCCACACCGCGGAGGCGTATGCGCGTGCCGTGTACGACTCGCTGGGCGCGGACGCCGTGACGGTGAACCCGTACCTCGGACAGGACAGCCTGGAGCCGTTCCTCCGGCGGCCGGACCGGACGGCATTCCTCCTCTGCCGGACCTCGAACCCCGGGGCGCGCGACCTCCAGGACATGGAGGTGGAGGGGCACCCGCTGTACGAGCGTGTCGCCTACCTCGCGAACCAGTGGAACGGGTACGACAACG
>Ga0265293_10008549_pt1 | contig 15119 bp, 14 predicted proteins | sample Munlanlewell138R_FD_192505 | JGI IMG/M metagenome (GOLD analysis project Ga0265293, IMG submission 192505) | Leachate microbial communities from a municipal landfill in Southern Ontario, Canada - Leachate well 138R | ecosystem: Engineered > Solid waste > Landfill > Unclassified | place: Canada...
ATCTAGTTCAATCGCAACAAAGTCATTTTCATCAATTAAATCATGAACACCAACTATGTTAGCATGATTCAGACCTGACATCTTCTTCGCTTCTGAAAGGAATCGATTACGGATGTGCTGATTCAAAAGAAATTCATCTTTCAATACTTTTAAAGCAACTTTCTTGCTAAGCGTACCTTTTTCAGCAAGGTAAACATTGGCCATGCCTCCTTCACCAAGTTTTGATATGATTTTATATGGTCCGATTTGTTGGTTTAGCATACAACGTTGTTTGTAAATTATATAAAACTGAATCAATGATTAAATAATGAATAGTATTCCTATAATAATACTTAAAAAAAATATAATTGAAATCACAGCAAGTTTCCAAAAGAGATGAAACATTTTTAAAAACTTTTTCAAATTAAAACTTTTGGACTGAATACTTAGTGACATTTTCAAAAGTATAATAGAGGCATAAAGTACAATTCCTGAAGTAATTAAAATACTTAATTCTAATACAACCGATTTTAAATCATAATAGTTGATAACACTATTTATATAAATAAAAGCAAAACATATACTACAGCTTAAAATACTAAGTATCGAAAAAACCTTAATCCAACCTGCCGATTTTTTTAAATATATAAAAAAGTCTGATAAAGAATCAATCTTTCTCGTTGACTTAACTCTTAGTTTCGGGATTTTTGAAAAGCGAAGTTCAACATTTTTTTGAGTAGCTTTAATAATAAACTTATCCCAATAACTATTCGTTAAAGCAAGGTTTTCCTTAACAACCTTAGTGGAAGTTTCAAACTCACTGTCCTCTTCAATATCATAAGGCACTCTTCCTGTAACCATTTCCCATAGCACAACTCCCAAAGAATAAATATCTGTTCTATAATCAACATCCTTTGTGCTTTTCACCTGTTCTGGACTCATATATCTCGTCGTCCCCATTTTCAAACCAACCTTGGTATATGCTCTATCGTAATCTACATCTTTTGCAATGCCAAAATCTATTAGTTTAATTATACCATTCCCAGTAAGCATGAAATTCGAAGGTTTCACATCTCTATGTACAAAACCATTTTTATGAACATAGCCTAATACATCTAACATCTGTTGAAATAAATTCTGAATTTCATCATCAGCCAAAGCTCCCTTTTCTTTTAAGTATTGTTTTATTGTTTTGCCTTCAATATAATCCAATTCGATAGCGACAAAATCAGTCTTATTAATTAAATCATGTACACCTACAATATTTGGATGGTTTAATTGAATCATTTTCTTGGGTTCATCAAGAAAACGCCTACGTACTTCGCGATTAGAATGAAAATTCTCCTTCAACACTTTCAAAGCTACTTTCTTCCCCAGCGTACCTTTTTCAGCAAGGTAAACATTAGCCATACCGCCTTCGCCTAGCTTAGAAATGATTTTATATGGTCCGATTTGTTGGTTGAGCATGAGGTAAATTTAACAATTAATTTAAAGCTTTAAATAATAAGCAAGATTTGAAAGTTGAATGTAAAGAAAATGAATCAAATTCTTACGAAATTATCACACTCTAAAAGGAGCACTCCTTACCTGATTAAATCGATTCACCTTGATGTGGGAAGATATCCATCGATCATATCAGTTACATGTGCTCCAGAATGATTATCCGATTTAGCCTGATGAGTGTTCTATTTCTCTTTTGTTTTAGGAACTTTTTCGAGTTCATGCACCCTATTTATTTGAACATTATTATCGTTTCTACAAGAGTAATAAACTTATGACGCAATCATTATGAGTATTATAAAAAATAAAATCACACCTATAATATATATTATGATATTCATAAATATGCCTGGTGGATGTTCCTCTTCTTCATCAGAAGGTATTTCCCTTTTATAAGTCCAACTTATATCACGTATATGAAAGTATCGTTCATTAGGTTCCTTCTTCGTCGTTTTTTGAATCACCTCATCCCACAAAGTATCTGTCAATGTAAGCTTTTCATTTCTTACTCTCTCACCAATTTCATGAAAACTTTTAGTCTCTATAGCATAAGGAATTTTCCCAGTTACCATCTCCCATAAAACAACTCCCAAAGAGTAAATATCCGTTCTATGATCCACATCTTTTGTACTTACCACTTGCTCGGGGCTCATATACTTCGGTGTACCCATCTGCATGCTTGTTTCAGTTCTTGTATAATCCATATTAGAATCATCTACATTCTTGGCTATTCCAAAATCAGTTAGCTTAATAATACCACTCTTATTGAGTATGAAGTTTGAAGGCTTCACATCACGATGAACAAGACCTTTTTCATGCACGTAAGCTAGCGCATCTAACATCTGTTTAAAAAGGGCTTCTATTTCATCATTTTTCATTGCACCTCTTTCATTTAGATGTTGTTTCAAGGTTTTCCCTTCAACAAATTCTAATTCAATCGCTACAAATTCACCTTCATCAATTAAATCCTCGACTCTAACAATATTAGGATGATTCAAACCTGACATCTTCTTCGCTTCTGAAAGAAAACGATTACGAATATGCTTATTCCAAAGAAATTCATCTTTCAATACTTTTAAAGCAACTTTCTTGCTAAGCGTACCTTTTTCAGCAAGGAAAACATTGGCCATGCCACCTTCGCCTAGTTTTGATATGATTTTGTATGAGCCGATTTGTTGGTTTAGCATAACGTGAAAATAATATAAATAGTTAATATCAGTTTAGAAAAGAAACTAGAACGAGTATTAATCTCTAATTTTAGTCACCAAACCTTCAATCTCTTTCATTACAATTGAGAAATCTAATTGGTCAACCTTAATTTTACGCAGAAAAGTATTCCACATTTTCATTCTATTCTGATCCATATAGAATTCAGTTTCAAAAATTATTGAATCAAAAACCAACGGAGTTTCTCTTTGACTAAATGTTCTTGTAACAGCCTCTTTTAAAATTATATAATCTATTTTTTGAGATTGAATCAAAGTATAAACATCAAAATAATCTTTCATACGACTATTCAATTGAGCCAAAACCAACATCGCTTGCAACTTTTCCGCAATTACCGTTTCAATCGTATAAGTCCACACTTTAGCTTCTTCTGACTCTTCCAAAAGTTTCGGAAAACTCATCTGAATGGGGTGTGGGGTTATAGCATCTCCAAAACCAATGTCAATTTGAATATTTTGCTTAATCGTATCCAATTGAACCTGGCAAATAATTCGAACACCTTGATAATTATTATTTTCTTGAATGGGAGCTGCTTCAAAAGACTCCAAATCAAAAACAACCCCATCATCTACAACCACGTCAACAATACTTTTAAAAATCGAGTCTAATTCGCCAGAAAGATTATTTACGTTCAGCCCTTCTAAATCGATATCGGTAGTTGGTCGACTATCTAATCCATACATTGCATACATTAAATTACCACCCTTTAATACGAAATGATCATTGTATTCAGAAATAGAAATTCTATACAATAATCGCTCATGAAAATAACGTGTAATGACGCTTTGAAAATCAATTCCGCTCTGCTTTGAAACGTTCAGTAACTTAGCTCTTATAGATTTAGGATTCTTCATATGAGTAGCTCAAATACTTCTTTTACTTTATCTTCAACATCGATTTCTGACGCTGTTTTCATTAGCAACGCAAGATTTTTATCTTTCCTCTTTAGATATTCTTCAGCTACTTCCTTTACCAAATTAACATCAGAATCTCTGTAAATCCTCACAATATCACAAACAGTTCGTTCCACAGAGTAGATTTGTACTCCATCTTCGTTTACAACATGTTGTTTATAATAAATATCTGCCCAATAATAAAGTTGTATTGGTGGATAATCCTCAGTTTTCATTTTTGACTTACGCGCGATTGCCAAATGAGTTTCATGTGGCAAATAAGTCGTCAAATTGTAATAAGCACTCGCTGAAGTAAGACAGATTACTGCTTTAGGATACATCAATGAAATTTCCTGCCAATGATCCAATGTTGCCAGCTCAGGTATTTTATACAAACCTGGCTTTAGACGCTCTACTACTCCTTCTTCAAGCAACTGCTTCAGTTTATTAAAAAAACTTCGCTTTCCTTTAGCGCTCTTAGTAAAGATATATCCGTTCTTATGAGGAAGTGAATTTTGCATACATGCACAAAACTACGGCAAATAATCTAAACCGCCGTACTTTTGTGCAATAAAAGGAAGTGAAAACATTTTAACACACTAATATACAAGAATTAGCAATATTAGTACGAATTTTCAACTGAGGATTTAAATCGTTAAATTTGATTTAAATATAAAACAAATAAATATGCAAGTAAGCTTAAATAACTATTACGATGTAAAAACACGAGATTCTAAATGGACTCCATCAAAATTAATTTCAATTGAAAAAGATAGTAAAACCTTTAAGGGCCTCATTAATAGTAGGAATATTATAATTTATGATAATATGTACCGTGACCCCCCAATATCTCAAGCTCATTTAGAAAAAATGAATTTTAAAAATCAAAAACTAAATAATGTATATGCTTTATCCCCATACTATATTCTTGGCCAAAACAACGAGAAATCATGTCTTGCATATTTTGGGTATTTAATTTTTCATAATGATGAACTTTCTGAAGTTCAAGCTAGATACAGATCAGTCTATGACAAATTAAAAAAGGAGTATATAATAAATCCTGAAATAATTTTTGATAGAGATAAACTAATCAGAAATGAATTAAACAGCATATACACTGTAAATGAATTATTTAATGAATTAGAGAAATATAATATTGTAGATTATGATAAGGATGAAATTGTAAAAGAATCCCTTAAACTCTAAAGTATAAGAATCATCAAACTTAAAACGGTTTTTAAAATAATAAAATAAATATTTTCAATGATAACAAGAGCAGAATACAATAAAATTAATAGTGAAGTAGCGAATGCTGTCAAACAAGTATATGACAACATAAAAAGAGTAAACGTAGATAATTATATTCTTTTATTGTCTAATATAAAATATATTGATTCGGAAGGATATATGATTGATGATCGGGACGATGAATTTAAAGATGTAAATCGATTAAGATTTTTAGAGGATTTTTTAAATACTTATTACAATTTCCCAAGCAATCAATTGGAAGTTGAGGATGATAATTATAGATTAAACCTAGAGCTAATGATCTATTCTCATATTTGGGAATCCAAACCATTTCTTAAGAGTTTATCACAAGCTTCACATATACTGAGTAGCCAAGAGTATTCCTGGAATTTAAAAGTACCTGATTATAAGAAGCATGAATATATTTCTCAGAAAATAAAACAACTATTCAAAAATTGCAACTCCAAGATTTCGGAAATTATTGAAAAAAGCTATCACTCATCTTTAAGGAATGCTTTCGCACATTCTGATTATTCTATTTCAACAATTAATGAAATTGATATAATTAATTTGCACAATTACAGTGGCAAACAATGGGAGTTAAAGTCTATTTCGTTGTATGACTGGAGTAGAAGATTTCTTTACAGTGCTTTGTTAACATACCATTTTTACAAAACTTATCGTAATAGAAGAACCAACATAATAAACGATTTAGGCGAAGACACCTATGTAATCCCTGTTCCTATTGAAAAAATAGAATACAAAACCTTACATATAAAATACGAACCTATTTTCGATGACTTTTCGCTCTTTCTTTAAAACGTTGTAAGTTGAAGAAACTATTTCCTTAAACGTTAATGAAATTAGGTAACTAATTCACAACTATACTTGTATCCTTCACAATCTCAAAAAATATTAAAAAATAACTTCTTAAGAAACACTCAATTATGATTTTGAAATAGCACTCTAAAACCGAAAACACATGACTTTATTAAAAATTTACAAAATAATATTTGTACATTGTATACATAAAGAGTTCATTCAGCATATCATTAACATTTATCTATTTATAATCAATATTTAACTAATAGTACACCTTAAAAAACTAAGCACCAAAACATATGAGAAAAATAATAAGCTTTTTTACTTTGATTATATTATTTAGTTGTCAAAACACTGAGAACAAATTCGAAGAACCGTCTAGAAACTATAAATCAACACACCCTACTGAGAAAATTAATGAGCATAAAGACAATTTAAACCAAGAGCCTATAGTAGAGCCTATAACTTGGAAAGAGATAAAAATTGAAAACTTTTCATTCAAGCTTCCTGAAAAATTCGAATATCAATCAGCTTACTCTACGAGAAATAACAAAGTTTATTCAAATGAAGAGAGCGCTGTAACTGTTCTATTTGATAGACTACCTCAAGAAAAAGAAAATAGTAATGTTTATGAGGTAATCTATGACATTGAAGAATATGGGAGAAGCGTAAATCAAGAACAAAAAAAACATTTCAGTGATATTCAATTAATAAAATCTGAAAAATCAAAAATTGGTAATAACAATTCAATTTTGGTTAGTCAAAAGTCAACCAAAATATCTGGAAACAATACAACAATGTTAATCCAAGCACATTATTGTATTTTCAGTCCCTATTTTATCAGTATCACAGCTACATATCCTTTAAATTCATCAGATCAAAAAAAAATAATTGAAGAAGTATTAAACTCATTTGTCTTTATTGATTAGTAAATCATTTTTAACTTAAAATAGTCCAATTTACTAAAAACTTTATATTCAATTTAATCAAAAATCAAACTATGAACGAATATTATTTCACAAGATACAAATACACAACTCAAGTATTTTATAAATCTTTAAAAAGTCCAGCAAGAGTAAATGTATATAACGAATTTATTAATGTTGTTATTGTTGGCTTTTTTGATTATACAGATGTATATCACATTCACAAAGAAACCATAGAGCAGTCTAAAAATAGGGTCATTTTTCTTGTTACAAAAGGAGGTTACCATACAAACGATTTTTACAACATTGTTATGGGTAGTGGTAGAATTCAAATTTACAATAATGCTAAGGAAGGTATCTTCTTGAAGTACTAATTAATCTCACCTATTCCTTGCTTCAACACCTTTTAAAATCAAATAAGCTTCCTTAATCTCCTGCATTTTATTGGTTGTATCAGCATTTAGATTTCTATCAGGGTGCCATTTATATGCTTGATTTTTAAATTTTAATTTCTATTTGGGAAGTAGTTTGGTGTACTTGAATAATCTTTAAATTCCATAAACTATTTTTATCGAATTGGTAATAATCGCCTCTATCATTATTTTCAATGCGCTCACTTTGCTCCCAAACAGCTCTAATACCCATCCTAATGGATAAAGAATCACAACAACAATTCAGTGATTTTTACAATTTAAAAACAGGTAGATACTACATTGATTCAATCACAGATTATAGAGATAAGGAATCAAATATAGATTATATAATCTTTTCAGTTTTGGACTCATAAAGACTTCTTAAAATATTTTATCGTCTTATAGTAATAAAGAAAGTGAATCTATTCCAGACCTACTATCGATTTTTTTTCTAACTTCATTCTTATTTTAACCATCAAGTATAAAAACTACATATGAAAAAAACCTTGCTTATAGCCATAATAATAATCTTTTACATTTCAACCACAATCGCTCAAAACTCTAAAAATGAAACACATTTGGTCATCTTAAAAGCTATCTCAGAAAATGGAATTAACAATTTTGGAGAGTGGCAAGATAAAGAGTTCCTTATCACCCTATATGATGATCGAATAGAATTACATTTAAAAGTCCCAGAAATATACTTTTTTGAAGGAATTCTTAATGAAAAAGTAACTGACTCTACAAAAATAACATTTTACAAGGCAATAGATCAGAAAAGAAAAAGATGGGGAATCATTTTAGAATACTATAAAAACGAGACCATCTTTTTCTCTATTCTAGCTGAGGACAGTGCTGTAAAATATATTATTCCTCTAAATTTAGGAGATGCAGTTGACCCTTAGCCATCTAATTAAACCTGGCTCTTTAATTAATTGTCGAAAAAAATATTTATTTCAAAATACTTCAAATAGCATCTATTATAAAAAACTACTATATTGTTGAATTATAAGTACTATTTATGTCCAACACCTTTAATCATTTACCTATGAAATGGAACTTCGCAGAAAAAACTGAACACCTTTACAGATTTGGATTTAAAGACAATGATATTGAAAAATTCTCAAAAAACATTACCCAATCTCTTGTTCGTGAAGCAGTTCAGAATTCTTTAGACGCTCTAGATATTGAAAATCACTCCTGTGTTAGAATGATTGTTAAAAAAGGTAAAGTAAGTAAAAGTACGTTACCCAATTTCCAAGAGATTGAAAAGCATCTTAGAGCTTGCATCGATGACGAAAATGACCCTTCTGAAAACGCTGAAATCCAAAGGCACCTTGATGCAATTGAAACTAGTGATTATAGTTTCATTGAAATAGCAGATTACAACACAATTGGAATGGATAGGAAAAGTTTTGAAAGCTTAACTCAAGCAAGTTTTAAGTCAACAAAAACTCACCAAGGCTCCTTAGGTAGTAAAGGAGTTGGTAAAGCTGTCTATTATGCAAATTCCTACTTACGTACAATGTTAGTAACAACGAGGCAGGAAAGTGAAATCAGATATAGAGCAGCCACAAGGCTGTCTACACATAAAGATCCCTATAACCCTTTTAAAGAATTTAATAATGTAGGATTTTACGGTCCTCTTGACCCTGTACAAGAAAGCTCCATCCCTCAAGTATTTAGAAGAGAAGAGCCAGGCACTTCTATATTTGTTATCGGAAATTGGAAGAATGATAACTTTCAAGAAGAAGTCATTGAAGAGGTCCTAAGAAACTATTGGTTCGCCATAGCAGATGAACAACTTGTTATTGAGGTTGAAGGCCAAGAGTTGAATAAAGATAATTTAGAACAAAACATTAATAGATTTTTTCCAGATTATAAAGATTATAAAACGGGTGAAAAACAAAACCCACGTGCTTATTTCGAAAGTCACAAAAATGGTAAATTATATGAGAGAGAAATACCTCATATTGGCACATGTAAGTTGTGGTTGAATAAAATAGCTGATTATAATCTTGGAGCTGTTGCCCGCTTTAGGAAAACCAAAATGTTAATCTATAAAGAGAATAATTTGGACCCTGGATTTGCTGGTGTTTTTGTATGTGATAATGAAAAAGGAAATTCCTTTTTAAAAGAAATAGAAAATGACGCCCATGATGAATGGAATCCTAATATTAATCTCAAATATAGGGAAAGAGCCAAAGAAACCCTTAATTCTATAAAAGAGTTTATAAGAGAAGAATACCGAAATTATTCAGGAATTGATGATACAACAGCTTTTGGTGTTGACATTCTGGATGATTTATTTAACTTTTCTACAGTCATTGGTAGATCTGTTACCAAAAACGGCAAACCAAAACGGCAAGATCCAGACCCAGAAGATCTAGAAAAGAAAGATAGGTTACTTATTGATCAAAATTTTGAAGCCTTTGAAACAAAAGATGGTTGGAAATACGCTTTGTCTTTTAAAAGTAAAACAACTGCCTACAACCAAAGGTTCAGGGTTTCAATAGGAACAGATTCAAGTAGTGATTTTGTTGACATTTTATCAGCTCCCGAAGGATGTAGTTTTAAAGATAATATTCTTACTATTTCAGACATAAGAGAAGGTAATAATGAAATATTTTTTCTTGAACTCGACTCACCTTATTTAATTTCACCTTCCATAACCTCTATATCCAAGTAATGAAAGATAATGCTAAATTTCCATACCCCGTAGAAAAGGCCAAGTGTACTTTAGAATTGATTGATTCTGAAAACGGAACTTTTACCTATAAAATTGAAGTACCTGATTATGTATTTGAAAAACCTTTTATTAAAGAAAACATAGGTAGTTTAGTTTTAGTTGCTGAAGTGAACTGTTCATCTACAATGTTTAGAAAATGTTACTCTTCAGAAAATACTAAAGAATTAATTATTGAAATACCACATGATGAGGTAAACATAAAATATTCAATCGATTGTATATTAATTTCTAATACAGACAAGCTCCAAAAAAAAGAGATTACCATTCAAAAAGGAATGCCTGTTGCTCATTTAGGAACTGAGAATTTTAATAATGATTCTAGAACGCAGGGATTGATCGTGTTTGAGCCAAATAACGAAAAGGAAGTTAAGTATTTGTTTTCCGATCATACTATTCGAATTAGTTTACCCAACAAACAATATGAAGCATTATTACTAGTACGCGAAAGTCCAATTGTTAAATTCGCTCTGGCTTCAAACTTTGCACAAATTGCATTGTTAGAGGCATGTAAATCTTTTACTGAACCCACAAAAAACAATCACTTAAAATGGTTTCAAGAATTATCAATACAGTGGAACCTATTGAATAATTCAAATGACTCCTTTCCAGAGCCTTTTGAATATTTAAAACTGGTAACATCAGTTTTGGAAAACCCTAGCATGAAATTAATTGAAGCTTTATTAGAAAATGATAAACGTAACAGAGATGAATAAAAGAATTACTACAGAACAACTAAGTGAATTACGAGGAATAAAAAGTATTTCTTTTATCAATACTCTATTAGAATCTGGTGGTTACCCATTAAATATTCTTGACGTTGAAACAATTGATTATCCTAGCTTTGATTTAGAAAGCAATAATAAATATAAGGAATTAGCTACTCAGGATTCAATTGATTATTTTGCCTTAGCAAGGCTGTTATATGAATCATTGTCATTGACTAGCAAACAAGCTTCGGATAATTTATTCTGGAGTTATTTGAATTTAACCAAGTTTTTTCCATTAATTCAAAAGGTGGAAAAATCAAAAATTTCAAATGATTTAGAAGACGATGAAAAGAGTCAGAAAATCCTCGACAATTATTTCCTAATTCCAACCCTTTCTCAAAACACTTTAATAAAATCCTTTACTGCAGGTCTTTGGTGGTCTATTCATCTTACAATTGATGATTCATTAAATGATAAATATTATTATTCAAAGGTATTTTTGTCTGAAAAACATTTGAAGGATAAAAATCTAGGTACTTATCAACTCATTCGTGATAAAAAGACCTTGCACGCTATTTTGGAATTTTATGAACAACATAAAAACTCAAACTATAATGGAATTAAAGTAGGTACCGAAGCCTTTGCTCAACAATTGAGTAAACTTTTGAATCAAATCGGTGGTCTAACGGTATTAAGTTATTTGTCTAAAAATGAAGTTAAAGATAAGCTCGAGACATACAAAGAAACTATTCTAAAGAGAGCGTTAAGAGTAAAGGAAAGAAAAGTAATATCCAGAGTAAAAATACTCGATGAGAAACGATCTAATAATCCTGTAACTGACATCACTCCTGAAGAAGTATCTATAGAAGAAAATCCGAACGAAAAGGTCACTAATAACAATGATGTTAATTCAACTATCGTAAAACAAATAAGCATTTTTGAAAACGGAGATGGGTATTTTTATAAGGATCGCTTTATGGAAGAAGCACCATTTAAAATACAAATCACTGAAGAGAACCTGAAGAATGGGAAAGTCCTTTTCACCTATAATAATTATAAGGTTAATCAAGTAGTTGTGTCATCATTTTTAAAAAATAGAATGTCTTATAATAACTGCTTACATAATCTTACTAGGGATGTTAAGCTTCTCAAATTAGAAATTATAAATAGTGAAAAACTAATTGGTGTTTTACAGAAAATTAATTTTAACTGGCATATTAAATTCATAAAAACGAGTCTTTTAAAGAATGGAAATTCTAATCTTCGTGCAAATGGTTTAACAATTGTCTGTAATGATATTGATAGTATTCAAGAATTTAGAACAAAGCTTATCACATCTGAATTAGCCAAAAAATTAGAAGGAGTAATTCTTCCAGAAGGTTTACGAACGCAAGGTGTTCTTCTAAATGGATCTACTTTTAGAAGTTTTAAGGATGCCATCATCCCATATTGGCCAGAACTAAATAAATTACTTTCTTAAAAGTATTTCATAATGTTAGCACTATCGTTATGCGGTAGAAGACTTATTAATAAATGAATCAGTCTTAACTTTTATTTTAAATCATCAATATGCCATACTTAAAACACTTAATTTGTTTCTTAATTTTATTTAATAATCAGATTTCCATCTCTCAATCGGTTTGTGCCTTTAATTCCTATCAAAGTTTTGATTTATGTTTAAATACAAATTCTGGAAGCCACAACTCAATCAGCATGAATCATGTTATTGATAATATTCTCAACCCAATGGGTCTACTGAGAAAAAACTTCATTGTTAAGGACTGTGACAATATACAGAATGCGTTTGCAACAATATACAAAGATGTTAGGTACATTGTTATGGATGAGCGGTACTTTCATTCTATTTATGATAATTATCAGATAGCATATTATTTAATTTTAGCTCATGAAATTGCCCATCATTTAAATGGTCACACTATTGAAGGGAACGATAATGATTATAAAAAAAGTCAGCAAAAAGAATTAGAATGTGATTATTTTGCAGGAGTTGCTCTAGCTAATTTAGGGTTTGCATTAAATGATATTACAGCAGAAGCAAAAAAACTGCTCTATGACCCAGCATACAATATAGCTTCTAGTCATCCTCCTCTTTCAAAAAGAATAGAGGCCATAAGTGATGGTTTTACCACTTCAAAAAATAAAAAAGATGAATTTATTGACCAAATAATTAAAATAGCGACAGAAGAATACGATAAAGTCTTTGAAAAAAACTTGCAAAATAAAATTTCGTTTTTATATAATGAGGCCAAAGAAGAATTAATTGATATAGTTTCAAATAACAGAACTGAAGGTCTGGAAGAGCTAATCAATAAGTATCACTCTTTAGATCATATTGCTCCAGATTTAGCCTTTATAAAGGTGGACATTGCTCAATTACATCAACGTAATAATAATTTTCTTGCTGCATATAGTTACTTTTTATCGGCATATAAACTAAATGATAATATTGAGCTCTTAATAGATGCCTTTCAGATTAGCTATGAGTATGACTTAAAAGTAGATGAAAATATATTTTCACCTTTAACTAATTATAATTATCATAATTTAGATCACCCAAGTAGATATAAGTCTTTAGCTATTTATTTAGCTGACAAAAACAGGAAGAAATCAATTGAAATATTGAGTTATGCTCTAAAAAGATGGGATAAATTTGAATTATTCGACTGGGAGTATTTTTTAGAACCAAACCTATACAATGATTTATCAATACTACTTTTAAGGCAAGGACAGAATGAAGATGCTTATATATCACTAAAGAAGGCATATCAACTTTATGATATTGATGCTAAAATAGGAGAGAATTTAAACACTTATGATAAAAAGGATTTTGGAACAATTATAAGTAACAAGGCATTAACTGAACTGAGACTTAACCAATGGCTCAAATGTATTAACACTTGTAATTTATTAATTTCCTACCTACCTGAAAGTAATTCTTATACCAATGGAAGTATAGACTATTTTACTGGGAGGAGTTATTACGAAACAAAAAATTATTCGAAAGCTATAGTTTATTTAAGCGAGGCAATCAAAAAGAGTAACTCAATGGATCTCCTATATTATTATAGAGGTTTGTCGTATTTGAAACTTGGTGAAGATCAAAAAGCCATGATTGATTTAACTATTAGCTGTGATTTAGGCCTAAATTCAGCTTGTGTAACATTAAAAAATAAATTATGATTCTAAAAACATTACTTATAGCTTGTCTTTTATTAGGTAACTACCTTTTTAGTCAAAAATATGAAAATCCAGTTACTTTATTTTCGTTTTATAATGTAACAGAAAATAACGCGATTTTAAACTCAGTAGAAAATGATGCGAATTTTACAAAGCTCAATATCACTTATCAAAACAAAAATTATGTAGGAGGCTGGACCAGAATTAGTCAAAACAGTTTCTTGGTTGATGTTAAAACAAATACTAAATACTATCTTAAAAAGGTGGAAAACATTACAATATCTCCCCAAAAAACAAATATAGATTTAAATGAAAAGTTAACATTTACATTATACTTTGAAAAAATACCTAAAAAATGCAGACAGTTTCATTTTATTGAAGAAGAACTGAGTTTTGATAATTTCAAGATTTTAAATATCTCTTTAGATAAAAAGCAGCTTAATTACACTCCTTACATTTTAGAAGCTCAAAGATATTTACCTGATATTATTCTGGTTTACTTTACTGATGGTGGTACATGGCCCAGTTACGAAAATGTTTTTAAAGTACTTAAAGAAGAAGCCGAAACAAATTTAAAACTAAAAAACTTCTCTATTTCAGATAAGGTGTTTAATAAAGAACAAGGTCTGGAGTTAATGTATTATTCATTTGAATATAATGGTACAATAATATCATTGGAGAAGAATATCACCAATGACAGTAATCGGTTATTGTATTTAGATTTAGGAAGTGATTATAAGTTAGAAAGACTTTTTACTTGCTTAAATCATATCCTTAAAATTGAAAAACAAGACACTGGTTATTACACTTTTACTGATAGACTTTATGATATGATAAAAATAACCTCTAATAAAACTTTAACCTACATGTCAGTCAATTAATTTACTATAAACAAAAACGGCCGGCATTATTATTTTTAAATCCCTTCGAATAGGCGCCTGATCCGTCTCCAACTCCAAGTTTATTCATGTTTTTGCTACGGAAACTACGCCATCCCAAGAGCTTCACAAGGTCGCATTGTTCTGTCGTGTTCCTGGGCAAATCATTTCATAAAGCTTTCCATCTCCATCGGGGCGGGGCATTACTTTTCAAACCAAGCATTGCATTAAAGAAAAACTTTATCCCTTCTTTAATTAAAGAAAACCGGAAGGCTATCGCGAGATTTTATCTCGTGATTTAATACTAAAACTCATAGCTCCGCAACCAACAACTGTCGAACTTTTGGTTTCAGAACTTCGTATAAATTGGTATCTTCTAAAGATTTGATGGAACAGGAAATATGGTCTTCAATCGTCAACACCTCCCTGCTCAAAAAATATAAAAACAAGCCTATACAAAGCTCCGTTGCACTACGGGCTTGTTTTTACCGTTCCATTGTGTCGTGCTCGGAAACTCCGCGCGCCACATTCCACTTATTTTTCTCGCTGTGGGTGTCTCCTCATTCAGTTGCTGCTACT
>Ga0265293_10008552_pt1 | contig 15115 bp, 29 predicted proteins | sample Munlanlewell138R_FD_192505 | JGI IMG/M metagenome (GOLD analysis project Ga0265293, IMG submission 192505) | Leachate microbial communities from a municipal landfill in Southern Ontario, Canada - Leachate well 138R | ecosystem: Engineered > Solid waste > Landfill > Unclassified | place: Canada...
CTCATCTGCTAGGCAAATATACTTAGCAAAAACGCATCAATATGAAGATGCACTTAAGCCAAGTGACGCTGCCATAGAGCGGATGAGGTTTGGTTCATTGCTTGAACCTATAGTAGCTGATGAATATGCCAGAATAACTGGTGCTGTGCTTGCACCTATGAACGCTACACTTGTTAGATGTGATACTCCATGGGCACTAGCTAATGTAGATAGACTTATGACCCATAAAGATATGGATGGTATTGGTATACTTGAATGTAAAACTACAGGAGAGTATAACCTTGATGAATGGGACAGCGGCGAAATATTGCTGTCATATATCTATCAACTTAACTGGTACTTTTGGGTTACAGGCCTTAAGTGGGGAGCGTTTGCATGTTTAGTAGGTGGTAATAAGTTTTTTCACTATACTGTATTTAGGGATGATGACCTTATCAATAATGTTCTTATTCCAAAAGCAACTGAATTTTGGAATGAATATGTTAGTAAAATGCAAGAGCCACCTCTTGCTAGCGTTGATACAGATTTTGCAAATACTATATATGCTGATGTTGTTAAAGGTTCTGAAATAGCCTTGCCAGATGATGATGCAAATATTCTTGCAAAAACTGTTGTTGAATGTAAAGCTTCTATAAAAGAGCTTGAAGCAACTCTTGAAGAAGCTAAAAATAAACTTAAGGACTTACTTAAGAATACAGAGATAGGCTATACACAAGACTATGTTGTTAAATGGTCGCCGCGTCAACGTAGAAGTGTTAGTGCAGAGATACTGAAAAAGAACTATCCAGATATCTACAATCAATGTACAAAAGTAAGCTCTTTTAGAGTTATGACTGTGAAAGGCGGTGTAGCAGATGTCTCAGGACTTAATCTGTAGTGTAGATAAATTTGAAGATATGCTATATACGCAGCTAGTGCTGCAGAAGCGCCTTGGTTATGATTTTATACACATGACATATGAAGAACGTACAGCCTTCATAAAAGAAATGAGTATACATCTTAACCAAGAAGTAAATGAAGCACTATATGAGCTTCCATTCTTTAAGCCTTGGAAAGATTATTCAAAGATGACTGAAGAAGAAAAGCAAGATGCATTCTCTAAGTTCATTGATGAATTAGTAGATGCTTGGCATTTCTTCATGAACTTAATACTTGCAGCTGATATAACACCAGAAGAGTTTTATAAGCGCTATCTTGCTAAAAACAAAGAAAACCATAAAAGGCAAGATAAGGGCTATACTCATGATATATCTTATAGAAAGGAGACATAATGTCAAAATGTGTAATTAAGGATGCAGATGGTGTATTGCGTATGTCGTCAGAATATGTTGCTGTATTATGTAATAGAGAAGAATTTGGTTCTGCAGAGTTATTTTATGAATCAGATGTTGTTTCTATGGGTCTTGCAGCAAAAATGATTACAATGCGTTTTTATGACCATCTTTGCAAGCTACCTAAAGAGCAACAGCAGCAAATTTGTGATGCTATTGGTATATGCATGTTAGGAGGTACTGATGAAAAAGATAGAAGTCAAAGTAATTAATGAAGTGAATAATAGGCCTGGCAACATGATGTCCTTTTTAGGAAGATTAACTCAAAGAGGTCATTGCATAAAAAATATGCATGACCTGCTTGAGTTGTATAATAAGCCAGCTACTAAAGAAACAAAGCTAGCTATGGCAGAGTTACCGCATGGTACAATTAAACGCTTCTCACCTATTACAATAGCAATAGTAGGTGCTTCACGGCGTTTCCTTGCACAAGCACGGACTCACCAAGTTGGTATGAATTATGTATCGGCTTCATTGCAGTATAGCAACTACACAAGTGAAGCAGATTTTGTAGTTCCTTATTCATTAATAGAAGCTGACGATGATGCATGGAAAACGCATGGTGGGCAAGGTTTAATGCCATCTGAGCTTTATCTTGATGCATGCGATAGTGCTATGTGTGCTTATGCAGAAATAGCTGCTTTAACTGATAATGATACTGCAGGATATGCAGCGCCACAAGGCTTGCGTAATATTCTTATTATGCAAGGTAATCATCAATCTTGGGCTTACTTTATAGGCTTACGTGGTTGTAACAGAAATACAGTTGAAACACAATATGTTACGCTAAGAATTTGGGAAGAGCTACTGAAAACTACAGATGGTAGAATACTTTTTAATAATGTTGGTCCTGCATGTATGTTTGGTTCATGCCCAGAGGGCAAGATGTGCTGTGGCAGTTCATTATGGGGTGCAAAACAATTGTCTGCTACTTGTGATGTATCTTTACCAAGATTAATTATTGATAAAAAATGGCCATTATTAAATAAGGAGGTTTGATACTATGGGTAAGTATACAATACCTAGATGGTTTGCAGAAGACAAATTCATTGAGGGTGAAACAGATGGTGAGCTTATTCTATTTAATGGTGAAGTATTAAGAGAAACAGAAAAAGCTATATTAATGAAGGTTGGTCCAGAAAACTTTGAAGAAGAAATATGGATACCAAAAAGCTTACTGGAGGAGTACAGACAATGAAAAAGTTTGATGAGCTAGATTGTGATGACTTAAAACCATATTGCCGATGGGAAGGACCTGCTGTAACTGCAGGACCAAATGGGCCAATAATGTGTGAAGGAAGATATTGTGAAGAAGCTTATGAAGCATATAAAGAGGCCCACGCAGATGAAGGAGATGATGAAGAATGATTATAATTATTGAAGGACCAGATGGTGGTGGAAAAACTACACTGGCTAATAAAATACACCAGCAAAGCAACTATCCTATAATACATCGCAGTAAGCCTGAAAATCAAGATGAAAAAGATATGATGGCTGAAATGTATATTGAAACAATTAAGCGCTACAAAAATGCAATATTTGATAGGTGCTGGTATTCTGAGTTAGCCTATGGGCCAGTTATGCGAGATACTTCAGTTATAAGTATCCATCAGATGTATGCATTTGAAAAGCGCTTAACAAAAGTCGGTGCATTACTTATTTATTGCACTGGAAGTAAGCGAGAACTTTGGGCACGGTGTAAAAGGCGCGGCGAAGACTACATTGTAGATAAAGATAAGTTTAATCAAATCTATGATAAATTTGAGGAAATCATGTCTATGCCACACTTTATACCAGTTCTTAAGTGTGAAATAAAAGGAATGTAGTAATGTTATGCCAGAAGTCAAAATATGCCCAAAGTGTGGCTGGGCTTTGTCTAAGCGCGACCCAACTAGAAGATGTCCAATGTGCAATACACCCTTTACTGAAGGCATATGTACAAGATGTGGCAAATACAGCTACAATATCGATGGTGAACGACACTACTGTTTGGCATGCAGAAATGAAGTCAGTAGAATCAGATATGCAAAATGGAGACGAAGAAGAGTCTATGATAGGTTTGATGCCTGGTTGGAGCTTATCACATTCGTTAAGAAACCTTTAGTCACATTAACTGAAGCGCAGTGGCTAAATGCCTGTAGGTATTTTAATGGATGCGCATTTTGTGAGTCAGAAATAATTGACACAAGAGCATTGTTTATTCCGTTTAAGAATGGTGGTAAATACTGCGATTGGAATGTAGTGCCGCAGTGTCAAAAATGTGCTAATAGAAGAATACTTAAGAATAATCCGTTTACATCGATGCAGAACTACAAGAAGGACCGAGAAAGATTGGAGAGGATAGTTAATTATTTATTGCCATTATTAGAAAGGAGTTTGGAATGAGCATAGAGGGAAGACTATATGTTATGAAAGACTTTGTCATAAATTTGGCAAAGCTATCAAAATGTACTGAACGCCAAGTTGCCGCTATAATAACCGATACTCGATTTAATCAAGTATATAGCATAGGCATAAATGGTGGTGCAAAAGGGCAAGAAGATTGCATGTGTATTACTGGTGGAAAATATGGCTGTATTCATGCAGAGATTAACGCACTTATTAAGTGTAATAATTTCTCAGAGGATAAAGTCATGTTTATAACGCTTGCACCATGTAAACAATGTGCTGCAGCTATAATAAACATGCCTGGAAGCTTTAAAGCAGTTTATATAGTTGAGGCATGGAAGGATAAAACTGGTATTAATATGCTTGAAGAGGCTGGGATTAAGGTTTATTATGTATAAAATTTATACTTGTATAAAGTATACAAGTATTATATAAGTACGTAATGCCTAGGCCTTTATATTTATACTAATAGTATAACGAACTTAATACGAGTTTTATAATTAACTAGCTACGCGTACGTAAAAAATTTTTAATGGGTATTAACCCAAAAATAAATAACAACGGACAAGTAGCGAGCAAGGAGGTTTTAAGGTGGCTACAATAAGAATAACAACTACTGAAGAAGAGCAATCAATAGTCTTAAATACTATTAAAAAGCTGCAAGGTGATACAGTTCCAGTGTCTACAATTGCATCAATGTGTGGATTATCACAAAGCAGAACAAGATATGCTCTTGTAGATTTAGAAGATGCTGGAACAATAAAGAAAGTGCCAACTAAGGCATTCAATAAGCATTATATTCGTTATAGATACGATATAATAAAATAAAGAAAGGAAACAGATAGTATGAAAAGCAAAAAGGTAGTATTGGATGTACTAAACACAATCAAGAACATGGAGACAAATCTTTACAAGGAGGATGAGTTTGATGATGATGCTTATGAGCAGCTGCAGGATATAAAGCTATTTGTAGTTAGTATTCTTAGCGGTAAAGTTCAGCTCACAACTGAATTATCTACAGAACTTCTTGAAAGTACTGTTGACGAGGCTCTACATGAAGAGGTGCAGCAGTTAACTGCCGTTGTATCAAAAAACAACAGTTTAGTTGAAAATCAGCAAAATATGTTTGAGCATCAAATTACACTGATTGAAAACTTGGCCATTTTAATAAAGGGCCTATCTGTTGGTCAAACAATGGTAAAAGAAGACTCACCACTAAAGGAGCTCAACGATGCTGCACAAAATATTCCAGGAGGTGCTAAATAATGGGTTTCTTTGAACGCAGAGAAGCTAGAAAAATTGCTGAAAGAAAAGAGGATGTTATTGCAGCAGGTAGGTTTCTCGTTATTAATGCAAAGTGTAAATTTGTCGCAACAACACTTAAAGGTACTTTAACAAGAAAGATTAAAAAGCTTGCTGAAGACACTGAAGTACTTGCGGCAAATCCAGGCTTATTGTCTGAATATGAGTCAATGCAAGAAATTGTAGAAAAAGTTATGAATTCTTTTATCTACTTAGATAAAGAAGAAACTGCTGCAAGATTCTTAGGCATTGAAACAGAAGAGATTTGTGAGCCGGCTGATGACGAAGAATATGAGGATGAAAATAATGACGTTCAAGAATAAAATTGATACGTTGAATAGGCGCTTAAAAACTAAGCGCCTATTCAATGATGTAGGCTATAAACCAACAGCTTTTCAAAAGCAGTTCCATACAGATAATCCAATAAAGAAAATCAATGGAACAATGGGCTGTGGTAAATCTACAGGCATGCTTATGGAAATTTATAGGCAAGCTATGCTTAATCCTGGTACATCCATTGCTGTATACTTTCATTCATTTTATCTAAGAAAATTTATGACTGAAAGAGCAAGGGAATTATGGACTAAAAAGAATGGTAGGCGAGCTTGGAAGTATATGTCAACTAGCGGAATATTTACTTTCAATAATACTTCAAAGGTAGAGACACATGCAATACAAACTAAGAAGGATATTGTAGCTTCTCAAGGCAAGAAATGGGATACACTATGCATAGACAATAAGGATAAATTTAAGCAGGAACTAATTCATTCCTTTTTATGCATGCATTGGAATAGACCAATTGCTGTATGGAAAAATTATATTGAAACAAACAGCTATGATATACCCTTCTTAGATGATACAGATAAAGAGTTTTGTGATTCTTTACAATGGTCTGAAAAAGCGCGTAGGCAGTTACTAGACTGTGACTGGAAAGGAGTAGAAGATGGCACCAGCAATACAAGCAAAGAAACGCCCAGTAATTAAAAAAGGAAATGTTATTGTATACCATCCAGAAACTTTTGCAAAGTATAAACGAGCAAATTTTATCTGGGCAAAAACAGCAGATGAAATACTTGATAATGTAAAGCCTTTAGAATTGCTCGGTAGACGCTTTATAACATTCGATACAGAAACCCATCCATATTTTTCATCTAGCCATATTGTGCCAATAGATGTGGTACGTAGATGGGTAGGAACAGGTAAGCAAGCAGTGCCGCAAGACTATCTATTTTGTATAAGTATTTGTGATGGTACTAATGCTTGGGTTCTTTTTGACAGTGTTGAAAATAACTTCAATGAAGTTAAAAAGTTAGCACCATTATTCGAAGACCCAACAATTGAAAAGATAGCACATAATATCAAATTTGATATGCATATGCTTGCTAATGCAAAAATGAAAATCATAGGCAGGCTCCATGATACTGTGGTTGCTGCTAAGCTAGCAGATGAAAATAGGTTTTCATATAAATTAGAAGACTTAGCATCAAAGAACAGCGAATGTACTATTGTATTTGAGGGCATGGTTAGAAACTATAAACAGATGAATAAGGTAACTGATTATAGGTTCATACCGAAAGAGCTTATTGCTCAATATGCTTGTGCAGATGTATGGAATGATATTCATGTTTTTGTAACTGAGTATCTTAAGTTACTTGAGGATGAAATGGGTACTTTATATGATACTGAAATGGAAGCAACAGTTGCATTATATGCAATGGAGCGTCACGGTATTAAGATAGACCCAGAATATGAGCAACCACTCAAAAAAGAACTACAGGAGATAACAGATGCGGCAGAGAAAGCTATTTATGATGAGGTTGGTTATACCTTTAATATAAACTCTACTGCGCAGCTATACCAAGCACTTGTTAAACTTGGTGTAAATGATAAATGGATTCCAAGAACTGATAAAGGTAATCCAAGCCTTAATAAAAAAGCACTAGATAAGCTAGCCTTGCTACATAATGTATCGATAGTAAAGAAAATACTTGAGTTCAGAAAGAATGAAAAGTTATTAAATACATATGCTATTGGTATATATAATCAGAAAGATTCTATTCATAAGGTTCATTGCAATATAAATCAAACAGAGGCTACTACAGGTAGAATGTCTGTAAACAAGCCGGCCCTTCAAACGCTTCCGAAAAAAGATAAGCGTATTAGAAGAGCCTTTTTACCTTCAATTAATCATACACTATGGTTTATGGACCTTGACCAAGTTGAGTATAGATTATTTGCACACTATGCTCAAGCCAAGGGTCTTATTGAAGCAATTAAAAATGGACATGATGTACATAGTGCTACAGCAGCACTTATCTATCATAAAACGGTAGAAGAGATAGACCCAGAGGGTGATGAGCGTCAGCGTGGCAAAACAATAAATTTCAGCTTAATATATGGCCAGGGTGATGAAGCAACTGCTATGGCGTTAGGATGTACAAAGCCAGAAGCTAGGCAAATAAAGAATCAATACTTTGCAGCTATTCCAGAAGCAAGACCATTCATAAATACTGTACATCAAGTAATAAAAGTACGCGGGTACGTTAAGAACTTCTATGGTAGAAGACGTAGGCTAAGTTACAATGATGCTTATAAGGCACCAAACGCTTTAATACAAGGATGCAGTGCTGACTATCTAAAAAGAAAGATAGTTCTTATCTACAAATTCTTACGCTATAATGAATTGGCTACCCAAATGCTTTTAGCTGTGCATGATGAACTAGTGTTTGATGTAGCTAGCGGTGAAGAAAAGTATATGGGCAATGTACGCTGGCTTATGTCTGACTTTATAGACTTTAGAGTGCCAATAACAGCTGGCGTTGATAAGGGGGCCCCCTCCTGGGGTCAAAAAGAAAAACAAGATATAGACTTTGAAGAACCAAGTGATAAAAGTTTTCTATCATATAATTTATATGATGGACATATATTCGATATATAGGAGGTTTATTATGAGCTATACAGATTTAAGTAAGGCTATACAAGATGAAGAAGTAAAAGATTTTTCGCTTGATGCAATAAATCTTGTTTTAGCTGAGCGCCAACGCCAGGACGATAAGTGGGGTGAGCAAAATAACCATGTAGCAATATGGACAACAATCATCGGTGAAGAATATGGTGAGTTATGTGAAGCAGTAAACGAAACAGTTTTTGATAATGGCACAAATAAGGGCGGCTTAGAAAATATCTTAAAAGAAGCTTCTCATGTAGCGGCTACAGCTGTAGCATTGATTGAAGGTCTTTTAAGTGAAAAGGAGAAACAAAATGGCAGAATTAAAGCGTATCTGGGATAACTACAAAGAACTTGGTGAGATACAAAAATCATCACGAATAAAGTTCATTGTAGGTGCAGGCATAAGGAAAGGTGTTAAATACATAAACATACGCGAATTTTATTTGCGTAAGGTTGACAGCGTCTGGCGTCCAGGACGGGACGGTATAACTATACCACTTATTGTTCCGCTAGAGCAAAATACTGTACAAATTACACCTTATAAAGAGTTTATAAGTTTGCTACAAAAAGCGGCAGATGAGCTTAATAAGATGGAGCTATATGATGAAGAACATGCAGTGTATGCAGAAAGGAAGCCCATAAAATGACAAGACTATTAATAAGTGAACTAAAGGTAAGCCAAGCAGCAACAATACCATTGGTATGCATGGAAAGCTCAGTAAAAGAGACTAGGTCGCATAAGCCATATGTAAATATGCGCTTATACGATGGCATAAATGATATTTATGCAAATTTTTGGAATTATAATGGCCCACAACCTGAGCTCAATACTGTGTATGATTTTCATGCAGTTGTAGATTCTTATCAGGGTAATCTACAATTGAATGTAAAAAGCTTTGATAAGAATACATCTATTCATATTAATGAGTTTGCTCCAGCATCTGACTATAATATTGCAGATGTATATAAGTGTGCTTATACTTTAATATCCGAAGTTTCTAATGACTTTTTTAGAGGCATTGGGCTGTGGGCCTTGGAAGAATTTAAAGACTTATGGATTACAGTACCAGGCGCAAAAACAATACATCATGCATATGCAGGCGGTACATTGATACACAGCTATTCTGTTGCTACTATTGCAAAGGCTATGGCAATGAGTATTCCTGGTGCTGATGTTGATACATGTACTGTATGTGGCTTCTTACATGATATAGGCAAATTGTTTACTTATGCAATAAATGGTATAACCATTGAACTTACAAATCAAGGTTCTTTGCTTGACCATGTAATTATAGGCGAACAAATAATTCTTGAAGGTATGAATGTAACGCAAAGATTTGATAAGGAAGCAATAATACTTCAGCACATAATCGCTGCACATCACGGCTTGCAAGAATTCGGTGCTGCTGTGACGCCTGCTTGTATAGAGGCTTATATTGTCTATCATGCAGATGCCGTTGATGCAGCTGCTGAACAGATAAGAGAAGCAAGTAAAAAAGCTAGCTCAGACACTATATGGACTGATAGGATATGGGCATTATCAAATAGACCTCACCTTAAAGTTTAAGCTGTTAAATGCAGCATTGTTCAGTAAGAGAATTCAATGTAGTAGCTATATTGAATTCTCTAAAACTGAGCACGACTGCTTTCTATTATTATATAATATAATAGGTTAAGGATTTCATCAATTCAGTTCATTTTGGCAAAGTTAAATCGGAGAGTGCAGCATGCAGATATTGAATGTTCATCGCAATTATAAATTGATTAAAATTACAAGTGAATTAGACTTTAATAAAATAGACATGGCTAATGTTATTGAAAAATTTTCTATTGGCAATCTTGTTGCAGGTACAATTAAAAATAATAGCTTTATACCTGTGGCAAGATTTGCTTTCGAACCAACTAACATTGAATTTGAAAAATTCATAAACTTTATAATAAACAAGGAGGAACGAAATGAACAAAGACATCTTTATTGGGTCAAGCGACACTGATACGCATAGAGTATGTGGTACATGCGGATTATTAAAGCCAAATGAAGAATTCTATAAGGATGGTAAGGATTCAAATGGCAATATAAAATATAGGCGTGATTGTAAAGTGTGCTACAAAAAGACACGAATGCAAGAGCGCAAATTAAAGAAAAGAAAGGGACAAATATGAACCATAAGTTCAATGTTGAAGTTTGCGAAAAGCTTGTAAGAATAGTACCAGTAGATGCAACAAGCACACATGAAGCATATGATAAAGTATTGAACATGTATGAAAAAGCTGAGCTTATTCTTACAAAGAAAGACTATGTTGAAACAAGCATTATACCGCATCCATTAGATGATTTAATTGAATGTTCTTGGTGTGGCGAAGATTATACAGAAGCACCAGAAGAGCTGGTATCTACAGATTTAGGTATGCTTTGTGATAAGTGCATACGAGCAATCAGAAGTAGAGGTGAAACTGTAACTATAAAAGAATAAGGAGGTCATTAATATGAGAGAGCCTAAATATTGTCAATACTGTGGTAAACCTTTGGATGAGTGTATTTGTGAAGACCAGCTTGATGAACGTTTACCACGTGGGTATGCTGAGATTACGTATAGTGATTTTGATAATGCAGAAGCTATTGATGGTGCAAGATTTGATGATTTAAACTATTTACGTTATATGGAGAGGTGAGAGCATGAAGGTATGGAAGCGTTATGAAATAGAGCGGTTATTAAAAAGAAGTGATAAAGCTGTAAAGCATGCTATACTGTGCTTATATAGCAGACAAACAGAAGAAGAGCGCTGTGCATCAAATACATTAAGCCAAAATAATAAAGGCTTTAATGCTTTTGATGCACCGTTTTTATCTGGAATTGCACAACAGCTTAAAAAGTCTGACTATCTGTCACCCAAGCTAATTTCAATATGTAGAAGACGAATAATGAAATATGCTGGGCAATTGACACAAGTAGCAAATAACAATGAAATAAATAAGGTAAGGAGGCTTGCTTAATGCTAACAAAAGAAGTGCAGGTTGACTTAGCTAACTCAAGGTATGACGTAAAGACAATTGCTGGTAAGGTTAATAATTCGCTCGTAGGTACAATGTGTGATATATACAGCGATTTAGGCCTTAAAGAAGTTACTATGACACCGCTACAGTCTGCTTTATTTAATAAGCATTGTAGTGAACTTGCTGTAATAGTTAGAGACTCATTATTTCAAAGTATAAAGGAGGCGCACAATGTCAAAGGCAATGAAAGTAGCAAAGGTTGATAATTATCCAGATTGTGACTTTTGTAACAAAAAGGCAAGATATGATGGTAAAACTAAGATGGGCCCATGGGCTAATATGTGTGAAGATTGCTTTAAGAAGTTTGGTATTGGCCTTGGTATGGGTAAGGGTCAGAAGCTTGTACAAGTTGACAGATGTGGTTGCTGTGGTAGAATATTAAATGATGTTCAAACTATTATTGCAGTTGGTACACAGTTATATTGCAGTAAATCATGTGCAAAAAGTATGTGCAGTGAAGAGACTCTTGATATTTATGCAGAAGAAATTTCGCCAGAAAGCATAGGATTGGAACATGTTCATCAAATGTAAACAATGTGGTATCAATAAACCAGCAGAGCAATTTCGTAAGTATTATGGTGGTCGTAAAGGGCACTATAAAACATGCTTAGATTGTGAACGTATAAACTCTAGATACAAATACTTGCATAATAAACAAGAGCTATCACAAGATGAATCAAATGAGCTAATAAAGATAGAAGAGCTATATACTGTACAAAGAAAGCATGGCTTAAAACCACCACATACCATTATTAAAAAGGCATCAATAACTGATGCTATTGATGCTATGCTAAACGAATATTCTGATAAACCAATAGGTATACCAGATGAATTGAATAAGTGGTTAAATGAACCACTTACAAAAGAGCCAGAATATTATGATGAGGTTTATGATAGGTTAAAAAAGACTTATAGACCAGTACTTAAATTAACAGAAGAGTTCATGCCTATCTATGATGATACTTATAAGGAGATTTTGGACAACATACTTACAAGATTTTGTGAGTATGAAGATAGCTATTATTGATAAGCTAAGGGGGCTTAACATGAAGGTCGCATGCAATGAATTAGTCGAGCAAAATATTGCTTTGGTAGGCTATGTTATTAAAGAACATTTCTATGCAACACAATTAGAATATGATGATATGTTTCAATGTGGTTGTGAAGGTCTTTTGAGTGCAGCAAAACATTTTGTAAAAGAACGCGGTGAGTTTAGAAACTATGCGTATTCTTGTATATATTATGCAATACTTTCTATGTTGCGTTTATGCACTCGTCACCCATATCCAACAATATCATTACAAGCGCAATCTTTAGAAGATGATGATTTACGATTAGAAGATACTATACAAGACTTGACAGTTGATGTTGAAGGTACTTGTATCTACAATAATCTTGTAGACACAGAACTTAAAAGGCTTGATAAAGAAAGTAGACAAGTTATAGCACTACGCTTGCAAGGATATTCATATCAGCAAATAGCAAATAAATGTGGTATATCAAAGAGTGGCGCCGCAAAGAAAGTGTATAAATTTGCAGAAGCAATTGACTATATGCCAAAGAAGCGAACAAATAGCTAATGCTATTAATAAATAGGAGGTCATTATGAATATTGTAGGAGTAAAGCCAATAAACTGCGTGAGGCAAGAGCTTCACATAAGGGAAGACGCAAAAGAATACTTTTGCAACAATAACTATCCAGACATTAAGAAAGGTTCTGAAGTACTTTGTGTAACTGGTAATGGTTTGATGCTTGCAAAAGTAGAGAATATCTATCCATTTACTGCATATGAAACACATATGCATGTGTTATCGCCAATAGTAATGGATGGGTATTTGAATGGTAAAAAGAAAATAGAAGAAATGCAAAATCTAGTTGAAGTACTAGACCAATGCAGTGCTTCTATGCAAAAGATGTACGTATATGAGATGCTTGCAAAAGATAACAAAGAAGTAGCTGGCATGCTTAAAAGACTTAAGGAGTTGCAAGATGAGTAAGTATGAGCTAACTATATCGCCATCTTATGCAATGGAATGGACACTAAATGATGCTTTACGTGAACTGTTCCAAAATGCAATAGACCAAGAAAAAATTAATACATCAAACGCAATGTTTCATTCATATTCGAATGATGTATTAACTATTGGTAACAAGGAGTCTATACTTGCTATAAACTCCTTGTTGCTTGGTGAAACTACAAAGCTTAATAACTCTGATACAATTGGTCAATTTGGTGAAGGATATAAAATTGCTACATTAGTATTGCTAAGGCTTGGTAAACAAATAATATTCTATAACTATGGCGCAAAAGAAGTATGGCGCCCACGCTTTGTAGATTCACGTAGATACAATGCTAAAGTGCTTACGTTTTTTGTGGACAAAAAATATGTATGGCAAGCTGTACCAGATAATAATTTAACTATTGAAGTATCTGGTATAACGCAAGATGAATATGTAGCATTATGCGAAACTATTCTAATGTTACAAGAGCCATACAATACTATAGAAACGAATAGAGGTAATATCTTACTTGATAAACAACATGCAACAAAAATTTTCGTTAATGGTTTGTATATAAGCAGTAATGAAGACTATAAGTATGGCTATGACTTTAAACCAGCATATATTTCAATAGGTAGAGACAGGCGATTAATATCTGACTTTGACACAAAGTGGCTATCATCTACAATGTGGAATATAGCAGAAGGTCATAATGATACTTTGCTTCAGCTTATTGCTGAAAATGCTTCTGATGTTGAGTATGTTGAGAGTACATCATTTACTATCACAACAGATAAGCTAACTGAGCTTAGGGATAGAGCATACTTTGCTTTTATAGCAAAGCATGGCAGAAACGCTGTGCCTATAAGCTCACAAGATGATTTGGAAAAAGTTCCAAAAGATAGAAAAGCTATTGTAGTTCCAAGTACATACAGAAATTTGGTTATAAGTAGCAGCAGTTATGATAAGCCAGATGAACAAGTAACTACAGCCGATAAAATTCAAATGCTTAAGGAACTTTCACAAGTCTTTAATAACTTATCTGCATGTTGGTCTTTTGATGAACTTGATGCGGCTAAGTATTATCCATTTGCAAAAAGTTTTGATGAGTTAGCTGAAGATGTTGATATGTGGGCTAATGAGGTTATTACAGAAATAAATAAGTGAGGTGCTAATGATGGAATATTGGCAATTATCAAATGCTATGTATGCTATGTCATGTATGCTTACTGCATATGCAGAAATTAATGGTATGACTGCAGAAAACATGCAAAGACAAGCATTAGGTCAAAGTATGGCATATACAGAAAAAGATTTCAATGGTGCACTACATAGAAATAGTGCTGATTGGAATAGTATTGTAACACAAATGCAAGGGGGTAGTATTGGAGTATGAATGCTTTTGATATGTCACAGCGTATCATAAAAGTATGTGACAATGGTGATAATGCTATAATAGTTGAAGCATCTAATATTATAAATGAAATGCTTGAAGAAACCGCAGAGAGTATTAGACGTTTCAATATAACTGCTGACCTTGGCTTTATAGCATTAGTTATTCAACAAAATAGAATATGGAAAGCATGCGCTAGATTAGTTAACAAGCATTTAAGGGCATCTAATAGTACTTATATGCTTAATAATGATTTATATATGTTAACTATTCGGCGCATGGTACCAAACATAGATGAAATATTACGAAGAACAAAAGGAGGTAAATCATGAACATTAATGATGTTGCAAAAGAAGCTATCACAAAGAATCAGCTTATGTATAGAGCTGAGCAAGAATTTAGTGGCGCTATTTATCCAACTAAAAGTGACCGTGGTATTATTGTTATAGAGAAGCTTTCAAAAATAACGCCAAAATGGTCACCAACATTCGAAGATTTAATATCAGATACTTGGGCTTGTAGACCTCCTTTATATGATGAAGAGGATGCAGTTGTAAATGGTACAATAAAGTTCACTAAACCAACACCAAATATGCTTGGCGAAACAATTCAAAAAGCAGCAAATGATATGGTAGAGATTGGTGAATTAATGCTTAAAGAAGGCTTAGCTACAGAATCTACTGGTATGGTTATA